>Ga0123339_10000603_pt1 | contig 27332 bp, 25 predicted proteins | sample lystaG_FD_89956 | JGI IMG/M metagenome (GOLD analysis project Ga0123339, IMG submission 89956) | Glacier valley bacterial and archeal communities from Borup Fiord, Nunavut, Canada, to study Microbial Dark Matter (Phase II) -... | ecosystem: Environmental > Aquatic > Freshwater > Ice > Glacier ...
GCGGAACACGATGCTGTCCACGTTGGGCTGGTCGGAGGCGTTGTCCACGATGACGTAGGCGTTGCCACTCTTGGCTTTGGCCGCGCCGTTCATCAGGTCCTGATTCTGAAAGCCGATGCCGATAAGCAGGTCGTACTTGGCTCCCGCAAAGGCTTTCATATCGCTGCCGATGACGTTGCTGGGCGGCACGTACTCTTTGAGCGTCACCGCAAAGTCCTTAGTGGCCCGCCGAATCCCCTCGGCCACGGTTTCGTTATAGCCTCGGTCCTGCTTGCCCAGCTTGGAGTACACGTAAACCACGCCGATGGTGAGGGGCTTAGCAGCTTCTTGAGCCAGCGAAAGCCCGCCGAGGGCCAGCAGTGAGAGGGTCAGGACTCGAGCGTATCGGTGCATATGGGTCTCCTTATGAACGTTCTCTAAACAAGCACACCTGTTCCAGAAGCTTAACATTACTGCTCTAGAGCACAATTAAACGGATTTAACGCCACCCCTGCAACTGCTTTTGTAAGCATATCATAAACATAAAATTAAACTATGTTAATTTTTCAACATGTAACTCGAGCGAGGGTGGACTACAAAATCCATCAAGGCAGCTCGAGCGGGTGTCTGACGTTCAAGCAGGACAGGCCCCAGCCCCGGCCCATCTGCTTTAGTACCGTCAAACTTCCCGGCTCGAGGTCCACCGCCGAGAGGTCGAAACACACTTTGAGCAGCGCACGAATGACGCCGCCATGTGTGAAGGCCAGCGTCTTGCCCTCGGGCAAACCGTCCAGAAACGACCCGACCCGAGCGTGGAACTCGAGGCCACTCTCCCCACTGGGAACTCCTTGACTCGAGCCTGGATTGGCGGCGTGCTCGAGCCAGGTGAGCGCGTCTGAGCCGTATTTTCCCTCAATCTCGAGCCAGTTGAGACCCGTGAAAATTCCGTACTCGAGTTCGCGCAGCGCAGGATGGGTTTCGATGTGCTCAAAACCGCACTCCCCAGCCGTCTCGAGCGCCCGAATCAGCGGTGAGGACAGCACATGGTCGAACTCGACCCGCTCGATAAAATTAGAGATGGCTCGAGCCTGCGCCCGCCCGGTTTCGGTCAGCGCTGCGTCCACACTAGGGTAGCGCTTCTCCAAATTCGCTCGAGTTTCGCCGTGCCGGATGAGCCAGAGTTCACGCATGGAGATTGCTCCTCGAGTTCAGGGTGCGGGGTTCAGACGGCAGACGGCAGACATCAGACTTCAGATTACAGAGTTTAGGCTCGAGGCCGTAGCTTTTTCTGTCGTCTGATAAATGTCGTCTGTCGTGTGCTACCGTCCTGCCCACACCGTCCAGGCCAACAGTCCCACGATTTCGGCGGTCTCCACAATGGCCCCGTACACGTCGCCCCCAATGCCGCCGCCCAGACGGCCCGCGCAAAACCTGGCCACCAGCAAAGCGCCTGCCAGCGTGCTCAGCGCCACCACCCAGCCGCCCCCGACCAGAAGCAGTGGACTCGAGAGCAACAGGGCCAGCGGCCACCAACCCTCCCTCGAGCGCGCGCCCAGCGACTCCTTGCGGGCGGCCTGGAACAGGTTCATGGGGGCCAGCAGCACCGTGCGGGCAAACACCGGGGCCAGAATCAATGGCCACAGGCTCGAGCCAGCGCTGAAAAGTGACTCGAGCAGGCTCCATTTGAGCAGCAGAACGATGACTCCAGCCGCCAGCCCGAAGGCCCCGATGTGGACGTCGGCCAGAATCTCGAGCCGACGCGTCGGAGACTTCATGGCAAACACCGCGTCGGCGCTGTCCACCAGACCATCGAAGTGCAGCATTCCGGTTATCCACAGCCACGCGGTGAGGGTGAGGGCGGCGCTGACCCCGTGCGGCAGGTTCAGGCTCGAGCAGAGCCACCCCACCCCGGCCAGCACGCCGCCCACCGCGTAGCCCGCCAGGGGATAAAAGCCGCTGGCCCTGGCAAATTCGCCCTCGTGGACTTCACCAGTAAAGGGAAGCGGCAGGGTGGTTAGAAAGGTCAGGGCCAGGTGGGCGGCGCGCAGCAGGGAAAGCACGCGCTCGAGTGTAGCAGGGGAGGGGTCGGCCACACAGCCTCGAACGCCCACAAGTCACCGAACATGGGCCTCGCTGCGCTTAGCCCGAGCTTTTCTGTAAAAATTCTCCCTCTAGCGCGGGCAAAACACCATTCTCGGCCTCGAGCACCGCCAGCAAAATGGCCGCCGTGTTCCAGGCGTCGTCCACGCCCCGGTGGTGGGTTCCCTCGAGCGGCAGGCCCAGACTCCGCACCGCCTCGGTCATGCCGTAGCGCCTGCGGGTTCCCTTCCAGGCCGAAAACACGTGTTTAAGGTTGGTGTGATTCGCGCCAAACGGGTTTTGCAGTCCCAGCACCGCGCTCTGGGCCTCGAGCATGGTGCGGTCATAGTCGCCCCAACTGAACCACGGTCTCGAGTCGGTGCTGTACTCGAGCCGAATTTGTTCGCAGACCTCGGCAAAAGTGGGAGAATCCTCCACCATCTCCGGCGTGATGCTGGTGAGTTCGGTGCAGAACGCACTCACGCTCGAGCGCTCGGGGCGCACTAGGTAAGCTTTGGGAGCGCTGCGGGTCCGCTCGAGCAGGTCCACGGTGCAGATGCCGATTTCGATGATTTCCTGCGCCTGACCCGTCGGGGGATGACCGCGCCAGCAGGTGGCCTCCAGGTCCACCACGTTGACAAACCTTGCGTGCTCTTCAAAATCCATACCCACAGCCTACAGGTTGACGCTCGAGTTCGCACCCGACCCCAACTGTAATCTCGAGCGGCTGAGTCAAGACCCGATAAAGAAAGTTTGCAGGCTCGAGCACGGACGTTAACGCACTTGCTCAGGGGCGCTCACGCTCGAGGACGAAGGTCGGAAGCCGCTCGAGAGGGCGGTTTTTTCTTTTTACACGGTATTGAGAACGGTGTCGAGATACGCCTGGGAACTTAGACTCCAGCACGTTGACCTAGGTGTTTTGCTGCTTTTGCGCTGCGCTCTACTCAGAAAGATTCGGTGCGCTGCTGCTCGAGCCATGCCCACTTTGAGAAAATCTTTAAGCAGTCTTGAGCTGTTCTGAACCTGGTGGAAAAAGTAGGGCCATACAGGGTCTGGGCGTAACCCTTCTTACTTCACTTTCGTCTGCTTTATCCCATAATCCGTGGACTGCCATTTGAAAACTGGAGACCCCATGAAACCCTTTTTCGTGCTGACCGCCGCTCTCGCCCTGCCCCTCGCTTCCGCCGCGCCCGGAGCCTGGAAAGGCACCATCACCATGTACGTCCAGGACTACACTCCCAACGTGGCCGCGTCCAAACGCCCGCTCAAAGCCTTTCAGCAAATCGCTGACGAGTACACCAAAAAATACCCCGGCATCAAAATTACCTTCAGCAAAACGCCTGTTCCCGACAACGACACTATGGTGCGGGTCAAGGCGGCGGCGGGCGAGCTGTTCGACATCTACTGGGCGCAGGTGGCCAGCCTCAACAGCACCCTGCCCAAAGGGGTGGCGGTGAATCTGGCCCCCACCCTCGAGCAGCCTAACCCTTACATTCCCGGTAATAAAGCCTGGAAAGACGCGGTGAACGCGCGGGTGCTGGCCGAAGACACCGCTCCCAACGGCGCAACTTACGCGCTCAGCGGCGACGTGGTGGCCTTTACTCTCTTTTACAACGCCACCTCGTTCAAGAAGGCGGGCATCCTCAGAGCGCCCACCTCCTGGACCGAGTTGCTCGAGGCGTCGAAAAAGCTCAAGGCGGCGGGGCTGGGTGTGATGACCGCCGTGCCCGCTTATCCGTGGTGGAGCCGTCACTTTCAAAGCGACCTGTACAGCAAGGATTACGACCGCATCAGCGGCTTCGACGGTCAACCGGGCATCACGGCGCTCGACGAAGCGGTGGCCATCCAAAAAGGCATCCTGTCGCCCAAAGACGAGCGCTTCATGTCGTGGTGGCCCGTCTTCAAGCAGTTCACCGACTACTGGGACAAGGACTACCTGACCCTGGCCCCGGAGAAAAACTACGACGCCTTCCAAACCTTCGTGGGCGGCAAGGAAACGCTGCTCTACGAGGGCAGCTACAAGACCCGCGAGATGCAGGACGCTGGAATCAAGTTCCCGGTGGGCGCTTTCAACTTTCCTAAACTCAGCAAAAAGGAAAGTAAGTACGCCACCGGAGTGGACACCTCCAACGTGACCGGCGGCACCGGGTCGTTTCAGTTCGCGGTGAGCAGCACGGTGTCCAACAAGTCCATGAACGAGGCGGGCAAGCTCGAGGCAGTTCTCGACTGGATGAAGTTTTTCGGAACGCCCAAAAACGTGCAGCGCATCGTGGGTGAGGGCGGCACCTACATCCCCACCTGGCCGGGCACCACGCCCAAGTTCGACAAGCAGTACGACAGCGCCGCGCTCAGCGCTCAGATTGGCTTGCCCTACCGCTCCATCGGGGTGGGCGACTCAGCCCCCAACCTGGGCTGGGGCGATATGCAGCGCATCTTTGGGCTGTACCTGTCGGGCAACATCAATTTCGAGGCCGCCAAAACTCAGACGCAGCAAACCCTGGACCGCGCGGCTGCCGATTACGCCCGCAAAAACAAGGTGGATTTCTCCAAGTATAAGTAGCCACACGTTTCGGCTCGAGCGAGTGCAGCACACTTGCTCGAGCCGGATTTCGGCGCTCGATGTGAACCCATGTCCGATAGACCCTACCTGCTCACCACCCTGAGCCACACCTGGCCTATAGCGGCCCTCATTTAGCACCCCTCAACCGGAACGCTCGAGCGGGGCGTTCCGGTTTGCCGTTGGAGGAACCCCATGCAAGCCAATGCCGTGAACAGCCGCCGCTCGAGCCGCGCCCGCAGCACGCTTTTGGGACGCATCTGGCAAGGCAGGCTGGCCTACCTATTTTTGCTGCCCAGCCTGTTGCTGATGGGCTGGTTCTCGTACTATCCAGCCTTTACCGCGCTCACCAGGGCTTTTACCGACTGGGACGGTCTGAACACCCCCAATTTCACTGGCCTGGAAAACTTCCAGCGCGCCGTAAGCGACCCGGTGATGGGGCAGGCTAGCATCAACTCCGCCATCTGGGTGGTGCTGGGCCTGTTTCTGGCCGTCGTGCCGCCGCTGGTGGTGGCCGAGCTGATTTTCCATCTGCGCGGGCCGCGTCGGCAATACTTTTACCGCACACTCTTCATCGTGCCTATCGTGATTCCCTCGCTGGTATTGCTGCTGGTGTGGTCCAACTTTTACCGCAGCGACGGCCTTATCAATCAAGCGCTGGGCGCGTTGCACCTGAGCGGACTTCAGCACGGCTGGCTCAGCGACCCTAAAACCGCGCTTTACAGCCTTATCTTTTTGGGTTTTCCATACATAGACGCTTTTTTTCTGCTTCTGCTATACTCCGGCCTGCAAAACATTCCCCAGGAGGTGCTCGAGGCCGCGCGGCTCGAGGGCGCAACCGGGCTGCGGCGAGTGCTCAAGATTGACCTGCCGCTGCTGGCCCCGCAACTCAGGCTCATCGCGCTGCTGGCCATCATCGGCAACGTGCAGTACTTCATCAGCCCGCTGGTGCTGACCTCCGGCGGACCGGGCTTCTCGACCACCGTGCCCGCGCTGCTGATGTACAACACCGCCGTCAAGTTTGGCGAGTACGGCTACGCCATGAGCATCGCGGTGCTGCTGTTTCTGGTGGTCGCCGTGCTCACGGTAGTGTCGCAGCGGCTGAGCAAGGCCAGCGAGGGGCGGGCGTGAAAGCCGCCTCGAGTCCCGGCGAGTGGATTCGGCAAGCGATTTTGCTGCTCCTCGGCTTGCTGGCGCTGTTTCCGCTGTACTTCAGCGTGGTTAACTCGTTCAAAAACCCGGTGCAGTACGCCTCGAGCCTGCTCAATGTTCCGGCGCAACTGCACCCGGAGAACTACGCCGTGGCCTGGGCGCAGATTGCCGGACCGATGCTGAACTCGGTGGTGGTCACGCTGGTGAGCGTGGTGCTCACCCTGGTTTTCGCAAGTCTGAGCGCCTACGCCTTCGCGCTGATGGACTTTCCGGGTCGCCACCTCCTCTTCGGGCTGACCTTCGCGCTGCTGCTTATCCCCGAGTTTCTCACGCTCATTCCGCTGTACCTGCAAATCAAGGCGCTGCCGCTGCCCAGCAACTATCTGGCCATCATCTTGCCCACCATAGCCGCCGGGCAGGCTTTCAGCATTCTGGTGCTGCGAACCACCTTCGAGAACATCCCGCGCGAGATTCTCGAGGCGGCCCGTATGGACGGCTCGGGACACCTGCAAACTTTGCTACGGGTGGTGCTGCCGGTGTGCCTGCCCGCCTTAATCAGCGTAGCTATCATCCGGCTCATTCCGGTGTGGAACGATTTCCTGCTGCCCTCGCTGGTGCTCGACGAGGCGCACCGCACTCTGCCGATGGCGCTGGTGGCTTTTCAGGGTGGCGGCGCGTCTACCCTGACCACCCCCAACTACGGCGCGCTGATGGCCGCTTACGTGCTCTCGGCGGTGCCGCTGGTCCTGCTGTTCATGTTCCTGATGAGGAGCTACATCGAGGGCCTCACCAGCGGGTCGGTCAAGGGCTGAGTGTGATGGGGAACGCTCGAGCCGGGCCACGGTTGGGTGACGCTTGAGGAGAGGACGGGAAAGACCGCTCGAGAGGGCGGTTTTTTGTGGGCTATTTGAAAAACAAGTTGGTGTAAAATACGAGGCATGAACGAGGAAAAGTTAAAGTTTCTTCTGTTGAACGATGAAAGTACCAACCTTGATTGGAAACGACAGCTTCCCGAAGGTCTCGACGGGAAAAAAGCGGACCCCAAATCTTTTGAGAAAGCAAAAGCTGAGTTTATAAAAGATATAGCAAGTATGGCAAACGTTCGTGAATATGGTTGTGGTTACATCATTTATGGATTTATAGATAGAAACGGACAACGAGAACCCTTTGAAGACACCTCAACGTTTAATTTTGACGACGCTTCGATACGTCAAATGCTTGAGTCGTATTTGGAGCCACTGCCTGCATTCGAGTGCTATCAAGTAAAGATTAATCAGCATGTGGCTCGAATAATAAAAGTAGACAGAGTACCAGCTTTCCCTCACGTCATAAAAAAGTCTCTTGGTGGAATAATCCATAAAGGACAAGTCTTCTACAGGGCTGGAACATCCACAGAAATAGCGACATACAGCGTACTAAATTCTATGTTTGACGACTTCAATCCTTTAAATTTGAATGACCCCAACGGAACTGAGGGTCGCAAAATTACGCTGCATTATGAGAAACTAGGGCGTGATTGTGGTTGGCCTTCCGTAGGTGACGAGCACGAACGACTATTACAAGGATGGGAGCACGGTTATCAACCAGGAACCCGCAGAAAAGTTTTTGCTTCATACAATATGTCTCAAGGCCGACGTGAAACCATCTTAATGGTTAAACCCAAATCGCCCCCGAGTTAGGTGGCTACTCTGCCACTCGAGGGCCGCTGCTATAATGCCCCTCTATGCCCCGCTTCCTGACCACCGACCAGATTCGCTCGAGCTTCCTGAACTTTTTTCAGCACCAGGGCCACCTGATTTACCCGTCGGACAGTATTCTCTCGCCCGACCCCACCTTGATGTTCAGCGTGGCTGGAATGCAGCAGTTCAAGCCCTACTTTCTGGGCGCGACCCCCAGTTTCGGCGAAAAAGGCACCCATTACCGCGTTGTCACCTCGCAAAAGTGCGTGCGGATTGGCGACATCGAGAACGTGGGGCGCACCAACCGCCACAACTCGCTTTTCGAGATGCTGGGCAACTTTTCTTTTGGCGACTACTTCAAAAAAGAAGCTATTCAGTGGGCCTGGGAATTCATGACCTCGAGCGAATATCTGGCCCTCGAGCCGGAGCGCTTGTATGTGACCATTTACAAGGACGACGACGAGGCTTTCGGGTTCTGGACCGAGGATGTAGGTTTACCCTCGAGTCACATCATCCGCTTCGATGCCGACGAAAACTTCTGGCCCGCCGACGCACCCAAAAAGGGTCCCAACGGACCGTGCGGTCCCTGCTCGGAAATCTACTATGACCGGGGACCCGCGTTTGGCTCGGACACCTGGGAAGATTACGCTTTGAATCCTGAATCCAGCCGCTTCCTCGAGATTTGGAACCTCGTCTTTCCCCAGTTTGACCGCAAGGATGGCGGTGTCCTCGAGCCGCTGCCCAAGCCCAACATTGATACCGGAATGGGTCTGCACCGCGTGGCCGCCATCTGTCAGAACGTGCCGGATTTTTACGATATTGACATCTTCAGGCCCCTGATTGACCGGGTGGCCCAACTCTCGAGCGTGCCTTACCAGGGCGAGAAAAGCGTGTCTCACCGCGTGATTGCTGACCACATTCGCATGGTGAGCATGTCCATCGCCGACGGCGTGGTGCTAAGCAACACCGGGCGCGGTTACGTAGTGCGGAAGGTGCTGCGGCGGGCCTCGAGACACGCTTACCTGCTGGGTTTCAAGGAGCCTGTGCTACACAAGTTGGTTCAGCTTGTGGTGGACACGATGGGGCACGTTTACCCGGAAGTTAGGGACAATCAGGCGAATATTGAGAATTCTATTCGGCTCGAGGAAGATAGGTTTTTAAAGACGCTCGAGCGTGGCGACCAATTGAGTAGAGTTTTTATTGCCCAAGCTGTTTTATCCCATAACGCTACTAGAACTCCTGTTGAGCTACCCGAGGGTGAAACTTACGAGTCATTAGCAAATTATCCTATGGCCTATGCTTCTTTAGTAGTTGACCCAATAGAACAAAATTCTTTGATTGCATTTTCAATTTTAGAGGGTGATGAAAAGTTATTCGCCGAAGCATCTGAAGTTTGGCGAGAGCTAGAGGAAGTTACCTTAGAAAAACAATTGGGCGTTAAAAAAGGTATTCATGTATCCGTTGTGCGACGGACTTTTGGTAGTGGTACGTGGCTTGGAAATAGAACTCAAGTACCGGAAGGCGTGGTGCTAAGTGGTGAGTTAGCCTTCACCCTCTACGACACTTACGGCTTTCCCCTAGACTTAACCGAAGAAATCGCCCTCGAGCATGGCATCATCGTGGACCGTGAGGGTTTCCAAACCGCGCTTAAAGAGCAGCAGGAACGCGCTCGAGCGGCCAGCAAATACGGCAAGATGGAACTGTTTGGTGAGGTGTCCGAAACGCTCGAGGAAATTGTAAGGGCGCATGGGGCCACCGAGTTTGTGGGGTTTGATAGTCTCGAGGTGGAGGGTGCGAAAGTGCTGGGCATTCTCCAGGACAATGAATCGGTGGGGAAAATCAGCGACGGTATGGCGAATTTGCTGGATTTAAGTGGAAGCACCAAGCCAGAGCGTACCTCCACCGTGGTTCTCGACACCACACCCTTTTACGCCGAGGGCGGCGGACAGGTGGGCGATGTGGGCGTGCTCGAGTGGGGTGACTTGAGTGAACCGAACGGCAGCGCTAACGTGCTGAACACCCGCAAGACGCCGCAAGGTCTGTTTCTGCACGAGGTTCAGGTGATGTACGGCACGCTCGAGAGTGGGGCCACGGTGCGGGCGCGGGTCTCGAGCGTGCGGGAGGCGACAGAGCGGCATCACACCGCGACGCACCTGCTGCACGCGGCGCTGCGGGCGGTTCTGGGCGCGGGTGTGGCCCAGCGCGGCTCTTTGGTCGCGCCGGACCGCTTGCGCTTCGACTTCTCGCAGAACGAACCGATGACTCGAGAGCAGATGGCGAAGGTTGAGAATCTGGTGAACCGCTGGATTCAAGCCGATTTCCCGGTGACTTGGCAGTACATGCCCATTGACGAAGCTCGAGCGACGGGCGCAATGGCCCTGTTTGGCGAAAAATACGGCGACACCGTGCGTGTGGTGAGCGTGGACGGCAGCGTGGCGCTCGAGGGCGCGTACAAGCCCGTGGGCGATGTTCTGACCGCCCCTCGAGTGAGCAAGCCCGTGACGATGGTTTCCAGCAAAGAGTTGTGCGGCGGCTGTCACGTCACCCGCACCGGAGAAATCGGTAGTTTCGTGCTCGTGTCCGAGGAGGGAACGGCGGCAGGCGTGCGGCGGCTCGAGGCGTTGACCGGGGAGAGTGCGGTGGCGTTTGTGCGCCAGCAGCTCGAGACCCTGAACCACGCCTCACACCTGATAAATGCCAAACCGCTCGAGCTGCCCGAACGAATTGGGGGCTTGCAAGCGCAAATCAAGGACTTGGGCCGCGAACTCGAGACCCTGAAACGCAAACTGGCCGAGGCGCAGATGGGCGGCGACTCGAGCCAGGATGTGCGGGAGCTGGGCGGCTTTAAAGTGGCCGTGGCGCAGCTCACGGGCGTAGAAACGGGCGCTCTGCGCGACGCGGCAGACTCGCTGCTCAGCCGCTCGAGCGCCGACATCGCCATCGTTGGCTCGGACGGGGCGCTGGCGGTCAAGGTTTCCAAAGATGCGGTGGCCAGGGGCGCGCACGCGGGGCAGCTCATCGGCAAGCTGGCGGCGGCGGGCGGCGGCAAGGGTGGAGGTCGCCCGGACATGGCCCAGGCGGGTGTGAAGGACGTTGGGGCGGCGATTGAGGCGCTCGAGGGGGCGTTCCAGTAGTTCTCGTTCCTAATTGTGCTTCTCACGATGATGTCCCTGCGTCGGTCCGTCCATACTTCCCTCGAGTAAATCCTGCCGCGCCACAAATGTTCTTGCTCGACAGGAAACTTTATTCTCGAGGAGTAACTTTATGTCATACGTCACCGTTGGTCAGGAAAATTCTCAACCCATCGAAATCTACTTCGAGGACCACGGCAGCGGTCAGCCGATGGTCCTCATTCACGGCTTTCCGCTCAATGGTCACTCCTGGGAGCGCCAGGAAACCGCCCTGCTGGGGGCCGGATACCGGGTCATCACCTATGACCGTCGCGGTTTCGGGGCCTCGAGCCAGCCTTCGAGCGGCTACGATTACGACACCTTCACCGCCGACCTTGACCATCTGATGAAACACCTCGAGTTGCGTGACGCGGTGCTGGTCGGTTTCTCGATGGGCAGTGGAGAGGTCGCGCGTTACCTGGGCAAGTACGGCTCCGAGCGGGTGAGCAAGGCGGTGCTGATGTCCGCTATTCCCCCCTACCTGCTCCAGACCCCCGACAACCCCGAGGGCGTGCCCCAGAGCGTGTTCGACGGCATCATGGACGCCATTCGCAAGGACCGACCCTCCTACCACACCGCCTTCCTGAAAGATTTCTACAACGTGGACGTGCTGGGCGGCACTCGAGTAACCGACGAAGCGGTTCGCATGAGCTGGAACGTGGCCGTGGGCGCTTCGGCCACCGCTACCCTGGCTTGCGTACCCACCTGGCTCACCGACTTCCGCGACGATGTGGCTAAAATAAAGGTGCCCACCCTGATTGTCCACGGCGACGCCGACCGCATTTTGCCCATCGAGGCCACCGGTGCGCGCCTGCCCAAACTCATTGCGGGCAGCGAGTACGTGGTCATCGAGGGCGGTCCACACGCCATCGGCTGGACCCACTACCAGGAAGTCAACGCGGCCCTGCTCGAGTTTTTGGCCAAGTAAAAGCAGGTGCTGTTTTTACGAAGCTCGAGCGAACCGGAGAAGTCCGGTTCGCTCGAGCTTTTAGTATCAAAATCAGAGTTTGAGCTTGAAACTCACCCCATCGCCCACCACTACGCCCGTGCGCCCAAACCAGCCCAGATTCATCTCCACAGAACCGATATACGGGAATTTGGGCTGATAAACCGGGCAAGGGTCTTTGGTGCAGGGCGGCATTTGCAGGATATCGTTAATTTTGCCGGTGGCATCGAAAAAAGCGATGTCGAGTGGAATCAGGGTGTTCTTCATCCAGAACGCGCCCTGGCCCATCTGGTTGTCCAGAAACAGCATTCCCGAATTGCGCTCGAGCGAGGGTCGGTACATCAAACCGCGCGCCTGCTGCTGGTCGTCGCGGGCCAGCTCGAGGTTCACCGTGCGCGTCACCTTACCTTTGAACGTCACCTCGGCCCCCTCGAATTTGATGGGGTCCACCCCCGGCGGGAGCGCAATCACCGTTTTGGCGCTCGAGGCGGCAGGTTTTATGGGCACGGGTTTGATAGGCACAGGGGTGGCGGCACAGGCCAGCGAGAACAGGGGCAGGCCCAGCGCGAGCATTCGGAGCGTCATAAGGTGAGCATACTCGAGCGAAGTTTAGCCTGTCTGAGAACACTTCTAGCCCTGACCGAGGCCCAAGAACCTCAGCGTTCCCTCGAGCAAAACCCAGGCCCGCTCGAGCACCAGGCCCGCAGGTTCGGACGCGTCGAGCACCGCGAAGCGCTCGGGTTCAAAAGCGGCTAGCTCGAGAAACCCGGCCCGCACCCGCGTGTGAAAGCCCAAATCGGCCCGCTCGAGCCGGTCCAGGCCGCCTTTGCTCGAGGCTCGTCTCAAGCCCTCCGCCGGGTCCACATCGAGCAAAAAAGTGAGGTGGGGCCGTAGTCCAGCGGTGGCTTCATAGCTGATGTCCTCGAGCATTCGCCGCTCCAGGCCGCGCCCGTAACCCTGATAAGCCATGCTCGAGTCGGCGTAGCGGTCACACACCACCACGGTTCCACTGGCCAGCGCGGGCTTGATGACCTCGCGCACCAACTGAGCACGGGACGCGCTGTACAGCAAAAACTCGGTCAGGGGGTCAATCTCGAGCGCCAGGTCGAGCAGCACAATTTCGCGGATGCGCGTTCCCACGGCGGTGCCGCCTGGTTCACGGGTCTCGAGCACCGAGTAGCCGCGCTCGCGCAGTCGCTGCGCCAACTCGCGTCCCAGCGTGCTTTTACCCGCGCCCTCCGGCCCCTCGAGCGTCAGGAAGAGCACGGTTGACCTTTGAGGGTATAAGTGGGCTTTCCCCCCCTCTCCCCCTCTCCCCCTCTCCCCCCAGCTCCCAAACGAAACCGCAAAAACAGCGCTCCATAACGCAAACTGCGTCCCATCAAAGCCCCGTAGGTGCGTGGATAAACTGCCAGCTCAGCCCGAACTCCTCCTCGAGCCGCGCGGCCAGCGCCCGGACGCCAAACACCTCGGTTTCGTAGTGGCCCGCGTAAATGGCGTTGAGGTCATTCTCGAAGCTGTCATGGTAGGTGGCGTGGCGCGGTTCCCCGGTGATAAAGGTGTCCAGGCCGTGACTTTTGGCCTCGAGCATGTGACTCGAGGCGTCGCCGGAGATGAGGCCCACCTTGCTCACGATTCTCGAGCCGCCCACATGGACCAGGCAGGTTTCGCCGGTGAGCTTTTGAATGCGGTCCGCGAAGTCGGTAATCTCGAGCGGGAAGGGTAAATCGCCCATGAACCCGATGGTTTTCCCCTTGACCGTTCCAAAGGGTTTTACGTTCTCGAGGCCGAGCGCACGGGCCATCATGATGTTGTTGCCCACCTCCGGGTGCGCGTCGAGCGGCAGGTGCGCGGTGTACAGGCTGAGGTTTCCCTCGAGCGCCGTTTTCACCCGTTTCAAGTGTGCCCCGGTAAGCATGATGGGACGCCCCCAAAACAGCCCGTGATGGGTCAGAAGCATCCCAGCGCCGCTTTCCACCGCCTGCTCGAGCGTGTGCAAACTCGAGTCCACCGAGACCGCGAGGCGGGTGATGAGGTCCGCGCCCTCAATTTGCAGCCCGTTGTTGCTCGAGTCGGGGTAGTCGTCGATTTTGAGATAAGAATCGAGCCAGGAAACCAGTTCGGCTCGAGGAATGGAGTTGGACATGTGGGCCAGTGTACAACGCGCATTTGTGGGGCAATGGGTAACGTGCAACGCATGTTTCCTCGAGTGTTATATTCACCTTATGAAACCCTTGTTGTTGCTAAGTCTGGTCCTGTTTTCCAGCGCTCGAGCAGTCAGTATGGCTTACATCAAGGCTGATGGCGTGTGGCTCGAGCAAAATGGTAAAGCTACGCTGGTGGGGGGCACCAGGGGAGCACAATACGTCGCCCTCTCGCCCAAAGACGGCACGCTGGTGTACTTTGTGGGCGACCCTGTGAGCTACACCGAGCAGCAACCCGCCAAGCTGCGCGGCTTTTACAGCAAAGCACCCTACACCCGCGCTCTACCCTTACCCCCACCCATGAACACGCTCGAGGTCTACGGTTATAACCTCGAGTGGACGCGAGATAGCAGCTACGTGCAAGCCGGAGAATACCGTTTCGACCCCAAACTGGGCAAAGCCTGGAAAACCTCTGAGAGCGGCCCTCGAGCAGCCTCCAAATCGGGCGCGGTGAGCGCGTGGCTCGAGGATTACAAAATTCTCAGAGTCGCCGGGGGCAAGTCGAAGTCGGCTCGAGCGGCCTTCAGTCCCAACAACCTTGCCGCGTCGCTGGCCGTGACCCAGAAAACGCTGAGGGTGGACGCCGATATGTACAAGGACGTAGGCAACTGGTGGACCGGAGACCCAGCGGTGTCCCCGGATGGGCAGGCCATTTACTTTAGCTCCAACGGCGGCGGCAGCGGCGGCGCGGCGGGCAATACCCAGTACGCCCTGTTCAAGCTAGACAGCGCCACGGACCGCATCGTTGCCCTACCTCAACACAAGGGGGTAGAGGGCGATGTGGAAGGCCGTTTGCCGCAGCTCGAGGTGTCGCCCGACGGCAAGAAACTGCTCGAGTGGTCCTCGGTTCACTCGAGCGCTGCCGAAAACCCCAGTTTTTTGCGTGTGGTCAACCTGCTGACCTCGGGCCGGGTGTCGCTCGAGTGGGAGCCTAAAGCGCCCTCCTCGAGCGCCAAAAGCTATTTCACCAACTGGGTCACGGCGGCCTGCTGGCTGGACTCCAATACCGTGGCCCTGACCGGAGGTCTGGTGGACATCTCGAGCTTTTATGGCGACAATCCCAGCGCGGATATTGCCGGACCCAGCTACCCGAACGACCTGAGTCTCTACCTGCTCGACGCTGTGAGCGGAAAAATCAAGCGCACGGTGAAAGGCGTGGGCTACGTGTCGTGCGGCTGAATTTTAGACATCAGATTTTAGTTCCCTGGTTTTTTCTGATGTCTGCCGTCTGATGTCTGTCATCTTTAATCTGTCAGCAAACTCTGCAACACCCGCACATGCTCGAGCAGTTCCGCCACGCTCACCCTTTCCCGCGTGGTGTGCGCCAGACTCGAGTCGCCGGGGCCGTAGCCCACGCTGGGGATGCCATCCCGGAAGGTGTAGCGCCCGTCGGTGGCAAATTTCCAGATACCCGCTTGCTTGTTGGGGGCGTGCTCGAGCAGTTTTTGCACCAGCGCGTGACCCGGCTCTATCCAGAACCCCGGCGTGTTGTGGACGGTCCAAAGCGGGTGCAACACATAGCTGGCGTTCACGCCCTCGAGCAACGCATCTAGCCGCGCTTTCTTTTCGACTTCGGATTCGGTGAAGCGCCAGTCCAGCATCAGCGTGACCGTATTGGAGGTGAGGTTCTGAGAGCCGCTGTCGCAAAAAACCTGCGTGGGGGTCAGGCTCGAGCGCCCCACCACCGGGTGAGTCGGCAGGTCCTGAGTCTCGAGCCGCGCCAGAACTCTGGCCAGTCCAAACATCGGATTCTGAGCATTGAGTCCGAGGCTGGCGTGGTGTGCCACCCCGTGAAATACCACCTCGACGTTGCACACGCCCCGGTGGCCCAGCATCACCGTGTTGCTCGAGGGTTCGCCCACCAGAGCTTGCCCGAGGCTGGAAATATGGCCCTCGAGCACGCTTCCGGCCCTGGGGCGGTGCTGCTCGTCCAGAGATTCCATGAAGCGGGCTATGCCGTAACCCCCAGTTTCCTCCTGCACGAAAGCTGACACTATCACGTCGTTTTTGGGACGCTCGCCTCGAGCGCGCAACTCGCCCAGCGCGTAAATTTGGGCGCTCAGCGGCCCCTTGATGTCCACCGCGCCGCGTCCGTGAATCCAGGCGTCCTCCAGCACCGCGTCATACGGTGGATGGGTCCACAAGCTCAAATCGCCCTCGTGAACGTGGTCTAGGTGCGTAATCAGCAGCCACGCCGGACCCTGCTCGAGTCCCTGGACCACCCCAAACACATTGCCGTGCTCGTCGCGCAGAGCGGCGTCAAAGTTTAGAGTCTCGAGTTCGAGCAGCACTCGAGCGCCGATTTCAGATTCCTGCTCGGGCAGGGCGCGAATGCGGATGAGGTCTCGCAGGAAAGCGGTCAGGTCGGACTCGAGGTTCATGGGCATAGATTAAACCGGAATGTAGAGGGTGTTGTAGGGGCTGGCCTTGTGCCTGCCCTGAGTGGTCGGAACTTTCCATCAATCCTCGTCCTCCTGGTCCTCGAGTTCGTCTTCCTCCTCGAGCACCTCGGCCAGCAGGCTCGAGGGGGCGGGAACATCAGCCAGCACCGCCTTTACGGCCTCGAGTCTGGATTTACATGCCTGGTATGCGATAGTGGCTTCCCCAATGAGCGGCAAAAGCGCGTCGAGGTCAGCGTCTCCCTCCTCGAGTTGGCGGGCGATGCGCTCGAGCGTGCGGTAATTTTCGGCGAAACTATCTTTAGAATTCATAGCACCTCATTCTTGAAAGTACAAAAGCTTTTCGAGCCAAGCCCAAGCCGAACACAGCTCACAACTTATCGCTACAAGTGCGCCTCGAGTTCTCCATCCTGAAACTGAATCTTCAAATCTGCACTCTTGCGGGCCGCTCGAGCCGAAGTCAAAACTTTTCCGTTGGCTCGAATCACCGCGTAGCCACGCTTCAAGGTGCGCTCCGGGTGCAGCCCCAGCAGGCCGCGCATCAGTGATTCGAGTTCGAGTTCGCGGCGCTCGAGCAGGCGTTTTGCGCCGCCTAAAATGTGTGAGTTCAGGCGCTCGAGGACGTATTCGTCGGTTTGCACAATTTCCCTCGCCAAGTCGCGCACCTGACTAAAGTGAAACTCGGCCTGAGCCGCGCTCCGCACAATCTGGGCCTGGATGAACGCCGCCAGCTTCGAGGGCGTATCCAGCCGCAGCGCCGCCACCTCGTCGAGGAGGGTTTCGTCTCGAGCGTGGCCGATTCCGGTCAAGACCGGAGCCGGAAAGCGGGCCACGGCCCTCGCCAAATCTAAATCGTTTAACCACGCCAAGTCCAGGCTCGAGCCACCGCCGCGAATGATGCACAGCGCCTCGAACGGGGTTTGCTGGTGTTCGCGTAAAATCCGCTCGAGGGCCGCTTTGAGCGAATTAGCGGCGCTGTTCCCTTGAAAAATGGCCTCAAAGTAGTGAAAGTCACACAAGCCGTGCTGCTCGAGCGCGTCCACCGTCTGGCGAAAATCGCCCAGCCCAGCGGCTTTCTCGGGACTCAGCACCGCCACCTTTGAAAAGTCCCCTGGCACGGGAAAGCGCTTGTTGAGTTCGAGCAAGCCTTCGCGCTCGAGAACCGAGCGACTTTCCTCGAGCTTTTGCTGTGCCGCGCCGAGTGTAAAGGCTGGGGCAATGTCCAGCACGTTGAGCGCGAAGCCGTACTGTGGATGGAAGCTGGGAACCACGCCGAGCAGCACGCTCAGTCCCGGCTCGAGCGCACTCCCGGTGACGCGCTTGAAGCGGTGCTCCACCTTGAAGCGCTCTGGGGCGAACAGGGTGGCCCGAGTTTTGGCCTGCTCCCTGCCGTCCTCACCCGTCTCGAGCAACTCCATGAACAGGTGCTTGCGGTCGGTCAGGCTGCCGATTTCGGCGCTGACCCACACGTAACCGCCAAAACCGCCCTCGAGCACCTTGCCCACGTACAGCAGCAGTTCACTCAGGCGCACGAAGTCGGTGGGAATGCGGCTCGAGCGCTTGGGTTCGGGACTTTCTAAACCGTCCTCTGTTGAATTGTTGAATTCGTCTGCTCGAGCCATAGGTCATCCTTTAACGGCAGCTACTTAGAGAGAAAATTGAGCGTCAACGAGCGACCTAATCCAATCGCCAGAAATCCTAAAATCAGGTTGCCAGACACGTAAACCAGCGTTTTAAGCCAATCTCCCCTCGAGAGCATCACATCCGTATCGAGCGCGAAGGTGGAAAAAGTGGTGAACGCGCCTAAAAACCCGGTTCCCAGCGCGACCTTCCAGGCCGGACTGAGCACGCCGCCCTGAAAAAGTGTGACCACCACCGCCAGCAAAAACGAGCCGACCACGTTGATGAGCAGCGTCGCCAGCGGAAAATCCTTGAGGCTCGAGTTTCGGGTGCTACTCTCGAGCAGCAGACTCACGCCGTAACGACTCAGTGCGCCCAGCGCCCCGCCGATGGCTACGCCCAATACGGTGACAGGCCACATGGATTTACACTTTAGCAGAACTCGAGGAGGAGTTATTGGGTTTTACCGTTCTCGGGTTTATCCTCGAGCGGATATTTGAGCGCGTTTTTAGCCATCTTCTCGAGCGAAGCCCTTTCCAAATCCACCTCGAGCGCGTCGGCAATTTGCAGCAGCAAGTTGAACACATCGGCCAGTTCATCGCGCACGCCCTGCGCGGTGTTCAAGTTTTCCATCACTGCGTAAGACTCTTCAGGACCCAGCCAGACGAAGTGCTCGAGCAGTTCCGCCGCTTCCACGCTCAGGGCGCTGACCAGATTCTTGGGCGAGTTGTACGGTTGCCAGCCCCGCTCGAGGGTGAACTTTTTCAGGGCGTCTTGCAGGGCGCGGGCGTGGATGACTGGGGAGGGCATGGCTCGAGTGTAAGTGTTGCTCGAGCTTCAAAGGCGCATCTCTGCAAAATCAGCGAATCCTGGTCAAATCTAGAATCCAAGCTCTGATGTCTGAACCCTGATGTCTGAACTCTGAATCACTTCTTCGCGCTGACCAAATCTGGGGCCACGAAGCGCTTGACCCAATCCGGCCCTACAAAAACCTTATCGCCCAGGCGGGTCACGAAGTAGGACTTGGCCACCGCTTGTTGGAGTCCGGGAGGCAGTTTGTCGCTGGGGTAAGTCGAGTACGCACCGCGCTTGCTGATGGGAAAGGACATCGCCAGGGCCACGGCCAGCACGAAACCAAGCACCAGACCTGCCACCCCGCCAATCACGGCGTGGCTCACCTCGGTCACTCGAGTCTGCACCAGGTAGCGTGGCACGTAGGCCACCAGCAGGCCCAGCAAAATGGCCAGCGGCAGGGCCAGCCCAGCGCTGCTCGAGCTGAGCAGCGTGGTCAGCGGCCAGACTAGTAACAAGCCCAGCACCCACACCAGACCGGCCAGACCGCGCCGCAGACCCAGCACCACCACCCCGGCCCACAGGGTCACAAGCAGCGCGTCGAACCAAGTGATTTCGCCTAAGATGGACTGCATATGAAGGTTAGTATAAGGGATTTTTAGGCAAAGGGCGTAAAAAAGTTCTGGTGCGGAATTGTCCCGGCTCGAGCGCCTTAAAATAGGGCGACGACGCTGGCTCGAGCACTGCGTTAACTCAAAAGCCATATTGGCTCGAGCAGTGGGGAGGACACTATGATTCGCGTACTTTTAGCAGACGACCACGCACTTTTTCGGCAGGGTATGAAAAGCCTGCTCGAGAGTGAGCCGGACATTCGGGTGATTGGCGAGGCCGGAAACGGGCGCGAAGCCATCCGCTTTGCTGCCGACACTCGCCCGGACGTGATTTTGATGGATATTCAGATGCCCGAACTCGATGGGGTCAAAGCCACCCAAAGCATCCTCGAGATAGACCCCAAGTTCAAGGTCATCATGATTACCATGTACCGCCAGGACAGCTACGTGTTCGAGGCGGTTAAGGCGGGCGCGAGGGGCTACATTCTCAAGGACGCCGACGCCAGCACGCTGATTGACGCCATCCGCCGGGTGGCCGACGGTGAAGCGCTCCTCGATTCGGACCTGGCCCAGAACGTGCTCGACGATTTTCGCAGCAAGCGCGAGATTTTGCCCACCGGCAGCCACAGCGACCTCAACGAGCGCGAAACCATGATTTTGCGCCTTCTGGCGCAGGGCAACAGCAATCAGGAAATCGCGCTTAAACTCGACATCAGCGAGAAGACGGTGCGAAACCGCCTCAGCGAAATCTTTGCCAAACTCCAGCTTAACAACCGCACCCAGGCCGCGCTATACGCCATTCGAGAAGGGATTGCCAACCTCGAGTGAAGCAGTTTTGAGGCATGAGTTTTTTTGAGGGACGACGTTGAGAAATAAACTCGAGCAAACACCCAAAATTCAATCTTCGAGCGCCCCCATCACGTATCAGGCGGGATGCAAGCGAGTGTGGACCCTGCCCTCGAGTGAGCCAGATTTGGCCTACACCTTGCTCGAGTTCCCAGAGTGCCAGGAGTGTCCGCACCGCGTGGAACCGGACGGGGGGCCGTCGTTTTGCACCCTGCGCCCGCTGGGAACCAAAAACCCTTTTGCAGAGCTGCTCGAGCTGGATTTGCTCGAGGGTTGAGTTGAACCCCATCTATAACCTGTAACCTGACCTACCTATGCCCCTTTACCCGGTAGATAAACCGCTCGGCCTCACCTCTTTCGATGTGGTCGCTCGAGCGCGCAAGATTTTGAACCTTCGCAAGATTGGGCACACCGGAACCCTCGACCCGCTGGCGACGGGGGTGCTGATCTTGTGCGTGGGCGACTCGACCAAGCTGGTGCAGTTTCTAACCGCTGACCGCAAGGACTATCTGGCACTCATAGCGTTGGGTGCGAGCACGGTCACGCTCGATGCCGAAGGACCGATTCTCGAGCAGGTCCAACATGTAGAACCCCCCACACCTGAAGCGCTCGAGCACGCGCTTGAGCCGCTGCGAGGACCCCAGCTTCAGATTCCGCCGCAGTACAGCGCGATTCAGGTGGGCGGCAAACGCGCCTACGACGTGGCGCGGGGTGGGGGCGAACTCGAGCTGCCCGCCCGCCCGGTCACGGTTTATCAGCTCGAGCACCTGGGTACGCTGGGGAATATGGATGATGCTCGAGCGCTGCGCTTTGCGTCCAGTCCACAGGGTTGGAGTCTTGCGCCGGAGGGTCGTTACTTTGAGTTTCCTCCTGCGCTGGGAGATTTTCCCATTTTGATGCTCAGAACGAGCGTCTCGAGCGGAACCTACCTGCGCTCCATCGCTCGAGACTTGGGCGAGGCGCTGGGGGTGCCCGCGCACCTGGCCGGACTGGTTCGCACCTCGGCGGGGCGTTTTGGCCTGGAACAAACTACGGCGCTCGAGCATCTGGGTCAGGCACAACCCGTGAATGAACTCGATTCGCTGGACTTGCCCCGGCTCGAGGTAGACGCGCAGGTGGCCCGAGAATTGCGCGAAGGTAAAAAACCCGAAAGTCCGCTCGAGGGCCGCTTCGTGGTGCTGCACGGCGGTGAACTGGTAGCAGTGGTGGACGCACTCGAGGGTAGAATGAAAAGTTTACGGGTCTGGGTCTGAATTCAACTCAAGAGTTGCTTCACTTCGTAGCCCAACCCGCTCACTCCCTGAGCCATTTTCTTCACTCTCTTCCGCTCGAGAATGCTCTAGATTAAGCCCAGACGAAGATGGGACTCAGAAAACACTCGAGCCTGGGGAGGAAAGCATGAAGGTGCTCATCGCGGACGACCATCCGCTGTTTCGCATGGGGCTGCGCTATGCGCTGAGCGCACGCGGCTTCGAGGTGGTGTTCGAGGCCCAAGACGGTTTTGAAGCGCTCGAGGGATGTCACAAGACCGCGCCCGAGGTGGCGCTGCTCGACATCAAGATGCCCAATTTGGACGGTATTGAGACCTGCAAGCGAATGCTGGCCGAGTGCTCGGGTCAGCTCACCGTGGTGCTGCTGACCACCTTTTCCGAACCCGCCATCGTCGAGTCGGCCCGTAAAGCAGGTGCGCGCGGCTTTTTGAGCAAGGAAACCGAACCGACCCAGCTTGCCGAGATGCTCGAGCGCATCGTCAAAAGTCCCGAGCGCGACTGGATGCCTGCCATCACGGCTCTGCCCCAGTTCACGCCGCGTGAGCAGGACGTTCTAAAGCTGCTGCTCATCGGCAAAACCAACAAGCGCATCGCTTCCCTACTCGGCCTTAGCCCGGATACGGTCAAGGATTACGTGAGCCGGGTGCTGAGCAAGCTCGAGGTCTCGGACCGCATGGGAGCGCTGCGCCGCGCTCGAGAGCTGGGTCTGGGCTAGCTCAACTGGGTTAGCTTAAAAGGTGGCTCGAGTTCCGCCTCACCACAAGGGGTGAGGCGTTTTGCTTTTGTGCTCGAGGGAGTGTGTAATATATGGGGTTTTGTATGCGAACTTGAGTATTTAAAGATAAAATTTCGCAGTTGGTGCGTATCCCGAACGAGTTTGAGTTCGATGTGGATGAGGTCGAGATTTTCCAGCGTGGGGACGAAACGATTTTGAGAAAGCTTGTTCACTCGGACAGACAACACGACCTGTTACGAGAGGGAGAGACGGCGCACGCTCGAGACTCTGATGAAGAGTTGTAGTGTCTCAATCCCCATTTGCGCGTGGAAAACTGGACTTTGTAAACTGGACCCTACAACCCAAACCGCGTGACCCGTAACCCCTAACCTGTTCCCAGCCTTTTATGCCCACACTCGAGGAATTCAAAGAAAAACTGCGCCGTCCGCTCGAGCGAGAACTGCTCACCGGCTGTCAGAACCGGGTGGTGGCCGGCGGTTTAGAAAAGCTGCTCGAGAACCTGGGTAAACCCTTTCCGAAGGTGCGCGAGATTCTGCACGGCTACGACCTTTTGGATGTAGATTCTCGAGCCAAGCGCCTGCAAGCGGCGCTCGAGCTGCTGAGGGGTCAGGCGGTTTCCAGCCCAGCCCGCCTGGTCTCGAGTCCGACCCACACGACGGTAAATCAGGCGACGGCAAATCAGGCGACGGCAAATCAGACGGCTGCAAAGCCTGTACCCTCGAGCACACCTTTCCCCAGTGCTAAACCGCCTATGTCGGTGAATTGGACGCTCGAGACCGAAACCGAAAAAATCCCCTTCGGGCACGGCAGTACCAAGAAGCTGCACACGCTGGGGCTTCACAAGCTGCGCGACGTGCTACACAACTATCCGCGCCGCCACGAGGACCGCCGCGCCCTGCCCTCCCTCGAGGATGTCGAGGACGGCGAAAAGGTAACGGTGGTAGGTAAAATCGTGGCTAAAAAACGCCACGCGCCGCGCCCTGGAATGCTGGTTCTCGAGGCCACGCTCGAGAACCACTTCGGCTTTCGGGTCAAGTGCTCCTGGTTTCAGCAGCCGTGGGTGGAACGGTTTTTGAAAGAAGGTAGCCGCCTGATTGTCACCGGCAAGGTCAAACGCTTCGGGCGCTCCCTGCAAATTGGCGTGGAGCACTTTGAAGAGGAGGGTGAGTCCAGCCTGGATACGGGCCGCATTGTGAGCGTGTACGACGGCAAAGACGGCATCTCACAAACTTTCTTGCGGCAGGTCACGGCCAAAACGCTCGAGAGCACGCCCATCTCGGACTACCTGCCCGACGCGCTGCGGAAAAAGCACGACCTGATGCCGCTCGAGCACGCGCTCAATGCGATTCACTTTCCCCCGGACGAGCAGCAGCTCACCCGAGCCATGAACCGGCTGCGCTTCGACGAATATCTGTTTCTCGAGCTGCGAATCTTGCTGCAAGGCGAGGACAGCGTGCTGCTGGGTAAGCGCTTTGCCGCCGAAGAAGCCGATATGAACGCCTTCGAGGCGTCCCTACCATTCAAGTTCACCGGCGCACAAAAGCGGGTGGTGCTCGAGGTGGCCCGTGACATGCGCTCGGAACAGCAGATGGCGCGGCTGGTGCAGGGCGACGTGGGCAGCGGCAAGACCGCTGTAGCCGCGTGTGCGCTGTACATGGCTGCTCGAGACGGCTACCAGGGCGCACTGATGGCCCCCACCGAGATTCTGGCGCGGCAGCACTTCCAAAACCTCAACCACTACCTTTTTCCTCTGGGCGTTAAAGTGTCGCTGCTCTACGGGGCCATGAACGTGAGGGACAAGCGGGCCACGCTTGAGGGCATCAGGACTGGGGAAATTCAGGTGGTGGTGGGCACACAGGCGCTGATTCAAGAAGGTGTGGAATTCAACAACCTGGGCTTAGCGGTCATTGACGAGGAACACCGTTTTGGCGTGCAGCAGCGCCGCGCCCTGCTCAAATCGCGCCCGGACGTGCTGGTGATGTCGGCCACCCCCATTCCGCGCTCTCTAGCCCTCACCGCTTACGGCGACCTCGAGCTGAGCGTCATCGACGAGATGCCGCCGGGCCGCACCCCCATCGAGACCAAGCTGCTTTATGACACCCACCGCCAGCAGGCTTACGGCTTTGCCATGGCCCAGATTCGGGCCGGAAGTCAGGTGTACGTGGTCACGGCCATGATTGAGGAGAGTGAGACCCTGCTCGAGATTCAGGCGGCTACCCAGCTTTTCGAGGACCTCAAACAGATTCTGCCCGAGGCCCGCATCGCCTTGCTGCACGGCAAGATGAAGCCGCAGGACAAGGACGACACCATGCGGCGCTTCAAGGCCCACGAGTTCGATTTGCTGGTCTCGACCACCGTGATAGAGGTCGGGGTGGACGTGCCCAACGCCACGGTGATGGTGATTGAAAACGCCGAGCGCTTTGGGTTAGCGCAGCTTCACCAGTTGCGCGGACGGGTGGGGCGCGGCACCGCCCAGAGCTACTGCATCCTGGTGAGCGGTGACGCCACCCAGAAAACCAAAAAGCGGCTCAAGGTGATTGAGGGGTCCACCGATGGCTTCGCCATCGCCGAGGCTGACCTCAAGCTGCGCGGTCCTGGCGAGATTCGCGGCACCCGGCAAAGCGGCGTACCCGACCTCAAACTGGGCGATTTGGTCAACGATGTGGACATCATCGAGGAAACTCGAGAACTGGCCAAATCCATTCTCAAAGCGGACCGCACCCTCGAGCGCCGGGAAAACGCCTTTCTGAAAGCGGAGTTGCAGGCCCGCTCGAGCGTGGTGGCGGTGCGCGAGGTGATTTGAATAAGTTGCTTCACCCCTCGAGCCTCAAACCACCCTATCCCCCAACCGTCCGAGTAAACTCGAGCGCATGGATTCTTACGATTTCTCGAGCGACGATTTTGAAACGGATACGCCAGAAGGCTTTCTGGACGAAGAGCACCTCGAGTACCTGAACGGCACCGAACTCTACTTCGAGCAGTTCGGCCCGCCGGACGCGCCCGCACTGGTTTATCTGCACGGCGGTCCGGGCTACAACAGCTACTCCTTTCGCAGCTTAGTGGGCGACGACCTGACCGCGTACCGCATGGTTTACCTAGACCAGCGCGGCGCGGGCCGCAGTGCGCCGCTCGAGGGCGACCTCAGCGTGGACACCCTGGTGGACGATTTGGAGGCGGTGCGCGACTTTCTGAGCCTCGAGAGTTTTACCCCGCTGGGCCACGGATTCGGGGCGGTGGTCGCGCTCGAGTATGCCCGCCGCTTTCCCAGCCGGGTTCCGCGTGTGGTGGTGGTCAACCCGTGGCTGCACCTGCCCGAACTGGCCCTCACCCTGCTGCGCGAAGCCGCCAGTATCAGTGGTCAAGCGTTTGTGGACCCTCGAGACGAGCTGCCTGCGCCGAAAGAAGGCGAGTACCCTCGAGTGGGCAACGCCCGTGTGGAGCGGGCTTTCTCGCTGCTCGGGGCCAGAGATTTGCTCAACGCGCTCGAGTTTCCTGAGATTCGGGGCCGCTTACGGCTCGAGTTCGCCGATGTGGAGTCTCAGCTTCTGGGCGGCGGCGAGGTGCAAGAATCGCTAGTGAGCCAGGGCTTCTGGGAGTTCGAGTACCCGCCGTACCTGCTCGAGCAGACCCGCCCGGTGTTCGTGATTGCTGGAACCCTGGACCGCACCAGCTACCCCGCACAGGTGGACTGGCTGCTCGACCTCGCCGGGGCCGACGTGCAAGAACTCGAGGCCGGACATTACCCGTGGGTAGACGCGCCGGAGGAATTCGTGGCGGCGCTCGAGCGGGTGATGGAAGGTTAGGGCGTTCGGCGGTGTTGGATAAAGGAACGCCTCCGGCGGGTTCTTAGTCATTGGTTCTTGGTTGGTCTGCCCCCTTACGTCCGAAATCAAACCGACCAAAAACCAAGAACCAATGACTCGCCGGAGGCGCTCTTTTCAACTTCCAACCCTCCCGATTGTGCCCCCTCATCCGCTCGAGCGACCCGCGCCCGTGTTAGCCTCCCCCTATGTCAGAAATCAGCATTAAAAGCGCATTCGTCACCGGGGGCAGTAAGGGAATCGGGTACGCCATCGCCGAGGCCCTCGTCCAGCGGGGGATTCACGTCGCCATCAGCGCCCGCAACGCAGGTGAGGTCGAGGCAGCGGTTTTGAGGCTCTCGAGCCTAAAGGGAGGTCAGGTCAAGGGTTACGCAGTCAACGTGACCGACGCACCCGGACTGCACCAAGCCGTGGACGACGCGGCCTCGAGCTTCGGCGGTCTGGGATTGATGGTGGCCAACGCCGGAGCGGGCATCATGGCCTCGATTGTGGATATGACCCTCGAGCAGTGGAATACCGTCATCGAAACCAACCTGACCGGCGTGTTCAACAGCGTCAAAGCCGCGCTGCCGCATTTGGAAGCCAGCAAAGGCTACCTGATGACCGTCTCGAGCCTAGCGGGTAAAAACGCCTTCGCGGGCGGCGCGGCCTACAACGCCAGCAAGTTCGGTCTCAACGGCATGAGCGAGGCCATGATGCTCGACTTGCGCCCCAAAGGCATCAAGGTGAGCTACCTCATGCCGGGGTCCGTGGCCACCGGTTTTGGCGGTCAGGCAGTCACCGAGGCCGACGACTGGAAGATTGACCCCGCTGACCTCGCTCAGCTCGTGATTGACCTGCTCGAGATGAGTCCGCGCACCCTGCCTAGCCGGGTGGAGGTGCGGCCCAGCCAGACGAAGAAATAATCGGGAATCGGGATTCGGGGATAGGGAATCGGTAAAAGCGCTCGAGCTTGTGCTCGAGCGCTTTTTTGTCCTTTCCGAGTCCCGAATCCCGATTCCCCATTCCCGCTCACTTCATCAAATCCACTGAAGTTCCGTCCGAGGTGGTGATTCGCACCGGACCCACCGTGGGCACAAAGTAGGTGTAAAGCGTGCTCGAGGCCCCGCTGGAGGTGCTGATGTCGTTGCGGACAATCACCGCGTTGAAGCGGCCTGCGCTGTTCACCACCGCTTCCTGACCCACCACCCGACCCACGTACTCGAGCGTATCCGCGCCAGAAGTGCCGCTCGAGGACCACTGGAGGCCCGGACTCAGCGGCGCGGTGGGGTAGAGCAACAGGCGCGGCGTGTACCAGGTCAGCTTGCCCCCGGCTTTAGAGCCGCGAAAGTACACCCCGTTTGGGGTGTACTCGAGGTAGTCCTGCTGGATGATTTTTCCGCCCACTGAGTGGCTGAGCACCGAAACCTTGACCCCTTTGACAACAATGGGTTGCAGCAGCTTTTGCACCTCGCCGCTCGAGAATTTCCA
>Ga0123339_10000606_pt1 | contig 27239 bp, 23 predicted proteins | sample lystaG_FD_89956 | JGI IMG/M metagenome (GOLD analysis project Ga0123339, IMG submission 89956) | Glacier valley bacterial and archeal communities from Borup Fiord, Nunavut, Canada, to study Microbial Dark Matter (Phase II) -... | ecosystem: Environmental > Aquatic > Freshwater > Ice > Glacier ...
CGCTCGCCCCAGCCGGGGTGTAGTTCCTCAAACACTGCTTGCAGGGGGCGGCCAATCGTCGCCTTGACCGCCGCTGGCGCGATCTGGTAGCCGAGGTGCGCCAGCGTCACCTGCTGGAAGCCCGCCACGATCAGGTTTACGGTGTCCACCAGAGTGCCGTCGAGGTCAAAGAGGATCGCTTTTGTGTTGGTCATAGGTTAGAATGGTGGCGGCTAAAGGCTGTAATAACCAGCAGACGAATAGCATTTGCTGACAAATTACGCCACACTTCCTCATCCTTCATGCTGTTCTAGGCGTGAGTCAAAGGATCAGCTTCAGCCGATTGTTAGTTGCTTCCAGGTCGAAGGCGGCGGGGTCGAAGTCTGCACCAACCCAGGCTAGCATCTCCGCTCTCTCTGGGTTGGCGGGGTTGCTGATCGTCTCTAGCATCTCGGCGTAGCCCCAGATGCCCCCCACATCCTCTGGTGGGCAGGCGCGCCGACCGGCAGTGCAAAGTGGATAGCTGCTGCCCTGCTCGATGGGCGTGATCTTCTCTACCTGCACATGGTGATCCCACTCGTCGCCAAAGTCGTATTGGTAGCTGAAGTTCGCCCCTACCTCGGCTGCGATCTGGCCCAACTTCACGGTGCGCTCGCTGATCATGCCGTCGATGTCAGCCCTCAGCTCTGGCGGGCCGTAGGATTGCTCACCCACGCTAAACTCGTGCAGGTGGCTGTCGTGCCAACCCATTGCTGCCTGGATCACATAGTGCAGCTTCGCCAGGGTGACGCTGGGTGGCACCAGTAGCCTACGCCAGATTGGGGGCTTGCTGCCGCGCAGAGTAATCTTTAGCTGGTAGACGTGAGTATCGGGTTTGACAACTTTGGTTGGCACAGACTCGCTCCTTTTGCGGTGTAGCTTGAGTAGATATTGGCAGGGAGGGGTTGGGAACAACAGCGGCAGGATGGCTACCACATCATATCATAGCATAGAATAGCGTAAACATGGCAGCTAGCATTGGCAGCAACGAGGCGTAGACATAAGTACGGTTGCGCGTGCGTCGACCATAATCCGCCATAAGCCAGGCGGCGGCAGCAAAGGCAGCAGCGGCAACAAACAACAGCACACCCTTGAGACCAGTTTTGCTGAAGATGTAGAAGGCAAAGAGAGCCACATACAAGATTGTCGCTATCAGCTGAACAACCAATGGTGGCTTGATCTGTGGCCTGCCGGTGACCACAGCAACGCCAACAGCAGCCAGTGCCAGGCAGAGCAACGTGAACGGCCAACCATAAGTTGGCTCGTAGAAGATACCCATTGCTACTAGGAAAACAGTGCCTATTGTGGCTGAAACCTGGTCAGCTTTGGTGTGCTTCATTCTCATCTCTCTCGTGCAACAATCTAGCCCCTGCACAGATGAGCAGCGTTTGTGCCATCCAACAAACAAGGGCGCACAGTATTGCGCGCGGCTAGTACCTGTCGCCAGCGACTAGTCCAGATAATCCTTCAGCTTTTTGCTGCGGCTAGGGTGGCGGAGCTTGCGGAGGGCTTTGGCTTCGATCTGGCGGATGCGTTCGCGGGTCACGCCGAACTCACGGCCAACCTCCTCCAGGGTGCGGCTGCGGCCATCGTCGAGGCCGAAGCGCAGTTGCAGCACCCGCCTTTCGCGCAGGCTGAGGCTGTCCAATACGTCTTCTACCTGCTCTTTGAGCAAGCGGTGGCTTGCAGCATCGGCGGGAGCCAGAGCTTTGTGGTCTTCGATGAAGTCACCAAGGTGGCTGTCCTCCTCCTCGCCAATCGGCATTTCGAGGCTGACTGGCTCCTGTGACACCTTGATGATCTCGCGCACCTTCTCTGGCGACATCCCCATCTCGGCTGCCACTTCTTCGCTGCTCGGTTCGCGGCCCAGGTCTTGGAGCATCCGCCGCTGGGTGCGGATCAGGCGGTTGATCGTCTCTACCATATGCACAGGAATGCGGATGGTGCGGGCCTGGTCAGCGATAGCGCGGGTGATCGCCTGGCGGATCCACCAGGTAGCATAGGTGCTGAACTTGAAGCCCCGCGTGTAGCGGAACTTCTCAACCGCGCGGATCAGGCCGATGTTGCCCTCTTGGATCAGGTCGAGCAGCGACATCCCCCGCCCGATGTACTTCTTGGCGACGCTGACCACCAGGCGCAAGTTAGCCTCGGTCAGGTGGCGACGGGCGGCATTCGCGTCGGCCATGATCTCGTCCCAGCGGTTACGCAGCGGCTGACGGATGTTGAGCAGGACGGTGTGTACCTGCTCTTCACTCAACCACTCACCGGTCTCAATCAACTGGCGAATCTCGGCAGGCAGCAACTCAAAGACGATCAGCGCACTGCGGAGGGCTTCCTCCAGCTTCTCGCTGCTGATCTCGGCATTGGTGGCAACCTGACGGATGGTATTCGGGTCTAGCTGGCTAGCAGGGATCACAGAGACCAGCAGTTGGCGACGGGCGGTTGGCGGCTGCTCGTGGTAGTTTTCTACGTAGACCTGCTCTAGCAGCGGCCAGTGGGCGCGCAGAGTGGCGTACAGTTCGAGTGAAACAGGGTCAACCTCAGCCTTCGTGCGGCTCATCTCGGCGCGGCGGGCAACTTCGGCCTTCTGCTGCAAGAGGTACTCGCCGCGTTCCATGCGCTTCGCCAGCGAAACCTCGGCATCGGCACTAAGCAGCGGAACACGGCCAATCTCGCGCAGGTACATCCGCACTGGGTCGTCAATGCTGACCATGTCCAGGTCAATGCTGAGGTCAACTTCGCTAACTGTGCTGATCTCGGCCTCCACTTCGACCGCCATCTCCTCTGGCATCTCGTCTGGCTCGGCGGTGGCAGGCAGGCGGGTGGCGGCTAGCCGGGCAGGGGCAGTGGGGGCAGCGGAGAGGTCAACCTGGGGGTCGTCCATCACGTCAATGCCCACCTCGGAGAGTTGGACATAGAGTTCGTTCAGCAACTCAATGTTCGCCTCTGGGGTGGGCATCACGGCTAGCACTTGTTCAGGAGTGAGATAGCCCTGGGCCTTGCCTTGCTCGATCAACGTAGCGACGGCTTCCAGGCTAGGGGTGGAGTGGTTGCTGGCCTGCTCTGGCTGCGGTTCACTGGGCTGCTCAGCCCCCTTGACCATGTGCAACCCCCGGTTGGCCCTACCACCACGTTGTGGGTTCTTCCCCTCGGCCCACTCGATGTTTTGTTGTACCATCTGCGCTCGCTCCCTCAGCTACGTCTGGGCCACCCGTTGGTGGCTGGTCGTCTGGACGGTGAGTTACTGCATTCCAACCCTGACAATCGCCCGGCTGTATTTTGCTAACGCGATCCTCGAACATAACAGGCGTGATGTTGCATTGTAACCGATCCCGCCGAATTGCGCTAATTCTGCTTTAATCCTCGCGCCTGCTCCTTCAAAAGCGCGTCTCAACCTGGTGGCCGACCGTCGCGGCTGTCGCGGATCACAGTGCTGGGCGGCGGGGCATAGCTGCGGAAGACCGGCAAGCGATTGCTCACGTCGTCTAGCAGGCCGCTGATCGCCTCCTCGTCGCCAGCATCCTGGGCTTCAGCGATCATCTGGCTCTGTCGCTTGAGCCACAATCTGTCCCGATCCTCCTGCAGCCGCTGCTGCAACCGCCGCAGGTTGCGCTCTACCTCTGGCCCGAACAGCTCTGGGCCTCTGCTTCCCTCACGCCAAAGGTGGGCCACTTCGTCGTGCAAATTGCTGTCCAGCCCAACACATAGCTGAGGATAGGGTAGAAAAGGGCCATCGTTTTCTATTGTATCATTGCTGTCAATACCCCCGCTGGTAGTAGGTTGCGCAGTAAGGTTTTGGTAAGCTGATTGGCTGGCTTTGCGGTCGGCTAGCAAACTGGCGGCATCCTGCTCAAGCAGGGCGGCATAGATCAGGCGCAATGGCGTGCTGCTGAAGTCGCCGAAGCCTGGTGCGCCCTCGCTGTGGACGGCTTGTGGGTAGCGGAGCAAGAGACTGAGCAGAGCTTGCTCCAAACGTTGGAGAGGGCTGAGGCGTTCGACGGGTTGCGGCTGCTCTGGCGCAGGCTGCTCGGCATAGTCGGAGGCTGGATTGGGGGCATAGGTGAGCCGCTGGCTCTGGCGTTGCTTCCTCGCCACATCCTGGATGCTGCGGCGCACCGAGTCCAGTGGGGCGTGGACGCGGCGGGCTAGCTGCTCAAGGTAGCCCTCGCGCTCCACCGCGTCACCCACGCTGACGATCAGCGGCGCAACCTCGTAGACTGCATCCTTGCGCCCCAGCGGGCTGTCCAGGTCGTGTTTGCCCGCGACCACGTTGATGTAGTGGTCAACGACTGGCAGGGCAGCGGCAACCGTCGCCTGCCACTCGCTAGTGCTGCGACGGATCACCTGGTCGGGGTCTTCGCCAGCAGGCAGCACTGCGATGCGGATGCTAGCATCCAGCTTGTGTTCGTAGCCCACCAGCCCGCGGGCGTTGTAGACGGGGATGGCAAGGTGATCCATACCCTGGCGCAGTTGCTCTGCATCCTTGAGGGCGGCCATATCGCCTGCTGCGTCCGCGTCGAGGGCAAGCACGACATTGCGGGTCAGCTTCTTCAGCGATGCTATGTGCTTCTCGGTCATGGCCGTGCCGAGGGTGGCGACCACGTTGCTTTGGCCGTGCTGCTGGGCGATCAGCGCGTCGAGGTAGCCTTCAACGATCACCGCCTGGTTCTGCTGCTTGATGCTGGCCCGCGCGAGATCAATGCCGTAGAGGATGCTGCCCTTGTCGAACAGGGCTGTTTGTGGCGAATTGAGGTACTTCGGCCTGTCCTCGTCCTTGAGGGCGCGCCCACCGAAGCCTACAGTCTGCCCCCGCCCGTCGCGGATGGGGAAGATCAGCCGGTTGCGGAAGTAGTCGTAGAAGCCGCCGCCGTCGCGTTCGCGTAGTACCCCCGCGTCGCGCATCTCCTCTGCGCTGTAGCTGCGCTCCTTGAGATAGCTGTGCAGAGCATCCCAGCTATCAAGGGCGTAGCCGAGGTTGAAGGTAGTTACGCCAGCGGCGGTGACCCCGCGCTTGAGCAGGTAGTCGCGGGCGGGCTGAGCTTGCGCGTCGTTGAGCAACAGGTTGTGGAAGTAGGTCTCGGCGGAGGTAAGCAGCCCACGCAAGCGTTCCTTGCGCTGGTCAAGCACACCCTCGCGCCCACGTTCTGGCAACTCCACCCCGGCCTGCTGGGCTAGCTGCTTGAGCGTGTCGCCGAAAGCCAACCCCTGCGTCTCCATTATGAAGTTGAAGATGTCGCCGCTGGCTTTGCAACCGAAGCAGTGGTAGCTGCCACCGTTGTCGCTGTAGACGTAGAAGGATGGTGACTTCTCGTTGTGGAACGGGCAGAGACCAACATAGTTGTTGCGTATCTTCTTCAGGGAGACAGTACGCTGGATCAGGTCGGCAATACTCACTCGCTTCTTGATCTCGGCAATCGCGCTTGCGCTATCGGGTGCTGTTGGCATGAGGTGGCCCTTCTGCTGCTACTGGCTCTACTTGTGAACTATGTGATCAGCACTGAATGCTCCATTATGCACCCACAGGCTAGTTGCTGGCAAGCGGTTTAGCAACTAATTGCGCCTACGCCAATTCATCCAGCCTTTTTGCCTCTGGATGCTGGGCAACATCAGCAGTAATCTCTGCTACGTTACGTAGCTCACTCACGTAGAAGGCTGGCAAAGCCCTATTACTACTGCGTATCAGTTGTTCCATTGCAGGGGTAAGCAAGACCATGCCGTTACGTACCCAGCGGTAAGTGCGCTCGTCTGATCCAGCTTTGGTCAGCAGATCGTCGATCAGCCGGTAGGTGTTCACATTGCTGATACACCAGAGGTGCGAGTATTGGTCGTAATCCTCGTCGTCTTCATCATCCTCAAGCAGTGGGTAAGCAGCAGCTTCTTCGGCAGTGTAAATCAGGCAATTTGCACCATTGATCGTCACGTTATAGCTGCTGACTGGCTGCTCCGCACCAGCCTGTACGTAGTTCTGCTCGACCGCATCAAGTTTTACCCCACGCAGTGTTAGGAGTGGTTCGATCCTTGTTAGGAACTCAGCTACGCCACCATTGGCTAGCTTATGCGACTCTGGCTCTTTAATAAAGCGTTGTGTAGCAAAGTTAAGGAAGGCTGGCTCATCCAGGCTGCTACGCTTCATCATGGCTAGGTTGCTCTCGTCAACGTACTTGAAAAAGCCAAGTTGCTCAAGCTGGTCAACCAACTTTGCTCTCGCTACTGGATCAAACACTAGCATCTTATTTACCTCCACACTAGCCCTCCCCACGAGCAGCCACAGTGTGAGGCCGCCGAGCAGCATCACCAAACCAACCACCGCAACCAGCGGCACAGCCAACCAGCTTGCTGCTCGTGGGTTTAGCAGTGCGAAGATGAACAGACCCAGCCCAATAAAGGGTGCAAACACCAGCCCCACTACAAAGCAGGATGGCGGTAGACTCATGATGCTGCCAAAAGCTGAGTAGCAGCCTCTACACCCTGGCAGTGGCTTAATCCCTGTCGGTGGCCCTTCGCCTTCGTTCAACTCAACCCCCCGGCTATCGTGCTGGATGCTCCATTATGCACCCACGAGCTAGTTGCTGGCAAGCGGTTTAGCAACTAATTGCGACCAGGAAGGGCGGAGCTTGCGCGCCGCACTCCCCTGCACCGGCTGAGTTGTGGTCAACTGTCGCGCTCCAGCGGCTTGAGGGCTGCCTGTGCCGCTGCGAGGCGGGCGATTGGTACGCGGAAGGGAGAGCAGGAGACGTAGTTGAGGCCGACCTGGTGGCAGAACTCGATGCTATTGGGGTCGCCGCCATGCTCGCCGCAGATGCCCACCTTCAGCTTCGGGTTGGTGGCCCGGCCCGCTTCGGTCGCCATCCGCACCAGCTTGCCCACCCCCTTGCGATCTAGCGTCTGGAAGGGATTGGCAGGCAGGATGCCGCGATCCACATACTGCAAGAGGAACTTACCCTCTGCATCGTCACGAGAGTAGCCGAAGGTAGTTTGGGTGAGGTCGTTAGTGCCGAAGCTGAAGAACTCGGCGTACTCGGCGATCTCGTCGGCTACCAAAGCGGCGCGGGGTATCTCGATCATCGTGCCGAACTTGTAAGGGATGCTCATGCGCTGCTCGGCCTCCACCTGCTTCGCCACCTCGGTCAGTTGCTCACGCACTAGCTTCAGTTCGGCGGCGGTGCCAACCAGCGGGATCATGATCTCCGGCTGCACGTCCACCCCTTCGCGCATCAGGCGGGCGGCGGCAACTAGCAGGGCGCGCACCTGCATTTCGTTGATCGCAGGGTAGAGGATACCCAGGCGGCAACCGCGCAGGCCCAGCATCGGGTTCTGCTCGCTCAGTTCCTCTACGTGCTTGAGCAACTCCTCGGCCTCGGCTAGGCGGCGTTCAATGTCGTCGCGCACGCCCATCTTCTTCTCACGTGGCGAGATAGACTCGGCGATCTGCTCCATCGCCTGCTCCATCTTGAGGACCGCCACGCGATTGTTGAGCGGTACCATGCCCGGCAGGAACTCGTGCAGCGGCGGGTCTAGCAGGCGGATCACCACTGGTTTGCCCGCCATCACCTTGAGGATACCGTAGAAGTCGCTCTCCTGGAACTGCTGTAGCTGGCCCAAGGCTTCGTAGTAGAGCCAGCAATCCTCAGAGTTGTTGCGCTGATATTCAAGTTCGTTCAGCCGATAGCGGGCCTCGCGTTGCTTGCCCTCCTCGGCCCTGTCCAGTTCGGCGCGAGCCTTCGCCAGCTTGTTGTCGAGGGCGGTAGCCGGGGCAGCGTGCAGGATCATCTGGCGCACGATGGGCAGCCGCTCCTCCTCAAAGAACATATGCTCGGTGCGACAGAGGCCGATCCCCTGCGCACCAAACTTGACGGCGCGTTCAGCATCACGTGGGTAGTCGGCGTTGGCCCATACCCCCAGTGTTCGCACCTCGTCGGCCCAGCGCAGCAGTTGGCCTAGCTCGCTATCCTCATTGAAGACCGCTTCGATCACCGCGATCTGGCCGGTGAACACCTCACCGCTGGTGCCATCAATAGTGATCTGCTCACCCTCCCTGATCGTCGTCTTGCCGACCTGGAAGGTGCGCGCTTCGGGGTTCACGTGGATCTCCTCGGCCCCGGCCACACAGGGCTTGCCCATGCCACGAGCGACCACCGCCGCGTGGCTGGTTGCACCGCCGCGGGCAGTAAGGACACCCTGGGCGTTGATCATGCCATGCACATCGTCGGGGTTGGTCTCTGGGCGCACGAGGATCACTTTCTCGCCCTTGCTACCTCGCTCCTCGGCTACGTCCGCGCTGAAGACCGCCATGCCGGTTGCTGCACCGGGACTGGCGTTCAAGCCTTTTGTCAGGAACCTGCCGCTGCTGTGCGCCTGGTTGACGGCGCGTGGGTCGAGGCGGGGGAGCAGCAGTTGGTAGACCTGGTTGGGGTCAACCCGCTGGATCGCCTCCTCCTTGCTCAACAGCCCCTCGTTTACCATATCCACCGCGATCTTGACCGCCGCTACTCCAGTACGCTTGGCCGAGCGAGTTTGCAGCATATAGAGCTTGCCGCGCTCCACGGTGAACTCCAAATCCTGTGCGTCGCGGTAGTGCTTCTCCAACCGCTCGGCAATCTCCACAAACTGGCGGTAGACTTTGGGCATCAGCCGCTTGAGTTCCTCGATCTTCTTGGGGGTGCGGATACCGGCCACTACGTCCTCACCCTGTGCGTTGTTCAGGTACTCAGCGTAGAGAACCCTTTCGCCCGTGTTGGGGTCGCGGGTAAAGGCTACCCCCGTGCCGCTGTCATCGCCCATGTTGCCGAAGACCATGCTGACCACGCTGACGGCGGTGCCGAGGCTATCGGGGATCGCATTGAACTTGCGATAATCTATCGCCCGCTTGTTGTTCCAACTGGCGAACACAGCTTCGATGGCGAGGCGCATCTGCTCTAGCGGGTCGCTAGGGAAGTCGCGGCCTGTCTCCTGGCGTACCAGTTCCTTGTAGCGTTCGACCACCCCCTTGAGGTCGTCTGCGCTGAGGTCGGTGTCTAGCTTCGCACCTTGCCCCTCTTTCGTCTGATCAAGTATCTGCTCGAAGCGTTCGGCGTTGACCCCCAGCACAATCTTGCTGAACATGGCAATGAAGCGGCGGTAGGCATCGTAGCCAAAGCGTTCGTTGCCAGTCAGCTTGATCATCCCGCGCAAGGTCTCCTCATTGAGGCCGAGATTGAGGACGGTATCCATCATGCCAGGCATACTTACTTTTGAGCCGCTACGAACACTGACGAGCAGGGGATTGCTGGCATCGCCCAGCTTCTTGCCGGTCTCGCGCTCGACGATAGTGAGGGCAGCCATGGCCTGTTGCCACATCCCGCTGGGGAACTGGCGGCTTGCATTGTAGTAGGCATTGCAGGCTTCGGTGGTGATCGTGAAGCCGGGGGGGACGGGGAGACCAGCGTTGCTCATCTCGGCCAGGCCCGCGCCTTTGCCTCCGAGCAAATCCTTCATGCCAGCGTTCCCCTCGTTGAACAGGTAGACCCACTTGTGCTGCTTCGTCGCAGCGGCGGGGTTGGCTTCCATAGTAGCCGTCATCGTGCTACTCCTCTCCTTGATGTATACTGCAATCGGTAGACCGCCAACGCGGTAGCAGCATCGCTCCGCGCACCCTGATTTACGAATTATAACCGATCTCGCCCGCTTTGGCAGCGGTGCCAGCTTGCTCGTGGCCGGGCCGCTACAGGGGCGCAGGTGCAGCCTGTCCACTCCATGTGGTAAGATAGAGGGGGCGAATCGCCCACGAGGATTGTGGACTATAAAGTATAGGCGGGGTGAGATATGGTACAGGTAGCACGCAAGTCGGGTAACGAAGCCGAGCAGGGCAGGACGCTGCTAGAGGCGCGCGAGATCACCAAGAGTTTCGCTCTACCAGGGGGCAGCAAGCTGGACGTGTTGAGTAAGATCAACCTGAGCCTGCGGGCGGGGGAGATCGTCGCACTGCTGGGCAAGAGTGGCAGTGGCAAGAGTACGCTGCTGCGTATCCTGGCCGGGCTGATCCCGGCTACCAGTGGGCAGGTGATCGCTGATGGTAAGCCGCTGGTCGGCACCAATCCCGCCACCGCGATGGTCTTCCAGAACTTCGCCCTACAACCCTGGCTTAATGTCTTGCAGAACGTAGAATTGGGCCTGGAGGCGCGGGGTGTGCAGCGCATCGAGCGCACCAAACGCGCACTAAAGGCGATTGACCTGATCGGGCTGGACGGCTTCGAGTCGGCCTACCCCCGCGAACTGAGCAACGGGATGCGCCAGCGGGTGGGCCTGGCCCGCGCCCTGGTCGTCAACCCCGACGTGCTGCTGATGGACGAGCCGTTCTCTGCCCTGGACGTGCTGACCGCCGAGAACCTGCGGAACGAGATCATCGAACTATGGATGGAGAAGAAGTTTGGGGCAAAGGCGATCCTGATGATCACGCACAACATTGAGGAGGCAGTCTACCTGGCTGACCGTATCCTGATCCTCGGCTCTACCCCCGGCGTGATTCGGGCTGAGATTCGGGTGGACTTGCAGCATTGGCGCGAGCGCAAGAGCTTTGAGTTCACTCGCAAGGTAGACGAGGTGTTTGCGATCATGACCAACCCTGAAGCCGATGTGGATGAACTACTGGCGAAGTACAATCAGGCGGTGGCCGAGTACGAGCATGAGCAGGAGATCGAGGAGCAGCAGGGCGGTGAGGAGGAGGACAGCGAGGCAGAGCAGGTAGAGGAGACCGCCGAGGTCTTCCTCAAGCAGACTACAGAGCAGGCCCAGGGTTTGCGCCTGCCGCAAGCGAAGGTGGGTGGCATCGCGGGCCTGATCGAGTTGATCGACGACCAGGGCGGACGCGCCGACATCTTCCGCCTGGCCCAGCAACTCAACTTTGAGGTGGACGACCTGCTGCCGATCACCGATGCGCTGGATATGCTAGACTTCGCTGAGGTCAAACAGGGGGACATTGTGCTGATCGACAAGGGCAAGCAGTTTGCTAACGCCGACATCCAGGAGCGCAAGCAGTTGTTCCGCGACCAGTTGCTAACCCGCGTGCCACTGATCGACAGCATGAACCGCACCTTGCAGATGAAAAGCAACCACACGCTGGATGCTGAGTTCTTCCTGGATATCCTCGACCAACGCTTTACCCCCTCTGAGGCGCGCCGCCAGTTCAAGACCGCGACCGAATGGGGCCGCTACGCCGAGTTGTTCGAGTACGATGCCGCCAGCGAGCGCATCTACGTGGCGGCAGAGAACGTCAAGTTAGGGCTGCCAGCCCCCACTAAACCGGGCGGATGTGTTAAACTAGAGCCATGCCAAACAAAGACCAACTGATCATCCGCCCAGCCCCGGCGCGCAACATCCAGGCCGCTAGCCAACCGCCAGCCCTCTACGAGGCGGATGTGGCACTGGGGCTGGAGAACTTCGCACTAGCCGAACTGCGCGCAGTCAAACACCTGCGCAACCCCCGCCAGGTCGCCCCCGGCGTGCTGCAATTCAGCTACAGTGGCGGCAAGCTAGCTAGCCTCCTGCACCTGACCACAGTGGTGGCGGTCTATCGCCTGCTACACTTCGCTGTCCCCCGGCCCAAAGCCTTGCTCGGCCACGAACACCTCAGCGCGATCAGCGACGCAATCAACAGCACCCTCACCGCCCACCGAACCGGCCTGTTCCAGAGTTTCCTACTCTCGGCGGCGGGCAGCGAGTCAGCAGTGCTGGCCCGCCTGAAGGCTGAAGTGGCGGCCCAGTTCAAGTTGGTGGAGGCAGAGGATAGTGCTGATTTGCTGCTGCGCCTGCGCCGCCCGCTGCTCGGAGCCGAGGGCTGGGAGGTGCTGGTGAGGATTAGCCCACGCCCGCTGCAAACCCGCGCCTGGCGCATCTGCAACCTTGAGGGCGCGCTCAACGCTCCCATCGCCAGCGTGATCGCTGGGCTGGTGCCGCCCAATGCTGCGCAGGTCTACTTCAACCTCGCTTGCGGTAGTGGTACCCTGCTGATCGAGCGGCTGGCTCTTGGCCCGGTCAGGCTGGCGATGGGCTGCGACATTGACCCGCAAGCGATCTCCTGCACCACGCAGAACCTGCAAGCTGCTGGCTATACTGGCGATGCCACCCTGGGCCAGTGGGATGGTCGCCGCCTGCCGCTCCAGGCCGCTAGCGTGGACGTGATTACCGCTGACCTGCCCTTCGGCCAACTGGTCGGCACCCACGAACATAACGCCGAACTCTACCCTGCCCTGCTGCTAGAGGCCGCCCGCGTGACGAAACCCGGCGGCCACTTCAGCCTGATCAGCCACGAGATTCGGCTGATGGAGCGGCTGCTGGACGACGCATCGCTCTGGCGGCTGGACGAGCTGATCCGCGTCAACCAGGGCGGCCTCAATCCACGCATCTACCACCTGCTGAGGGTATAAACATGGGGATGATCGTTACTAGCAAGGACAACGAGCAGGTTCGCCAGGTTCGCGAACTGTTGCGCGACCGCAAGACCCGCCAGCGAGAGCGCAAGTTTGTGGCCGAGGGGGTGCGCCTGATCGAGGCTGGCTTGATCGAGGGGGCGATCCCCGATATTGTTCTCTACAACAGCCAACTGCTGGCACGCACCGAACGGGGGCTGCGCCTGTTGGACGACTTGAGTCGGATGCACGAGCTTGGCGTGCCGTTGCTGCGCGAGGTGGATACAAAGGTGATGCGCGATATCAGCGACACGGTGACACCGCAAGGGATCGTTGCCAGCTTCCCCTTTGCGCTGCCAACCAGCGACCCGGCCAACGCTCCACTCTGCGTCGTAGCCGACGGCCTACAAGACCCTGGCAACCTCGGCACTATCCTGCGCTCGGCGGAGGCAGCGGGGGCAAGTGGCGTGTGGTTGAGTACAGACAGCGTGGATGTCTACAGCCCGAAGGTAGTGCGGGCGGGGATGGGTGCGCACTTCCGTCTGCCCCTCCACCCAGACATGGACTGGGCCGACTTGGCGACGAGGCTGGCCGCGGTGGGGGTCGAGCAGGTGGTGGCTACCGCAATGGACGGTGCCGCCGCCTACTACACGCTGGATTGGCAGCAGCCGAGCGCGATTATTGTCGGCAATGAGGGGCGCGGCCTGAGCGAAGCCGCCTGCACGCTGGCAACCGCCACTGCCAGCATCCCTATGGTGGGCAAGGCGGAGTCGCTCAACGCAGCGATGGCGACCACGATAGTGCTGTTCGAGGCTCTGCGCCAGCGGCAGAGCTAGCCTAAACCTCCACGATCTCCTCGGTCAGCTTCATTTGGCCGTCCGCCGCCTGCCCCTTGCTGGCTAGTACTGCACCAGGAGCGAAGAAGGGGAAGTCCCATGCGGCGGCCTCACCACTGACCTTGCCAGGAACGGGAAAGAGGCGGGCGGTTAGTGGCTTGTGCAGCCTCAGGGCTAGCACTGCCATATCGAGCAGGATGCCGATTAGTTCACGCTCGCTAACGTCGCCAGGCAATGGCACGGTATCTAGCCCCAGGCCGCAAACCGCCGAGTAGAGCAGTAGGCTGTCTACATTGTAGAGGCCAGCTTCAGCACTGCGCTGCGCCAGGGTGGTGTCTTCCAGCACCGGCAGCATCAAGCCGCTATAGCCGCAGCGGGGCAAGTCTACACTCTGCAAGGCACTGGTGACGATGGCGGCAGTGAACAGGGTGCCGCTCTGCCCAAAGCGGGCGGCTATGCCAAGCTGCTCGAAGGCGTGGCCGATGCTCTGCTCTGGGCTGGGGAACGGTGCCGTGGAGAAGTCCAGGCCGTTGAAGGTGTAGGCTCCGCCCAGCGGCTCCAGGGCGGTCAGCACCCGCCTGCCCTCGCGCTCGAAGGCTGCCACCGCCCGCGTACACGCCTCCGCAATGCTGCTTGCGCCACTGAAGGCTTCCACCACCAGGTCAGCGGTCTCCAACGCAAGGCCGTAGCTACCAAGATCGTAGGTGGACTGGGGCGCGAAGTAGGCGACAGGAAAGAAGGGGATATTGCCTGGGCAGTTGGCGGTGGCGGCGAAGTTGAGGTTGCCGAAGCCATCTGGCGTGTGGTCAGCCAGGTTGCGGATCACCCCCGCTGCCGCCTGCGCTGCCTTGAGGTTGATCAGCCGCCTACGGTCGCTGGCCCTGCGCCCTGGTACATCGCGCCGCGCCTCATCAATCAGGTTGCCCACCTGCGCGGTGGCAAACAGACCCTCGTGGGCAGCAATCAGCTTGGGCAGCACTGCGATCAGGGCGTAGGTATTCTCCTGTACTGGGATCGTATTGACAGGGCCGAGCGAGACGTAGGAGAAGCCAGCCGCCTTCGCTGCCACCATCACCTCTGCAGCGTAGGTAACCGCCGCCTCCTCGATGAAGCGAGAGGGGAAGCTCGCTAGCACCGTGCTGAGGGGTGGGGCGGCCAGCCTGATAGTCTGCACCTCCAGCCCCGCCGCTTCCAGGGCCGCCTTCGCTCGCTGCGCGAAGTGACCCGCGTCGGCGATCTCCTCGCTATCCACATCGGGCCAGGTGAGCGGCAAACCAAGCGTGATCGAACGTATCCTCATCCTGTTCTCTCTTTCCTCAATGCTGGCAGCAAACGCAGCCGCCTGTAGCGTACTACAAACTATAACGGATGGCTAGCTGATCTATTACTAGCCAGTGGTTGGTACTTTCTACCTATAGTGGTTAGTACCAGCAAAGAGGGCGCACCCGCTGCGCCCTCCCCTATATACTGTCGCTCAACCGCAACCCCGCCAGCCGCTCACCTGATCCAGGCTGGGAAGTCGTGGCTGCCCGCGCTGAAGGTTAGCTGCCGCTGGTTGCTGCCGTCGGCGTTCATCACGAACAACTGGGTCTGCTCTGCCACCCGACGGCTGAAGATGATGCTGCCTGCGTCTGGGCTGAAGCTGGGGTAGAGGCCACTATCCAGGGTTAGCTGGCGACTATTGAGGCTGGCGGCAGCGGCAAGGAAGATGTTGTCGCGCCCACCGCCGTTCGCGTTCGAGTAGTAAACTAGTTGCTGGCTGTCGGGCGACCAGAGCGGGTTGTTGTCGCGGGCTGCACCCTCGGTGATCGCCCGCTGGCCGCTACCATCGGCGTTGGTCAGGTACAGTTTGGGCGTGCGCGTTGCGTCGGTCTGGCGGTAGATGAAGGTGAGTCGCTGGCTATCGGGCGACCAACGCGGACGTAGCAGGATGGTGTTGTAGCTGGTTAGCTTCTTCGCCGCGCTACCATCGGGGCGCATGGTGTATAGCTCGGCCTTGAGCAGGTCACCGCCCGCACTAGTTTCGCCCGCAACGAAGGCTAGCTGGCTACCGTCCGGCGACCAACTGGGCCAACCCGCGTAGGCATAGCCACTGCTGATCTGGCGTGCGCCGCTGCCGTCAGCCTGCATGGTGTAGACCTGGTAGCTGCCGCCCCGCTTGCTGGCAAAAGCTAGCTGGCTGCCATCAGGCGACCAGGTGGGGAAGGTCTCGTCTGCCTTTGGTTGGCTGAGATTGCTGGTCTGCGGCTGCTGGCCGGGCAGCAGGCTGACCACGTTGATCTGCAACTTGCCTGCTGCATTCAGGCCGCTGAAGGCAATACGATCACCTTTCGGCGACCAGGCGAACTCGCCCTGTACCTTCGCCCCCGCCGTCACCTGCACCTCACCAGTGCCGTCGGCGTTGATCAGAAACAGGTCGCTGGTGGCGTTAACCGCCGCCTGTTTGGTGAAGGCAATCCTGCCCTTCAGCCCCGGGTTGGGGGTAGCAGTAGCGACGACTCCACCGCTGTCGCAGGCTAGCAGCAGAGGGAGGAGCAGGAGGGTGCAGATCGTCGCGCCCAGGCATTTGCGGCTGTAGCTCAAGGTTCGCGCTCCGTGGTGGTCACAGAGCCGAAGATTCGGTGGGGTAGCCAGCGTCCGACCAGGCTTTGAGGCCGCCAGTAAGGGCGCGTACGTCGCTGAAGCCCGCCTGTCGTAGCCGCAACCCAACGCTGATGCTGACTTGTTCGGCAGTGCAATTGCAGTAGAGGATCACCGGCTTTGCCTTGTCGAGATCGGCCAGGCGGCTGTACATCTCGGTAGCAGGGAAGAACTTAGCCCCCTTGATGTGCGCTTGCGCATACTCCTTGTCGGTGCTGTTGTCGAGCAGTTGCAGAGCGGGCTGCTTGTCCAGCATCAGCTTGAGATCGGCGGCAGCGATGCGCGGGAAGTCGCGTTGCTCTGGGCGGGGGGAAGGGGTGGCTAGCAGGCCCGTCAGCGGCGGAGCGGGCGTGGGTGCAGGAGTCAGCACACGGGCGGCGGGCGTGATCAGGGCGGTCGCCAGCAAGCCGAGGATCAGGATGCTCACGCCGAGGATCGCCAGAGCGCGTACGAAGCCACGCTGCCGCTTGCTCATCAACTGCTTCGTTGGTTGCCCACCACGTCTACTGCTCAAACTTGCATCCTCCAAAGTGATCTCAGCCCGCATTATACCCGATCTGGGTGGCTAGGGACAAAGTGCCAGGAGTCCACCGTCATACCGCCGTCTATGTAGCAAGTGGTGGCGTTGAGGTAGGCAGCTTCGTCACTAGCAAGCCAGGCGGCCAGGGCTGCTACCTCCTCCGCCTCGCCCATCCGCTTGAGCGGAATGCAGGAGAGCAGTTGAGCATAGCGCAGAGGGTCGCGCCGCAACTGCTGGTTGCCAGCGGTGGCTATCGCGCCAGGGGCGATGTTAACCACGCTGATGCCGTGTGCTGCCAACTCCAGGCCGAGGGTGCGGGCTAGCATTCTGATGCCGCCCTTCGAGGCGCAGTAGGGGGTGTGCAGCGGCATAGCGAGCGACTGATGGATTGAACTGGTGTTGATCACCCGCCCACCATTACCCTGGGCGATCATCTGGCGGGCTGCCGCCTGGGTGCAGAAGAATGTCCCCTTCAGGTTGGTAGCCAGTACGCCATCCCACTCAGCCTCGGTCACCTCGGTTAGCGGCTTGAGGGGAGAGCCATGCCCAGCATTGTTGAGCAGCAGGTCTAGTCGCCCAAAGCGGGCCACGGTCGCCGCCACAATTCGGTAGCAGTCTGCTACCCGCCCCACATCACCCTGTACAGTATCTGCTGCGCCGCCCAACTGCGCAATCTCGTCAGCGACGGTAGTGGCGGCAGCAGCGTCTACTGCGCCCCGATGGTTGATCATCACCGCTGCACCCTCGGCGGCAAAGCGGCGGGCAATGGCCGCGCCGATGCCAGTGCCAGCCCCTGTGATCAGGGCCACCTTACCCGCCAAGCGTTGCGCTGTCACCTCAGCGGGTCTGGGTGTCAGGCTGCTGGCCGTCTTCGACAATATCTACCACGGATACCAGCCACTTGCCGTTCTGCTTTACGCAGGTATAGGTTTCGTGCAAGGTCTGGGCCGCCTCACTCTTTACCAGCTTGCCGGCGCTGGTGTAGATGTCCCGGCTCCACACTTCTACCGTGTGTGCAGTAGCCTTGTCGCCATCAATCGTCACATCGTTGATCTTGATCTTTTCCAACTTCTGGATGGCATAAGCGTCGTTGGTGCGGAGGGTTTCAAGTATCTTGTTGTTCTTGTCATATTCGTCGCCACTGTAGAACTGCTTGAGGGCTGCCCCATCGAGGGTACGCATCGCCTGGGTTTGGGCGGCATTGGAGTCGTTGATCAGCTTGACGATCACTTGCTTGTCTGTCCCCTTCGCCCCATCGCCGAGCGTGACAACACTCTGGTTGGTGGTGGGCAGCGCAGCGGGTGTAGCCGAGCTAGCAGGCGCGACGGCCACTAGGGTAGCTGTGTCTTTGCCGATGATCAGGTAGCCTGCGAGGCTACCGAGGACGACCAGTAGCAGTAGCAGCAAGCCCACCCAGAGGCCGAAGTTGCTGCGCCCAACCTGGGCTGGCTGGTAGAGCTGCACTGGCTGTGCGTCGAAGCTGCTGAGGGCTGGCTGGTAGCTACCCTGGGGGGCTTGGGCAGGGTAGGGCTGGTAAGGCTGGGTTGGTTGGCTGGCAAGGTAGGTGGGATTGGGGCCGAGACCTCCATCTACCAGGCTACTGGCCGGCAGCGGGCCGAAGCTAGCCGCGAGGCTAGGCGGTACGAAGACGGGAGCTGGCTGGTCGCGGTCAGCTAGCTTATCCGTGTTGCGCTTGCTGATGAAGGGCGCATCAACCGGTGCCACTGGCCCAGCAAACTGCTGGCCGGTTGGCGGAGGGGTTGCGCTGGCGGCCTCTGCTACCAGCCCGGCCTCCCCCTCGGTGAAAGGGGTGCCGCAGGTGGCACAGAAGCGGGCGTAAGCGGGATTATTGCTCTGGCAGGTTGGACATTGCATTAGCCGAAACGCTCCTCCGTCCAGGGGTCGCCATGCATATGGTAGCCATAGCTCTCCCAGAAACCAGGGCGGTCGCGGTCGAGAAACTCCATGCCCTGTATCCACTTTGCGCTCTTCCAGAAGTAGAGATGAGGAACGACCAGGCGCAGGGGATAGCCATGCTCCGGGGTCAGTGCTTCACCGTCGTGCTTGTAGGCAAAGAGGTTCTCCTCGCGGTCGAAATCCTCCATCGAAAGGTTGGCGGTAAAGGCGTTGGCGGCGTGTAGCAACACGTACTTGACGTTGGGCTTGAGGCCAACCAGCTTCATCACGTCGCGGACGGCAACCCCCTCCCAGGTGTTGTCCAGCTTGCTCCAGCGCGTAACGCAGTGGATATCGTTTTGGATCGTCACCTTCGGCAGGGCCATAAACTGCTCCCAATCGAGCGTCACTGGCTGGTCAACCAGGCCAAAGATGCGGAAGCTCCACTTCTCGGTGTTGATGCGTGGCACGCTGCCATAGTGCAGCACGGGCCACTTCTCAGTGCGATATTGGCCTGGCGGAATGCGGGATGCGATGTCAGGGTCAAGCTGCTTCTTGCGCCCTGGCAGGATGTTGTCGAGAAAATCCATTTGCTTTTGCCTCCTGGGTTTGGCGAACCAATACTATTGTACCAAATGCGTCAAGCTAACCAACAAGAATCATGCCACAAGCCCCGCCGAAAATGGTGGCGGGGCCAAAGGCGGTCAACCCGCGTAGTAGATATTACCGCTAGCCTCATCAACCCGGATAGCAACCCTCACCAACGGACGGCGGGCAGGCCCCTTCGTTGGCTTGCCGTCGCTGATCTGGAAGCTAGAGTCGTGGCAGGGGCAATTAAACTCCTTGCTAGTCTGGCGGTAGTTGACCTGGCAGCCAGCGTGGGTACAGATCGAATTATATGCTACAAAGTTGCCGTTGCTCTCGCGCACCAGGTAAGATGGTATGCTGCTGATCGGCTCGGTAAACTCAATCGCCCGCCCCGGCTCGATATCGGCGATCTTTGCCAGCACGATCCCGCCCACTGGTGGTTTGGCGACTGGCACTGGCGTGTCAGTTGGCCCACCGACAGGAGTACTGCCCGGCCCAATATCGCCGCTCGCTGGTGGTGCAGGCGGCTTGGCGGTTGCGGGGGCTGGCACGGGCGTGCTGGTGGCTGCGGGACGGCTAGTGTTGGTTGGCGCAGGCGGGGTGGTGCTGGTGGCTGCTGGACGAGTGGTATTAGTTGGCGCAGGGCGCGGCGTGCTGGTGGTTGGCCTGGCGGTGGTGGCTGTAGGGCGCGGCGTGCTAGTGGCTGGCCTGGCAGTGGGGGCATACGCCTGCGGCTCGTTGGTGGCGGTAGTAGTTGAGGCTACTGCGGTGTCGGTTGAGGCTGCTGTGGTGTCGGTTGGCAAGGCCACAACATCCGTTGGCGGCACTGCCGTGTCTGTTACTACGGCTACAGTGTCCGTGGGCTGCGCTGCGGTGGCAGGCAGGATAGTGGCGGTGGCAGGCAGGGCGGTAGCGGTGGCTAGCAGGGCAGTAGCAGTAGCGGCTAGCTGCGCGACCCCGACAGGTGGCGAGTTGTTGTCACTGCTGCTGCTATTGAGGTCCTTGCGATAGGCGAAGCTGCGGGCGATGGCGGTGCCAGCCAAGACGACTGCTAGCCCAGCACCTACCGCTGCCCCAGCACGGGTTAGGGTAGCGCGGCGTTCCAGGTCAAGCACGCTGACCGTCGCCCTACGCCTTGCAATTAGCGCGTCCAGGCTGTACAACCCCCCACCTGCCAGCAAGGTGGTTAGCCAGCCGAAGGCGTAGGGGAGGTCGGAGCCGCTGTAGAAGGGATAGGCGTTCCAGCCAGCGGTCAGCCAGAGGGTGAGGCTGATCAGCAGGCCGCCCACCGCCGCCAGCCGAGTGAACAGGCCGAAGATTGTTGCCAGCCCGACGAGCAACTCGCCGATGGTCATCATCCAGCCGAACAGTTGGGCATTGGGGATCGCCAGCGGGGTGATCACGAAGCTGAGGGGCGAACCGTCGGCTACAAAGCCCTGTAGCTGCTTGCCGATGTAGGTTGCCCCCGCCGGGTTGAAGAACCCCGGATCGGTGATCTTCTCAATAGCGGCGGCGGTGAAGATCAGGCCGAGGAACAAGCGTAGGGGCAGCGCGACCAGCCCAACCCAGCGGTCGCCCGGCATAGCATCCCTGTTGATTGGCTCAGTAGTGTTCATCAAACTCCCCTTTGCTTGCTACAACGGCAAGCAGCAACTTGTACACTAACCCTCGTAGGTGATTGTGCCGCTAGCCTCATCCACCTTGATGTTCAGCTTCTTGAGTGGGCTAGCGGCTGGCCCCTTCTTCACTGCACCGTCCGTGACGGCGAACACCGAACCGTGGCAGGGGCAAGCGAAGTCGGTCGCCCCCTTCTTGTAGCTGACCTCGCAGCCCTTGTGGGTGCAAAGCGCGTTGTAGGCCAGGAAGCTACCGTCGGCCAGGCGCACCAGCTTGCCGGGTTTGCCGCTGCCAGGGATGGTGAAGTCCTTACCCTCACCCGCTTGCAGGTCGGCAATCTTGGCGATAACTTGCGAGCCACTAGCATTACTGGCAGCCACCGCCGTGTTGGTCGGCAGGCCAGCGGGGGTACTCTGTGGCTGGATGCTAGCTGTGTCGGTCGTGTTGGTGGCGGCAGCGGCGACCGGGGCTGTAGTGCTGGTGGCGGCAGCAGCGGCTGGGGCTGTGGTGTTGGTGGCAGCAGCAGCGGCAGGGGCCGTGGTGTTGGTGGCAGCAGCGGCAACCGGGGCCGTGGTGTTGGTGGCAGCAGGCGTGGGGGTTTCGCCCCCGCAGGCGGCTAGGAGTGCGCTGGCGGCGAGTAGGGCGGCAGCACTGCTGCCAGTCGCCAGCAAGTCGCGGCGGCTAATTGTAACCTGTCGAAGCTCACTGGTCTGTTCGTTGCTCAAAACTTGTCCCCTCTGTTGTGGCTGGTCCAGGTTAGCCGTTCAAGCGGCTAAGGTCGCTGGCAACCAGCAAGTCAAGCTGCCGCTGCAAGGCGGCAAGGTCGGTAACGATGGCGGCGGGCTGTTCGCGCTCAAGCATCTTGCGCTCAAAGCCGCCGCTGAGAACTGCTACGCAGCGGATGCCAGCCTTGCGCGCCGCGATGATGTCGTAGGGGCTGTCGCCGACTACCAACGCATCGCTTGCGAGTAGGCTCAGCTTCTTGAGGGCGGTGACGAAGATATCAGGGTCGGGCTTGCTGTTCATTACGTCGTCCGAGTTGGTAATTACATCTACGCATCCTTCCACCGCTAGCTTCGCCAGATAGTGGTCGATCTCGTCCTTTTTACCAGAACTGGCAAGGGCGATCTTGACTCCGCGCTCGTGCAGGGAGCGGATTAGCTCGCTGGCAGCGGGGAAGGGTTGGGCCTGCTCAATTAGCTTCTTGTACTCCTCACCATGCCCTTTGTCCAGTCGGCTCTGCTCCTCCTCATCGGCCTTGCTCTCTGGGTTGCCCAGCAGGTTGGCAACCAGATTGTCACCCCCCTTGCCGATCTGCTCGCGGATAGCCTGCCACTCGAAGCTGTAGCCTTCAGCCTTGAAGGCGCGCTGCCAGGCAGTGGTGTGCAGTTCGTTGCTATCCACCAAAGTGCCGTCTACATCAAAAATGACTGCCTTGATCATCTGCCTCTCTCCTCTATTATAACAGAATGGGCCAGCCAGTGTGGTTAGCACTGGGTTAAATGTTTGTAAAGCCAGCCGCGGGCGTGCGTCTTGCTTTATCAAGACCAGTACCATTTATCTACCCATCACGTGGTCAGAGCGCGCGAGGAGGAACGGTGAAGATACACGACATAACCCTGCTGATGCAGGAGGGGATGACGACCTATAACGGTGAACCAGGGCCGAAGATTGAGCGTACTGCCGAGTTGGAGAAGGATGGCTACACCCTCTCCTTCGTTAGCTTTGGCTCGCATACTGGCACGCACATAGATGCGCCGATCCACTTCATTCCCGGTGGGGTAGGCGTTGACGCGTTGCCGCTAGAGGCGATGATCGGCCCAGTGATCGTACGCCACCTGCCCGACGTGGATGCGATCACCCTGGAGGAGTTGGCCCAAATTGGTCTGCCAGAGGGAACGGAGCGGGTGCTGTTCAAGACGCGCAACTCGCAACACTGGGCAAACCCGAAGGGCGAGTTCGTCAAGAACTTTGTCTACCTCGCGCCCGATGCTTGCCATTGGCTGGTCGAGCGCGGGGTGCGGCTGGTTGGCATAGACTACCTCTCGGTCGAGCAGTTTGAGCCAGCAAATCACGATACACACACGATCCTGCTGGCAGCGGGGATAGTGGTGATCGAGGGTCTGAACCTGCGCGAGATTGTGCCGGGTGCCTATACCCTGATCGCCCTGCCGCTCAAGTTGAAGGACGGTGACGGCGGGGCGGCACGGGTAGTATTGGTAGAAGGGCGTATCTCTTGATTTCGGCTTGGCGATTGGAGACTCCCCCTTAAGCTAACTACCCCAGGTTAACCGCCCGCTTGCCCTGCGATACCGGGCTTCGTCATGTTGTGCGGGTCGAGGATATCCTCAAGCTGCTCCTTCGGCAGCAGCTGCTGTTCGAGAGCCAGTTCGCGCACCGTGCGGTTCTCGCGCACCGACTGCTTAGCGAGGGCCGCCGCCTTGTCGTAGCCGATGTAGGGGGCGAGGGCGGTGGCGAGGCCGCTGCTGTGTTCAACCAGGTACTCACAGCGATCAGCATTGGCGGTGATCCCGACGATGCAGTAGTCAGTGAAGCTGCGCGTCGCGTTCTTGAGGATGGTCAGCGACTCCAGGGTGTCGAAGGCGATCATCGGCATCATCACGTTGAGTTCAAGCTGGCCCGCCTCAGCAGCAAGGGCCACCGCCATGTCGTTGCCAATTACATGGTAGCAGACCTGGTTGAGCATCTCGGCCATCACCGGGTTGACCTTGCCAGGCATGATGCTGCTACCAGGCTGTACTGGCGGCAGCACGATCTCGCCGAAGCCGGTGAAAGGGCCGCTGGACATCAGGCGCAGGTCGTTGGCGATCTTGTTGAGGTCAACCGCGAGGCCACGGATTGCGCTGCTAAACTCTAGCACCCCGCCCATGCTCTGGGTGGCCTGCACCAGGTTCTCCGCACCACGCAGGTCGAAGCCGGTCAGCTTGACCAGGTTCTCTACCACGCGGACGATATAGCTGGGTTCGGCGTTGAGGCCGGTGCCGACCGCAGTCGCGCCAATGTTAAGCTCCTTGATCGCCTCACTAGCCCGCGCCAGCCGCTCACCCGCCCGCTTGATCGTCAGGGCATATGCGCCAAACTCCTGACCGAGGCGGATCGGCACGGCATCTTGCATATGGGTGCGGCCCGGCTTGAGGATGGTGTCGAACTCCTTCGCCTTCGCCTCCAATGCCGCTTGCAGGTGCGCCAGCGACTCTTGCAGGCCGCCTAGTACGTCGAGCATGGCAATCTTCATGCTAGTGGGAATTACATCGTTGGTACTCTGAGCCATGTTCACGTCGTCATTGGGGTGGATCAGCTTGTAGTCACCGCGCTGGCCGCCGAGCAGTTCGATAGCTCTGTTCGCCAGCACTTCGTTGCTGTTCATGTTGTGTGAGGTGCCAGCCCCCGCCTGGAACACGTCTACGACAAAGTGTTCGAGGTGTTGCCCAGCGAGGATTTCGTCGGCGGCGGCGATGATAGCATCAGCCTTCGCCTGGGGTAGGCGGCCTGTGCTAGCGTTCGCCATTGCCGCTGCCTTCTTGACCGTCACGGTGGCGCGGATAAAGGCGGGGTGGGGGCCGAGACCGCTAATATTGAAGTTCTCGCGGGCGCGGGCCGACTGCACGCCGTAAAGTGCGCCGACCGGCACTTGCTTCTCGCCCAGCGGGTCTCGCTCGGTGCGGGTCTCGCCGCTGTCGAAGCGAGCCATAGCAATGCCTATAAACGGCTGTTGCAGGTTACCACTGTTTGCACCGTTGCTGTTGTTGCTCTCCATTGAGTTTTGGAATCCCTTCTTCGCTTGCATTATAATAGCAGGCCGCTGCGTTGCGGCATAAGTATAGCACAGCAGCGGGTTGGTTGGCAGGATTGTGCGCGAAGGGGGAGGGTAATGCGCAAATGAATAGGGTTTACCCGTCTAATGCGCCTGATGCTAACTTCGACATCCAGCCACCCGCCGACTTCGAAGCGTGCGTGCCAGCTACCCCACCGCAGGCAAGTAGCACGAGTAGGCCCCTTCGCCTGCCGTCAGCCAGCCACTCTGGTACGTATTCTGCTAGGTTCAAGGGGCGACTGAAGCAAGGCTTACCCCTTTGGAGGAGACTACAATGGCAGAGCAGCAAATTGGCGACAACCCGAACTACTATCCACCCACATACTTCGCCCGCGAGGACGAGAGCCTGGACGACCGCTTCTATAGCAGCCCGCGCCTGGTCGTCCACATCGACGAACACGCGCGGGCGACCATCGGCCAGCTTTACGCCGAGCTAATCCCTCCCGGTGCAACCATCCTCGACCTGATGAGTAGCTGGCGGTCGCACTACCCGGCAGGGCTGGTGCAGAGCAAGCACGAGATCGTCGGCCACGGCATGAACGAGGTGGAGTTGCGCGAAAACCCGGTGCTAGACCGTTACGTGGTGCAAAACCTCAACCAGAACCCCACGTTGGCGTTTGGCGACAACTACTTTGATGCGGTGACAAACACCGTCTCTGTGCAATATCTCACCCGGCCCATCGAGGTGTTCCGCGAGGTGCAGCGGGTGCTGAAGCCGGGCGGTCAGCACATCGTCGCCTTCAGCAATCGGATGTTCCCGACGAAGGCAGTGGCGGTCTGGCGCGGTCTGAGCGAGGAGCAGCGGGTTACGCTGGTAGAAGACTACTTCCAGCACGCGGTTGGCTACAGCGAGGTGCGCGCTATCATCCGCAAGGACGAAGCAGCGGCGGGTGGTAGGCTGCGTAGCTGGCTAGCCCCGCAGAACGACCCGGTATACATGGTAGTAGGCCGCAAGTAGGGCAAGCGGCAAAGCAGCGGGGCCATAGCTAGCCGCAGCCTCTCCCTTGCTGCAAGCTAACTACCTGCTGTGGTTGGTGTTACTGTCGCTCGTGGTAGGGCCACCGGGGTAAACGTGCATCTCAATCTTGCCCTGCTTGCGGTGGAGGCGAGTGGCTTCCCCATTCTCGGCTTGCGGTTGAGCTAGCAGCGGGGCAGACGCTGGGTAGCTGCCTACGTCTGTCGCAGCCGGGAACTCGCCCAGCCCAGCCAGCAGAACCACTACCATCAGCCCCACAACTGCCATTACCAATGTCATCTTTAGCAAGTTCATTGTCATTCCCTTTCACCTTCTAATTCTACATTTGCCAAATTGGTTGCTTCACTGCTTGAGCAAATTATAACAAACCAACCTTACCAAATGACCTACCGCTCACCCTTACCTTTACCTTACCATTTTCGAGGCACCTTTCTGCCTCCACGTGGTGAGTGGGGTGGTCAGGAGCGGCTAGCGGCCTGCGAGAGCGGCGTAGTCTTGCCAGAAGCTGGGGTAGGAGACGGCAACGCAGGCAGGGTCATCGAGGGTGCTGTCCCCCACGGCGAGGCCAGCAGCGATAGCGAAGGTCATGGCAAGGCGGTGATCGCCGTAGGTTTGTAGGTCAGCCCCGCGTAGCTTCGCCCCTCCGCTGATGATCATGCCATCTGGCAACTCGCTGACTTGCACGCCTAGCTTACCCAGCCCACGGCTGACGGCAGCGATGCGGTCGCTCTCCTTGACTCGCATCTCGCCCGCGTCGCGGATCGTGGTTGGCCCCTCGGCGCAGGCGGCGGCCAGGGCAAGGATTGGCACTTCATCGATCAGCCGCGGGATGATCGCGCCCTCTACTGTCACCCCATGCAGCCTGCTACTCCGCACCAGCAGGTCACCGACTGGCTCGCCTGCTTGCTCCTGTTCGTTGCCGACCACGATCTCTGCACCCATCTCGCGCAGCACATCAAGCAGGCCTGTGCGCGTCGGGTTGAGGTTGACTCCCCGCAAGCTGATCTCTGCATTGGGGTGGATCGCTCCGGCCACCAGCCAGAAGGCCGCCGTGCTAAAGTCCCCTGGCACCGCCACATCTATCGCCCGCAGGCTTGCGCCGCCGACCATGCGGATTTCGCCATCTTCGCTGGCGAGGCTGGCAGTGCTGGTCAGCGACACGCCCATAGCGCGTAGTAGCCGCTCACTATGGTCGCGGCTGCCCACTTTGCCGCTCAACACGTTCTCGCCCTCGGCGTAGAGGCCTGCAAGGAGGATCGCCGACTTGACCTGCGCACTGGCGACGGGCAGCCGATAGCTCGCGGCTTGCAGCGGGCGGTGACCAACGATGGAGAGGGGTAGCAGCCTGCCGCTCTGCCGCCCGCTGATCTGTGCGCCCATCACCCGCAACGGCTCGACCACCCGCGCCATTGGGCGGCGACTGAGGGAGGGATCGCCAATCAGCACGCTATAGAAGGGCTGACCAGCCAGCAGGCCACAGAGCAGCCGCGTGGTCGTGCCAGAGTTCTGCGCGTCCAACACGCCCTCGGCCTCGCGCAGACCCGCCCGGCCCACGCCATGTACTGTCAGGGTGAGGCTACCATCGGCAGCCTCTTGCTGCTCAATCTGCACGCCAAGCTGGCGCATGATCGCCAGTGTCGCCAGGCAGTCGGCCCCCGCCAGGAAGTGGCTGACCACCGCCGTACCCTCGGCCACGCTGTTGAAGATCACAGCGCGGTGCGAGAGCGACTTGTCGCCAGGCACGGTAAGGCTACCTTGTAGGCGCGGGCTGGGGTGAATGGTTTGGGGCTGGTTGGTCATGGCGGCATTATAGCACGGTCATCTGCCACCAACAACCGCTCTACCCCTTGATCTCCCCGGTGATCAGGTCAGCAGCGATCTTGGCGGTCAGCAGTACGCCTGGCACGCCCGCGCCGGGGTGGGTGCCGCC
>Ga0123339_10000608_pt1 | contig 27181 bp, 23 predicted proteins | sample lystaG_FD_89956 | JGI IMG/M metagenome (GOLD analysis project Ga0123339, IMG submission 89956) | Glacier valley bacterial and archeal communities from Borup Fiord, Nunavut, Canada, to study Microbial Dark Matter (Phase II) -... | ecosystem: Environmental > Aquatic > Freshwater > Ice > Glacier ...
TTGATAATAAAGATGTTATAATTCCACCAGCTGGAATACTTTTAGTAGATATAGTTCCAGATAGTACTGGAACTAACAAAGTACAAAAAGTAAATGTAAATATAAATTATGATGAAACTGCCGCAATAAAAGAATATAGAGTTGGCGATAGTGGATGGATTACATATAATGGAGGTTTTAGTGTAACTGAAAACTGTATAATAGAAGCAAGAGCGACTAAAATAGAAAATGTATACAATACTGATGGTTCATTGCTACTTTCAAGAGATATAGCTGGAAGTGATATGGTATACATAGGAAATATAGCTCCATTAGAGACAATATTAGCTGCACCTACAATTACTAGGTTACCAGCGGTTGGTAGTAAAAAGCAAGAGTACAAGTAACATATCCAGCAGATGCAGATAAAAAAATATATACAATAAATTATGGAATAGAAGAAAACTATACAACTGAAATAAATGTACAAAATTATGGTACATACATAATAGCATACTATTTTGATGCAAGTGGAAAGAAATCAATATCAGCAGCTATACTGATTAATGATACAACATCAGGTGACGTAGCAAGTGTACCTGTTGTACATGAACCAATACCACCTTATGATTCTGCTAATCCACCACTATTTGACGCTAAGACTACTATTGATTTAGCAGCACCAACAATAACTAGATTAGCAGCTATAGGAAGTGAAAAAGCAAGAGTACAAATAACATATCCATCTGTAGCAACAAGTAAAATATATACAGAAAATTATGGATTAGAGCAAACTTATTCACAAAATTTAGTTGTTAATAATTGGGGAACTTTCATAATGGCATACTACTATGATGTAGATGGAAATAAATCAAGAATATCATATATAAGAATAAATGAAACTATAACACCTCCAAATACATATACACCGCCTGAAACATTAGAATCTATGCCTAATGCACCTATAATAAACATAAATCCAGATACAAGTATTGTAACAGAAGTATCTGTAAGTGTATCTGCACCTTCTGAAGCAGAAAAAACGTATATAAAGATTGGTAGATATGGAATTTATCAAGAATATAGTTCATCAATAGTTGTAAGAGATAACTTAGAAATATATGCATACTATAAAACATCTGATGGAAAACAATCACAAGAAGGAAGAGCTAGAATATCAAATATTAAAAAGGTAGGAAGTACGGGAAGCACAGTTGCCACTAAACCATACGTATACATAGATGCTATAGTGTATCCATGGAATGGAGCATATGGTCAAAATGAAGTAAATGCAACTATACTATATAGCAATGCTGATAAAATAGAATATAGTGAAGATGGTATAATATATACTCCATATACAGTACCTTTCATAGTTACTGAAAATAAAAGAATATATGCTAAAGCCACTAACGTAAATGGAGTATCAGAAACATATTTAGATATAACAAATATAGGAAAATTAACTCCTCCAAAAACAGTACAAAAACTAGGTATAAATATAAACGTAAATCCAGAACCATCCTTATCAACTATCAGAGTAGATAAGGCAACAGTAAGTATTGAATATGATGCAAAATCAGTAGAAAAATACTATAGAATTGGTATTAATGGTGATTTAAAAGAATATACAGCAAGTTTCGAAGTTGATAAGAGTTGCACTATATATGCGTATGCAAAAGCACCAAATTCATTGGGTCAAACATCAAAAACTATAGATAATATAATTGATGGAATATCAGATCCAGTAATAATCGCAGCTCCAGCTAAATTAATACAATCAAGTAAAGTTAATGTAAATATTACTTTTGATAAATATGCAACAATTAAAAGATATAGTATAGATGGAGGAACTCTCAGAGACTATGCCGGTGCGTTAGAAATAACTAAAAACGGAACTAATATATATGCATATAGCCAAAATGTAAAAGGACAAAGCTCAAATGCAACATATACTGTTGAAAATATAGTTCCACCACCACCAGTACTTGCTCTAGATAAAGGTAACTATTATATATTGAAATTAAATTATCCCGAAGGTTCGGAAGGTAGAGAATATAAGTGGACATCTGCTGGGGCATGGAATAGCTATAAAGAAGCAGGAATAATGCTCATAAAACCACAATTTAAAGATCAAGTAATAAAAAATGGAACGTTAGTAAAAATAGAAGATGAAAATGGTGATTTAATAACATTTACAGGGGATTATTACTTAATAGATGTTCCAATAAATGAAATGTTTGAGAATATATTTATGAGATGGGATAGAGTTACTCCAGGTGCTCCACAGATTGTAGTAAATACAACTGAACCTGCTATACAAGTAACAGCAACCATTATATATACTGAATCATTAGTGAAAAAAGAGTTTAGAGTATTGAACCCAGGAGGTGTACTTGGAGATTGGCAAGATTATACTACGCCAATAACAATAGATAGAAATAACACAATAATTTATTCAAGAGGAATGGATGAAAGTGAAGTATGGTCAATTGAAGGAATGTATAAAATAACAAATATAGATGAAACTCAGCCAGTAATAAAATTAACAGCAGATTTAGATACTGCTGGACAAAAAGTAGCTGTAAAAGTTAGTGTAACAGATGACATAGCAGTAGGAAAAATAAAATGGGCATCAGGTATTAAAGGCGAAAGTTATTTTACAACTTCTGGAACTGAAATAGCGAATGGTAGTGTAGTAAGTATAACAAGTAATGGATATTATACTTTCTATGCAGATGATAAAGTTGGAAATAAACAAGTATATACATTAAACATAACAAATGTTGACTTAACACCACCATTAATTGACATACAAGTAAATCCAGAAGTTGCAGTAGGATTAGTAGCAAATGTAACTATAAATTATGGTGATTCAACAATTAAGCAATACAAAATAGGAACAAGCAATAGCGTTTGGACTAATTATACAGCTACATTTGCTATATCATCATATACAATACTATCAAATAATTGGCAAAATTCTGATGGTACAGTATCAATATACGCAAAAGGAAAAGATTCATACGGCAATGAGATTACAGTTCAAAAGAAAGTTGTAAGTTTGGATTTAGAAAAACCTACTATGCCAGTAATTAATTCAATGGCTAGTTATCCAACACTAACATCATATGGAGTAATATTTGATGATATAACAACTATAACATATGATAGTAGGACAGATATAGATAATTACTACAGCATAAATAATGGAGTAACATGGATAACATATACAAATTCAATAAATGTTTCAAGTGGAACTATAATAGCAAAGAGTATAAAAAAAGGTAGTGGATTAGAAGTAGCAGTGAGTAAAACAGTATCTATACCAGCAGATGCAATGAAACCACAAGCATATGATGGTAACATATCAACATATATATCTAATGCAAATAATCAATACATGGCTGTTGATTATAGTATGCAAGGAAAAAATATAAGAGTAAAATGGAATGTTGCTGCTAATGGTCCATCAACTCAAAGTATTATATTTCTAGATGTAAATAATATAGAGACAGGTAGAGTTAATAAAACTATATATAATCAAAATATCATGTATGATGAAGTATATACAATTCCGTTAAATACAAAATGGATAAAGATTGTCAATGTATATGGATTTTATGAAATACAACCTTCAAATGAACCAACATTTAGTAGCACTAATGAATATATGTTACTGACTGAAGATCCTGCAAAAGAAATAAAAGAAGCATACCAAATGGTATCAGTAAATTATTTTCCTACAAGTATACAAAGATTATATAGAATAGGAACAACTGGTAACTGGTTAAATTATAGTGATCAACCTGTAAAAGTAAATCCAGGCATGACAATATATGCAAAAGGGATAGATCAATATGGAGTAGAAACTAGAATTATATCAAGTTATACAGCTAATGTAGCGGATGCTATAGGAAAAGAAGCTTTTGATGGAAATAATGCTACATATGCGGTAGGTACTGGTGTTAAATATATGAAAGTAGATAGTAGTATGCAAGGTAAAGCAATCAGATTAAAATGGGTACTTGCATCAGGAATTACTGCAAATGCATCTATAATTTTCTTAGATGTAAACAAACAACAAATAAGTATTATAACTAAAAACGTTAATAATAGTATAGGAAATTATGATGAGGTAGTAACTATTCCTGCAAATACAATTTGGATAGCCTATAGCGCAGTTGTTAATGGATATTCATATTTATATGAAATACAACCTTCAAATGAACCAACTTTCATTGCAACTAATGGCTATATGTTATTAACTGCAGACCCAATAAATTCAATAAGATTACCATATCAAATGATAAATATTTCATATTTTGCAAGTAGTGTGCAAAAATTATATAGAATAGGAACAACTGGTAACTGGTTAAATTATAGTAATCAAGTGATTAAATTGGATCAAGGGCAAACAATATATGCAAAAGGAATAGATAAAAATGGTATTGAAACACGAATAATATCTAGTTATACTGTAAATGTACCAGATGCTTTAAAAGTAGAAGGATTTGATAATAATGTAAACACTTATACTAGTGTTAAAACTGATCAATATATGGATGTAGACCCTAGTATGATAGGAAAGACTGTAAAAGTTAAATGGGATAAAGGCGAGGGAATACCTTGTATAAGCTTTTTAGATTCTGAAAGAGTAGTAATAAGTACATTTAAAAGAAATAGTTCTTCAGGTGGTCAGACAACATATACAGATACATATACAGTACCACTTAACACAAAATATCTTAAATATCATACAGAAGTTGCATATGCAACAATTAAATTGTTCGAGATATATCCATAAAAAAATAATAAAGTATAGGAGTGTAATAATCCCAAGTTATTACACTCCTATATTTAATATACACACTATTGATATTTATGTAAACTTATGGTATAATATATATTATTGAATACAGATTTTCTAAATTATAATTAATTAGGAGGACTAAATAATGAGAAAAATATTAAGCGTAACATTAATGTTATGTATCATAATTACTTTCTGTTCGGGATGCTCATCTAAAACTCAAAATGTTGCAGAAACAAAAGAAGTAACAACTCAAAAAGCTGAAGTGAAAATAAAATATATAGAAGGAAAACTAACTGATAAAGATCATCAATACAAAATTGTTTCAAAAGGAAAATATTTTATGTTTAGCTCTCAGTCGTCGGAGGAGTATATTATGTTTCTTGATGAATTAGACAAAAGTATTTATGAAATTGTTGATATTCAACTTGAGCATTTCACTGATGGAAACTTCTTTGTAACTTACAAAAAAAAAATAAACCAATAATTATAATTAATTAGGAGGAATAAAAGTGAAAAATATAACATTATTAATAGTACCAATTGGTGTAATTGAATTTACAAGAAAACAATGTGAAAACGTAACTAATGGAATATATTTTGCTGAAGAAAATACTGCAGTTAATAAAAAGGAAACGGTAAAACATTAAACTTAAAAAATAGTTAGTCATTCAAAACAAAAAATAGCGTTGTAGTAATAACTGCAGCGTTTTTTTTCGAATAGTAGAAATATCTAAATTAAAGCGTATATATCATTTTATGTTGACATAAATATTTAAATATGTTATAATATTTAAATACAATTTAATGATTCATCAATAAAATTTTTAGGGTGGAATGTTCTAATAACTATTTAGGAGTGATATTAATGGATACAATATTAGAAGAGGTAAATAAGTTATACAAAAATAATCTAGCAGAAAAACGGTTAGATTGTAATAAGTATATTTTATATACAAGTAAATTTGAAAAAATATATTATGGCGATATATCATTGTTAGAAATATTTTCTAAAGGACTTGCAAATGGAAACTGTTACGATATGAGTTTACAATCTTTATTTTGTTTTAGTATTGATGCGTTTTTAATGAGAGGGTATTTATTAAATAATTACTATCATCATGGATGGATAGAATTCACCTGTGACAATAAACAAATTATTTTTGATACTACTTTCTTCGGTTTTTATTATAAAGAAGATTATTATGAAGCTTTTAATATAACAGAAACTACTAGGACTAGTCATAAAAAAATTACTGAATGTAAATATTATTGGCATTTGTTTGAAAAAAGTAGAAGCCAATTGGTTATTACAAGTAAATTTGCATAATACAAAAAAAGTTATATAATCTGACTAAAATTTTTTAGGAGGAGTTAAAATGAAAAAGAAACAAGTACTAGTAATACCAGTTGGAGCAATAGAACTAACAAAAGATGAATATGAAAGCATACGTAGTGGAGTAAAAATTGATGAAAGAGATACTCAAACAAATATTAATGAAAATAAATAATAAACTAAAGGCAGGTAATCAGTAGATTACCTGCCTTTAGTTTATTTTAGCGCTTAAATGGCATTTTAAAAAACAATGAAACAAGTATAGTAGAAGTGGTGTTTTAAAAAATATAACAAGAGTTTACGTGATAAAGAAACAAAGCAAGTTTGACAAAAACTCCAATTAGGTGTATAATATAGTCACTTGGAGATATAAAACGAAGGGATTATATTTTTAAATAATTAAAATAGTGCATAAAGATATGATGATTTTCAATGTATAGAAACTACATGTTCATGAATAATATAAAATAATATCATGTGGTTATAAGAGGAAAAAAATAATACATTGAATAATTAAATATTTTATATGATGTGCTAAGGCACAGAAGGAGAATTATTATGGAAAATAAAAATTTCAAAAAAGTAGCAGATAAATCATCTAAGTTGCTAGATAAGACAAAGAAAATTGCTGAAGAAGCAGGTAAAAAAATAAGTGAAACATACAAAACAGCAGTTGAGAAAAAGGATAAGTTTATGAATGAAAAAAATACTGTTGAAGCTACTAATAAAATTAAAGATGCTGGTAATAGTTTGAAAAAATTAACAGATGAAAAATATGCAAAAGCAGCAGACAAAGCAATAGAAGAAATAGAAAAATCAAAATCAAAATAATAAAAATTACCAGTTAAATGAACTGTTCCCCCTAAATCATACACTATACAAAAAAAAAGTGTGTTGATTTAAGGGGAATTTCTATTTTAATAAATAAAGTTCTAATATTTAATTTAAAAACATATATAATTAGTAATAAACTAAGTTAAAAATAGAAAAAATGCAGAATAAAATATACAACAAAACAAATTAAATTATTAAATAAAATGATTGTTTTTTATGCTTTAACAAACTAAAGAAACTTTATTCTATCTATTTAAGCATTTAACTTGACATATATCTTATAAGGTGTATAATCAAGTTATAGATAATAATTTATCGAATTGTGTTGTATAAATACACATGAAAATAATATACATTAAGCTAAGCTTGTATATTAAATATATAATAGAAAATTATATTTAGAAAAAAGGTGTTAGTAAAACTCAGTTTAATCATGTCAAATCAAGATATGAAATTATATCAGTTATTTCATTGGTACTATGTACTAGTATTACAGCAAAAAATATTAGTACTAAATAAAATATAATTTACTAATTTTAATATATCCATAAAATATGGATAGAGAAAGGATATGATTAAATTATGAAGAAATTAAACAAGACATTATTTGTACCGTTATTTGTAGCTATATTAGCAATATCATTACCAACAATCTGTTTAGCAGCTGAGCCTACAGTTAATCTAGGAACAACAGCAAGCTTTGCTATTTTAGCTGGACAAACAATAACTAATACAGGATCAAGTGTAATAAACGGAAGTACAGGAGGAGATGTTGGACTATACCCAGGAAGTTCATTTGTTGATCAAGCTACTATGACAATATCCGGTGCAGTTCACATAAATGATACTTTAGCTATAACAGCTAAAACTGATTTAGTTGCTGCATATGATGATGCTGCAGGAAGAACAAATGTTACTCGTATTGAATCTGAATTAGGTGGTAAAACATTAATTCCAGGAGTTTATGATTCAGCTGATGGTGAATTTCAAATAACAGGAACTTTAACTTTAGATGCTCAAGGAGATCCTAATGGAGTATTTATATTTAAAACAGCAACTACCCTAATTACAGCTTCTGCTAGTGATATTAATATTATAGGAGGGGCAAGATTTTGCAGAATATTCTGGAAAGTTGGAAGTTCTGCTACATTAGGAAGTAATTCTAATTTTGTAGGACATATATTTGCTTTACAATCTATATCTGTAAATACTGGAGCAACAATACAAGGACAATTATTAGCAAGAAATGGATCTGTAACTTTAGATAGTAATACAATAACAAATGGTTTATGTGCAACAATTGAGGAACTTAATACAACTATAAACGGAGGAAAATTACCTAAAACAGGTACACCTTTTTATAACATACTTTTAATAGGCATGTTATCATTATCAATTGGAGTTATAGGTTTTGTAAATAAGAAAAAGGTATGAGAAAAGCTTTACAAGTAAATATGAAAACTTTAAAAAGAAATAAAAAAATATTTTTGCTATTTATCTTAGCAGGAATTGTATTAATATCATATTCTGTTTTTAATATAGTACAATCAAATAATCAAAATAAATATATAGAAATAAATCCCTTGAAAAGTGTTGAGGCGGAAGTACAAACTGAAGTAGAAGATATTAATATTTCTCCTCCACCAGAGAGAGTGAGTTATCCTGTATATCCAAAAGAAGGAGATAATATAGGTACTTTAACAATACCTGTATTAAAAACCGAATTTAGTATATATGAAGGTACTACCAATAAACAATTAAAAAGAGGTATAGGACATTTTATTCAAAGTGTACTTCCTGGAGAAGAAGACAATTGTGTAATCTCAGGTCATCGTGAAACTGTATTTAGTAAGATTGGTAAACTAAAAGTAGGAGATGAACTTATACTTAAAACATCAGCTGGTACATTTACTTATGTAGTGTCGGGCACACGTATAGTAGATGAGGATGATAGGACAGTTATAGTACCTACAGATCATGCAGTACTTACAATGTCTACGTGCTATCCATTTGATCCTCTTGCTACCTTATCTGAAAGATATATTGTATCAGCAGATTTAATAAAAAGAGAATTAACAAAGGTAACTAATTAGTTATATAAAATAGACCACTAATATGAAAAATATTAGTGGTCTATTTTTAAAATTACAACAATAAAAATAAATTTTCATACTGACTAAATGTCGTAAGTAATGGGTTAGTAATAATTAGCTTAAATATAAAATAAGATAGAAAAATCACCAAAAATCGACAATAATTGTAATATATATGGTAAAACATTGACTTATGTCCGTTTTAGGTGTATAGTAAAATTAGAAAGAATGTATTTGTAAAAAATATATTAGAGGTAATCATAATGAATTTCATGGAAAAAGTTACTAAACAATCTAAAAAACTAACAAAAGTTGCTGGTAAAAAGATTGATGCAGTAAAAAATAAATCAAAGAAAATAATTAAGGATTCCAAAATCAAGAAAAACGTTGCAAAACTATCAAAAAATGTAGGGGAATTTGCTAATAAAACATATGATACAACTAAAGAAAAATCAAGTGAAATAGTTAATAATGTAGAAAAATTTGCTGATAAGACATATGATTTAGCTAAAGATAAATCAAATGATATAATTATGGAAGCAAAGCTTAAAATTGATATTAACGAGAACATAAAAAAAATAAAAAACATATACGAAGCAATTGGGTCATCTGTTTATGATACTTACAAAAAAGGAGAAAAAGTTAATGATACATTCCTAATAGAATGTAAAGTGATAGAAAAAATAAACAATGAATTACATGATATGTCAGCTAGAGAACTAGATTTAAAAAAACTTAAAAAATGTGATAAGTGTAATAAAACAATTAATAGTGATGATAAGTTTTGTATATCATGTGGAACACAACAAAAATCTTTTAAAACAGAAGAAAAAACGAAGTAGGTAAAGCATATAAAGGGGGATAACTAAATGAGTTTTATGAAAAAAGTAACTGAAATATCTAATAAGGTAGGTCAAATTGCCGAAAAAACATATAATATAGCTAAAAATAAATCAGGTAAATTAATTGAGGAAACTAAAATTAAAATGAAAGTAAAAGAAAGCGAAAAAGATATATGTGAAAGATATATAGAAATAGGAAAAATTGCATATAGTTTGTATGAAACAGGTGATGAGTCAGTTAAGGGTTTCAGCACTGAATGTGAAAAAATAGATGAAATAAACAAAGAGATATTAGAAGCTGAAGTTATGGAACTTCAAATAAAAGATCTTAGAAAATGTGATAACTGTAATCAAATAATTAATATTGAAGATAAGTTTTGTGAATTATGTGGTGATGGGCAAAAGCCTATAAAAACTAACGTAGTAAGAGAAGATGAACCATATACAGAACCAAAAAACGGAAATAATACATGTAAGAGTTGTGGAAATGTAGTATCTTCTAAAATCATGTTCTGCTCAAAATGTGGATATGAATTTTAAAATAATTAATACAAAAAGCACTTACAAATTTATTGTAGGTGCTTTTTGTATTAAAACCATAGTAAATGGATAAAACATTATCAAATTTATGAAACATTGACCTTTATGTAAACTTGTGGTATAATAAGGTATTAGTAAAATTCTATTTCTAATTTATAATTAATTGGAGGCGAAATAATGAAAAAAATTATAATAATTTTTTTGATAGTACTCACAATAAGTGTATTGTATTTTGGACATTCAATTAAAACAGCTATAGAAGATAAAGAAACTGTTCAAAAAATCACAGTAAAAGTAGAAAATGTAGTAGATGAAAAAGGTAAGATAATTTCTAAAGAAGAAGTTAAAGAAACTATTGATGATGCTACAGTAAAAGTAGAAGGTTTTGCAAAAGACATAGCAGATGAAACAAAAAAGATTATGGAAAAAGAAGAAGTTAAGTCTTTCTATTCTAAATTTTCTAATTCGGTAGTTGAATTCGGAAAAAATGTTCACGAAAATGTAAGTAACTTTTACGAAACACATAAAAATAAGTAAAGAATAACGCTAGCAGTAAATATCTGCAGCGTTATTCTTTTGTATTTACATAATAGTATTGATAAATATAGATATGTGTGGTATAATTAATAGAATTAATCGGAGGAAATATATGAATAGAAAAGATGTAAAAATTGTTTTTATGGGAACACCAGAATTTGCAAAATGTTCATTAGAAGGTTTGTACGACTGTGGATATAATATAGTTGGTGTGTTTACAAATCCAGATACTTTAAGTGGCAGAGGAATGAAACTTAAATCTTCACCTGTAAAAGAATATGCAATTAGTAAATCTATTCCTGTATTTCAACCACAAAAGATAAGAAAAAATGAAGAAGTAATAAAAATATTAAATGAGCTAAATCCAGATATTATTGCAGTAACTGCATATGGAAAAATATTACCTAAAGAAATACTTGATTTTCCTAAATACGGTTGTATAAATGTTCATGGTTCACTTCTACCTAAGTATAGAGGAGCTGCGCCAATACACCATGCTATAATGAATGGAGAATCTGAAACTGGAATAACAACAATGTTTATGGATGTTGGTATGGATACTGGTGATATGTTACTTATAGAATCTGTTTTGATTAATGATGATGATAATTTAGAAACTATGACAAATAAGCTTATGAAAATTGGATCAAAGTTGTTAGTTAAAACTTTGGATAAAATAATAATAGGTGATGTTACTAGAATAAAACAAGAAGGTGATTTTTCTATTGCACCCATGATTCAAAAAGAAATGACAAAAATAGATTGGAATAAAAGTAGTAGAGAAATATTTAATTTTGTAAGAGGACTTTCACCTTACATTGGTAGTTATATAGTTCATAGCGATGGAAGAAAATTTAAAGTGTTAGAAGTTAAAGAGGCTGAAAATATTGAAGGTAATATTGGATCAGTAGTTTTAGTTACAAAAAATAGATTGATAATAAAATGTAAAAATGGTTCAGTAGAAATAAATAAAATCCAACCACTGGGCAGTAAAGTAATGGATATATTACCTTTTTTAAATGGTAATAAAATAGAATTAGGAGAAATGTTTGAATGATAAATATAAATGAATATACGTTAGAAGAATTAGAAGATTATGTTGTAATGTTAGGTGAAAAAAAGTTTCATGCAAAACAAATATTTAAATGGTTACATAAAGAAAAAGTAGAAACTTTTGATGAAATGACTGACATATCTAAAAGTTTAAGAGATAAGTTAAAAGAGAATACTTTTATTCTTAAATTATCAATTATTAGTGTACAAAAATCTAAAAAAGATGGTACAGTTAAATTTTTGATAAAGTTAACAGACGACTCTGCTATAGAGTCTGTGTTTATGAAATACAATTATGGAAATTCAATGTGTGTATCATCACAAGTTGGATGTAAAATGGGATGTAAATTTTGTGCTTCAATAAAAGATAGTTATGTAAGAAATTTACTTGCAAGTGAGATTGAAGGACAGGTAATAGCAGTAGAAAAATATACAGGAGAAAGAATTTCTAATGTTGTATATATGGGTATAGGTGAGCCGTTAGATAATTACGATAATGTAGTTAAATCTATTAGATTAATTAACTATCCATTAGGACTAAATATTGGTGCTAGACATATAAGTTTATCAACATGTGGAATAGTACCTAGTATATATAAATTAGCTGATGAAAATATACAATCTACTTTGTCTATTTCACTTCACAGTACAACAGATGTTGAAAGAAGAAAAATGATGCCTATAGCAAGTAAATATTCAATAAATGAATTATTAGAGGCTTGTAGATATTATATAAAGACAACTGGTAGAAGAATAAGTTTTGAATATGCTTTAATTAATGGTGTAAATGATACAAAAGAAGAGGCACTTAGTTTAATAAAACTTTTAAGAGGAATGATTGCTCATGTAAATTTAATACCAATAAATGAAGTAAAGAATTCTGCATATTTGAAATCTAAGGAAAAAAATATAGAAGTGTTTATGAATACATTAAATTCAGCTGGTATTGTTGCAACAGTAAGAAGAGAATTAGGTAGTGACATAGATGCAGCTTGTGGACAATTAAGACAAAAACATATAGAACAAAATAAAGAAGAAATAAGCGAAGAAATAAATGAAGAAAATAATAATTAATAAAATAAAAAACATATCAACTTAATATATAGTTGATATGTTTTTTATATATAATACTTTTTGTAATCTAGAATAGTATGTATAATATCCAACTAATTTATATATCAAAATGTGAATGTGTTTAGTAATTCAATTAATCTTGTTAATTACTGTTGAAATACGTAAAATTTTTTGACAAGTATTGCAATATAATGTATTATGTAGTAGAATATATGATATGAGAGTAGGTGATTTTTATTCATGTATGTTGTTAGAAGTGATGTTGGTAGAAAACGAGAAATAAATGAAGACTATTATCTAATTAAAAAAATAGGTACAGAGTGTGATATATATATTGTGGCTGATGGACTTGGTGGATACGAATGTGGTGAAGTTGCAAGTAAAATATGTGCTGAATCTATATATGAAAGTATTTTATATGAATATGAACATATTATTAAAAGTAAAAATAAGGATAAATATATCTCTAACATGCTCAAAAATATAATATCAGTTACAAATAATAAAATATTTAACATGGAAAAAACAGATATTAAATATAAAGGTATGGGTACTACATTATTAGTAGTGTTCAGATATTTAGACAACTTATTTTACTTGTCTATTGGTGACAGCAGAATATATTATATAGACAGAGACTTTAGTGGAATAAGACGTTTAACAGACGATGATACGTATGTAAACACACTTGTTAAAACAAATATAATAACGTATGCTGAATCAAAAAATCATCCTCAAAAGCATATTCTCACAAAAGCTGTGGGAGTATTTAAAGATATAGAAGTCGAAGTCAGCAAAATAGACGAAAAACTTAATGGATATTTACTTCTTTGTACTGATGGAGTAACAAATATGATAAATAAAAAAGATGTATTAAATATATTCAAGAACAATGAATTTGATATATACGCACAAAAAATAGTTGAAGAATCAAACAATAGAGGTGGAACAGATAATATAACAGCTCTAGTGATTGATATTTCAAGTTTAAATTAAAGGAGTAAGAATTATGGAACTTATAGGTAAGGTATTATCTAATAGATATGAGATAATTGAAGAAATTGGTGTAGGTGGTATGGCTTTTGTTTATAAAGCTAGATGTAGACTACTAAATAGAAATGTTGCTGTTAAAGTCTTGAAACCAGAGTTTGCTAAAGACGATACATTTGTGAAGAGATTTAAAACAGAAGCACAATCTGCTGCTTCTTTAACTCATCCAAATATTGTTTCTGTATACGATGTTGGAGAAGAAAATGGAATAAATTATATAATTATGGAACTTTTAGAAAGCAGAACTCTAAAAGATCATATAGAAAAAAAAGGTGCTCTCTCTACAGAAGAGACATTAAAAATATCTATGCAAATAGCTTCAGCATTAGAAGCTGCACATAAGGAACATATTATTCATAGAGATATAAAACCACAAAACATTGTTTTAAATAAAAGTATGGTTGCAAAAGTTACAGATTTTGGCATTGCTAAAGCTACAACTTCTTCAACGATAACTAATTTTGGAACAACTATGGGTTCAGTACATTATTTTTCACCTGAACATGCTAAAGGTGGATATACAGATGAAAAATCTGATATCTATTCATTAGGTGTAGTTATGTATGAGATGGCAACAGGTAGGGTACCTTTTAATAGTGACTCAGCTGTTTCAGTCGCACTCAAACATATACAAGAGGTGCCAATTGAACCAATAGTTATTAACAGTGATGTATCAGAATCATTAAATAGGATAATACTAAAAGCAATGGCTAAAAATACTGCCAATAGATACAAAAGTGCTACTGATATGTTACTAGATATTCATGAAGCGATGAATGATAATAGTAAATTTATAAGAGCTAATTCATCAATAGAAGCTGGAGCAACACAAGTTATTCCAATTATAACAAATGAAATAATTGAAGAAAATCTTGTGCCAAATTTAAGAACTAGAAATGCTGCACGTAGAATGAATTTAGTAACATCTAAAAGTTTTAAAGTTGAACCAAAAGAAGAAAATAATGACATTACAAACGAAGATAATGTAGATAACAAACCAGATAAAAAAATGAGTAGTAAGAAAAAGAAAATTATTATAACTAGTGTAATTATAGGTGTAATTGTTCTTTGTATTTTAATCTTTTTCACAGTAAAAATTGCAAATAAAATAATAGAAGATAATAAACCAGCAGTTACATTTGAAGTTCCTAATTTAGTTGGTAGAAATTTTATAGAAGTTCAAAAAGAGTATGAAAATCAGAATATTGAAATCATTCAAGATAAAACTGAATATGATTTGGTTTTAGCAGAAGGTTTAATAATTTCACAAACACCAGAAAAAGCTGCAATAGCAACTGATAGAAAAATTTATGTCGTTATAAGTAAAGGACAAAAAATGGTTACTGTTCCAGATGTTACTGGTAAAGATATAAAAGTAGTTAAATATGAGCTTGAAGATACACTAGGATTTGTAATTCAATCAGAAGAAGTAGTAAGTACTAAGGTACTAGCAAATATAGTTATCTCACAAGAACCTCTAAAAGATATACAACTACCTTTTGGTAGTATTATTAAAATCAAAGTAAGTAAAGGTGATGGTAAGGCTAGTATAATAATGCCTTCAGTTATGGGAAATACAGAGGGTGTTGCAAATAAAACTTTAACAGATTTAAAATTAACTGTAAAGGTTAAATATGCAGAAGATACTAATAAAATTAATGGCATAGTTACAGGTCAAAATTATCCACAAAACCAAGAGTTAAAAGAAGGCGATTTAGTTGAAATAACTGTTAATAGACTTTTAATTAATAAAGTTATATCTTTAAATTTGACTGAACTAAAAGGAACTACTGAATATACTGGTAATATTGATGTAAAAGTTATTGCAAGTATAGATGGTTCAGCAGGAAATACAGTATTTGATAAATCTTTTGCGCCAACTGCTACTAAAGCAGACTTTACACTTAATGGATATTCATCAGCATCTATAAAGATATATTTAGACGGAAAAGAAGTTAAAACACAAACTATTAAATTTGTTGAATAGAGGAGAAAAAATTGGATAACGATTGTATTAAATCAAAAGTAATTGAGATATTATTAGATAAATATATAACTGTAGATGAAGAGAGTAATTCTCTTCATACAGCTATATTGCCTGGTAATATGAAAAAAAATAAAATATATGTTGGTGATAATGTTATTATAAAAAAGAGTTATGATACGTATCTTATAAAAGAGATAGTTAAGAGAATGAATTTTGTTATACGTCCACCAGTAAGTAATATTGATCAAATGATACTTTTGATATCTATTGATAATCCAAAACCAGATTATATATTGCTAGATAAACAAATAGTTTTATGTAGAAGTAAAAACATTGTTCCAATAATATGTATTAACAAAATTGATTTGTTAAATACTAAATTGGATGAAGAATTAGCGTATATTAAAAATACATATTCAAAGTTAAATATAGAAATTTTGCAAATTAGCAGTAAAAATGAAATTGGTTTAGAAGTTTTAAAAAATAAATTAAAAAATAATACTTCTGCTTTTTCGGGTAATTCTGGAGTTGGAAAGTCTTCTGTAATAAAGAAGTTATTAAATAATATTTCACTTAAAATAGAAATTGGTGAGATTGGGTCTAAATCAAATAAAGGTAAACATACAACAAAATATGTTAGATTATATAATATAGATACAAATTCATATATATTAGATACACCTGGATTTTCAAGTTATGAACTTTATGATATTGAATCAGAAGATTTGAAAAAATATTATGATGAATTTAAAAAATTTGAATGTAATTATTTGGATTGTAATCATATAAATGAGGGTACATCAGAATGCAAAATAAAGCAGGCTGTAAATAATAATGAGATAGATTCACTAAGATATGAAAGATATAAGTATATATATGCATCTTTAAAAGAAAAAGAAGATGTTAAATATAAGTAAAGAGGATTATATGAATAATTTTTTAGATAAAAAAACTATTTCAATATCTAATTTAAATATAGATAATTTAGATTTATTTTTAATTGATTTAGATAAAGTTAGAGAAGAAATCAAATGTGATAATATAGCAATTCATTTTGATATAATGGATGGTGATTTTGTTCCAAATACTAAATTGAATTTAGATTCAATTAAAATTGTTAAAGAGTATAATTTTTTTGTTGATGTACATTTAATGTGTAGCAATCCAAAAGAATATATTGATAAGGCTGTTTTACTTGGAGCAGATAATATAACAATACATTATGAGATAGAAAACATGTACGAAAATTTAAAATATCTAAATAAAATTAAAAGTGATTTAAAGGTTAAAAACAAAGATTTATCTATTGGTATTTCTATAAAGCCAGGTACAGATATAAAGAAAATATTTAATTATGTTGATATGTGTGATGTTATACTTTTAATGAGTGTTGAACCAGGATTTGGTGGACAAACATATATTAATAAAGTAAATAAAAAGATAGAGATGGCTGTAGATATGAAAAAAGTTGTACAAATAGATGGAGGTATAAATAATCTTACGATAATTAAACCAAATAATCTAGGGGTTAACAGTTTTGTTATTGGAAGTTATATTACTAAAGATATATTAAATATTTCAAAGAATATAATTAAAATAGAGGATATAATAAATAGTGAAAGAGGAATATAATGGTTGGTATATATAAATGTGAATTATACGACGAGAAACTACTTGATAATGTGATAGAAGAAATATTTAATGAATTCAAATTAAATGATAAAATAGTTGCAGGTATGAATGTGGTTTTAAAACCTAATTTATTAGCTATTAGAGATGAAAAATCTGCTACAACTACAAATCCTTTGTTTGTAAAATGTATCGCAAAAAAAGTTATTGCTCTTGGCGCTAAATGCACTATTTGTGATAGTCCACCAGGAAAATATAGCACTAAGGGCTTGTCTAAAATATATGAAAAATTAGGATATTTAGATATAGAGAAATTAGGTGCTATTTTAAATTTAGATACTACATCTAAATTAGTTAATATAAATGGTAAACTTATAAAAAATATTGAGATTATATCTCCAATATTAAATGCTGATTTAGTTATAAATCTTCCTAAACTGAAAACACATGCAATGATGAATTTAACATGCTCAGTTAAAAATTTATTTGGTATTGTACCAGGTGAGAGAAAAGCTGAAATACATTCACTGTATCCAGATTACGATAATTTTTCAAATGCTATTATAGACATTTCTAGCTATGTTAAAAATCAAATAACAATAGTAGATGCTATAGATTCAATGGAAGGTAATGGACCTAATTCTGGAACTCCTAGACATACTGCTTTAGTCATTGCATCTAGTAATCAATTTGAAATTGATTACATAGTCTCTAAAATAATAAAATTAAAATTAGAGGATGCCTATACAGTTAAAAATAGTATTGAACGAGGAATACTTAATAATCCTAGTAATATTGAAATAGTTGGAGAAAAATTAGAAGATGTAATAATAAATAATTTTAAGTTTCCTGATACTTTAGCAAAAAAAACATTTGCAAAGTTATTTAATCTAACAAAATATATTAAACCATATCCAATATTTGATAGCAAAAAATGTATTAGATGCAAATTATGTATAGATAGATGTCCTGTTAATGTGTTAAAATTGATAAATAACAAGGTAGTTCTAAAAAATAAAAATGATTGTATAAGATGTTTTTGTTGTAGCGAGCATTGTCCAGTTCATGCAGTAGGTATAAAACATATATTGACATTGAAAAGAAAATAAAAATGATATATATTGAATAAAAGGAGTTATTAAATGGATAGAAATAATAAAAACTTTGAAAAAACTTTAAATTTGCATAAAAAAGTTCTAAATGTATATGCAAGTCTAGAACTTAGAACGGGATATTTTACAAATAAGTTACTATCAAGTGACAATTATAAAAAATCACTTGAAAAGAACTCCGACTCTAAATATAAAACATATATATCAGAATTGCCAATTGAATTAGATTATAAACTTAGTAATAATGATCTTTTAGGAAATATTTTAAAAGATATTATAATAAGATATTCTCTTATGAGTGGACAAGTTACTGAAACAAAATTATTATTTTCATATACAAACAGTATGACAAATGAAAACAAAGAATATAAAAATATGAATGATGTAATTAAAAACGAAATAAATACTATAAACAAATCTGGAAGTATTATTGATTTTTTAAAAACATATAGAACTACTATTAATAAAGAATTTGCAAGCAAAATGATTGATTTGTTTTTTGAATTACATAACTCTGGTAAAATATATAGTGAGGACATGCCTACTAAATGTTGTACAAAATGTAAAAATGTAATAGTTGCTAAAAATAAAATTAATGTACCTAATTACCATATGTTATTTGGAGTTGAAGAAGATCCTGATTATATTTTAGCTGAATACAATAATTTAAGAAATACATTTATTATTGCATCAACTATAAGGCCTTGGACTTTAATTGGAATTAGTAATATCGCAATTCAAAGAAAAGAAGAATATAGCATAGTGGAAACTAAATCAGATTACGGAATAACAATGCATTATATAATTGCAAGTAAACACATTGAAGATTATATGGCAAATGCACTTATTTTTGAATATAAAGTTAAGAAAACATTATCTGGAAAAATGTTAGAAAATATAATATGTACTAGTCCAATAGACTATAATAAAAAAATTAAATGTATAACTACAGATATTGATTTATCGCAAATAGGCACAAGCACAATAACTATAACACCTGCACATAGCTATTTAGAATATTCAATATTTAAAGAAAATGATTCAAGTACAATAAGAAACTGTATTGATATGGATGGTAAAGTTGGTGCTTTTGGACATGATTACAAATTTAAACATTACAAGGAAGTAGAATTAGATATAATTGCGGCTCTTAGAAAATCAGATTTACTTTTATTTATTAATACAAGTAAAATGAATATGTCTAAATGTGGTAATTGTGGAAGTCCACTAGTATATAGATATTTATGTGAATGGTATATAAATGAAAGTAATAATGAATCAATAGAAAATGATATAAAACAAATAATGAAAAAATCAAGTTTGCAAATTAATATACCTGCTAAAAAATCAAAATACTTAAAAATATCTAAAAATACAAATAAAGGTGTTAATATTCCTGTAATAACTTGCGCTCTTTGTAATAAGAAGATAATTAATGAAAAGTTAATTGAGCAGTATAAAGAAAAAATAGAAAAACATGGAGTAGAAAAAGTATATAAAATGACCCCGGAAGATCTTTTAGACGGTTCAATTGGTTGCAATTGTGGTGGAACATTCTTCTTTAAAAACGAGAATTTGTTTAATGACTCATTTGAAATTTTAGTATCGGATATATCAAGCGCTGACTCAAATTATGATAAAACAAATAATATATTTATTTCAAACATTGATAAATTTGTTAAAAGTGTAAAGATAATAAGATATTATGATAAGTTTAATGAAGAAATGAAAAAGATTGATAAATTCTTTATTTATGGTAATATACTTAAAAACAAGAAGATTTTGGGTGTACCTAAATTCTATCTTAAAGAGGATCTTAATGATTTAAAAGATGATAAAGATTTTATAGTGACTAATATTGATATTGATGATATAATAAATAAATATGGACCTGATATATTAAGATTATGGGCATTACATAGATCTAAGAGTAAAACTATATTAATAGATGAAAATAATGTAAAATATGAAGAGAGAATATATACTAATATAAGAAAAACACTTGGTTTTATTATAACAAATATATTAGATTTTGATATTGATAAACATTATATTGATATTGAAGATAGAACAGATTTAGATAAATATGTTCATGTAAAAAGTAATGATTTACGTTTAAAACTTATAAAATGTTATAATGAATTTGATTTTTATAAAGCATATGCACTGATTAAAGATTTTTGTATTGATACATTATGTGAAGAGTATTTCAATGCTATAAAATATAATCTATATATATTAAATACAAACGATAGCATAAGAAGATCTACACAGTCAACATTATATGATTTGTTTAATATGCTGAATATTTATCTTGGACCTATTGTTCCTTACTTGTTTTTAGAGGGATGTTCATATTTAGAAAACTTTAAATCTTTACTTTTTCAAAGAGAAAAGCAAGATATGGATAACTTTAGTTATGTAAAAGAATATGAAAAATGGATTAGTATTTTTAAATTCAAAACTAAATTAAATAAGTATATAGTAGAAGCACAAAACAAGAAAATAATTGGTGAAACATTAGAGGCTCATGTTATATTAAAATGTAAAAAAGATGTAAGTGATTTTGTTAGTCAAAACATTAATGATATTTTAAAAGCAATAAATATATCAGAACTTGATATAGAAATTTCTGAAAAATTTAGTGCTACTGTTCAAAAATCTGAAGCACAAAAATGTGAAAGATGCCATAATTATAAAAATGATGTTGGAAGACACGACAAATATCGTTATTTGTGTTTTGATTGTGCCAATATTTTAGAAAATGACAAATAGGAGGACATTAAATGGAAAATTTAGATAATATAATAGAAGCGGTGTTATTTGCTTTAGGTAGGGATGTTACTTTTGATGAATTATCACAAACGTTGCAAGTTAATATTAGTGATATAAATATTGCTATAGAAAAATTGAAACAAAAATATAATGAGTCTAATACTATAGTTTTATATATCACCGAAGATAGTATGCAGCTAGTAACAAATAAGAAATATTATGAGAATATAAAATTATTTGTTGAAAATACAAAAAGACAAAATTTATCAACATCCGCTATGGAAACACTAACAATAATTGCATATAATCCTAAAATAACTAAATCAGAAATAGAAAGAATAAGAGGGGTAAGCAGTGATTTCGCTGTAGGTAGATTATTAGAATGTGGCCTAGTTGAAGAGGTTGCAAGACTTAGCATTCCAGGTAGACCAGCAATATATTCAGTAACAAAAGAATTTATAAAGAACTGCAATATAAAAGAAATATCTGAACTTCCAAGTTATAATGAACTTAAAATCAAAGATGAACAGATGATGATAAACGATATAGAGAATTGAAGGTGAAATAATGAATTTAATACTTGGTACAAGTAAAACTGGAAAATCTAAATATATATTTGATAAAATAGATGAAGATATATTAGCCGGTAAAAAGGTTATATACTTCGTCCCTTCTCAAACGAGAGTTTTAGCAGAAGGAAATTATATAAAGTTCCAGAATAAACCTGGTATTATAGAAGTGAACTTAACAACTATAAGTTCATATGTTAAAGACTTTTTAAATCAATATAACATGAATCATGAAGATAAATACATATCTAAATTAGATAGAAAACTTATATTAACTAAAATAATACTTGAAAATCCAAACCTATTTAATATGTTCAGTAAAGTCAAAAATAAAGAAGGATTTTTAGAAAATATTAATATATATATGGATATATTTAAAAAAGAAGATATAAACATAGAAGATATAAATAAAATAGAACTTACAGATAAGTTATTAGAATACAAATTAAAAGAAATAACTAATGTATACAAAGAATATATTAATTATACTCAAGACAAATACATAGATTCTATAGATGAAATAGACATGTTTTTAAAGTTATTTGAATCTACATATGCATGTATTGATGTAAGTAATATATCTATATATTTTGATTCATATAATAATTTTACAAATCATGAACTTAAATTTATAAAGTTATTACTTAAACTTAAATTCAATGTTACATTTAGTATAACAACTGATATAGCAAATAAATTAGAGGATATAACAAGTTATAGTATAAATGAAATTTCAAATATACTAATTGGTGATATCACAAATATATTTACTCAGTCAAATTTAACATTAATTACGTTACTTAAGTATGCAAAAAAACTAAAACTAAATATTTCTTCAGAGTTTATGCGTCTAAACTATTCTAATTCTAAAGAAGATATAAAGTATTTAGCAAATAATATATTTACATTAACTTCTTTAGATAATAAATTTAAAGCTGAAAATATACACATAAATCTAACAACGAATATATATACAGAAATAGATAAAATAGCTAATGTTATTTCACAAAAAGTAAGAGAAGGTTGCAGATATAAAGATTTTGTTATATATACTTCTTCTACAGATGAATATGCATATGTTGTTCATAAAATATTTTATGAATATAATATACCTGTATATATCGATTCTAAGATTTCTATTCAAAGTAATATACTAATTAAATATATACAAAAATTAATTGAAATATGTAAAACAGGATATAAAGGTGAAAACATTTTTCAAATATTGAAATTTGGATTAAACGATATAAGTATTGATGATATCTCATATCTAGAAAACTATACTTTAGAATTCAATAGTGATAGATACAAATTTGAACGAGAATTCATATATAACAATTCAAGTAACGGTATAGTATACGATTTAGTTAGATTGAATGATATAAGAAAACAAGTATTAAGTATATTTGAAGACATATATAAATTCTTAAAACTTAAACATAATACTTTAGATATAATTAAAAAAATATATGATCATTTATTAGAACATAAAATATTGGATAAGTACACAATAGTTATTAATAAAATGAAAAATAGCAGTGATCCTACTGTAAAATATAATGGAAATGTTGGACAGCAAATGTGGGATAACTTATGTGAGGTATTTTCATCGATTACAAAAATATATGAACAGACGGAAATTAGTATATCAGACTTTGAAAAGCTTTTGAAATATTCACTTAAAGATATAAAGGTTAAAAGTATTGAACCTACTATTGATGAGGTACAAGTTTTAGATGTTAATATATCAAAATGTGAAACTAAAAAGATAATATTTTTTGTTGGTGTTAACGAAAACAAGTTACCTAAAAAAATTGATGATGACTTGTTATTTGATGATACAGAACTTGGAAAACTTGAAGCTTTTAATATAAAGTTTAAAGAAACAAGTCTATTCAAATTGAACATGCAATTATATAATATATATGAAGCAATAAATAACGTAGAAAATGAATTATATTTTTCATATATATCATCAGACACTGCAGGTAAGTCTTTAAGGTCTTCTAGTCTTATAATAATACTTAAAAAGATATTAGATATAGATATTATGGGTAATGTTATTTCTTTAGATGAAAATTCTAATATATATTCAAAGAAAGCTGCATTTGAAAAACTAATGAAACTTGTAAATAGTGATATAGGTATTACTGATGAAATACTATCGCTATATAGATATATCTTGCAATATTCAGATTTAGAAGATATACTACAATACTTTAGAGATAACAATGATTTAACTAGTCAAACTATGAGTGATATAAACAAAAATGATTTTGTTACAAGTGTATCGAAACTTGAATTGTTTAAAAAATGTCCATTTGCATATTTTATGAAATATGGACTAAAATTAAATGAAAGAAAAATATTTACAATAACTAGCATGGATACAGGAAGCTTTATGCATAATGTATTAGAAGATTTCTCTTTGTATTTGTTTAACAACAATATAAATTGGCATGAAATTTTATTAGAAAAAGAAAAATACAGTAAAATATTAGAAGATGTAATAAATAACGAGTTAGATAAAACTTTTTTTAAACACAAAGAAAATGTTAAATATATGATACTAAAACAAAAATTAAAAGCAACCATGAATAAAGTTATAATGACAATTGCACAAAGCTTTAATCAAAGTAAATTTGTACCATATGGATATGAAATAGAGTTTAAAAATGGCGGTATATTTGCTCCTATAGAAATAAAGTTAAATAATAAAGTTACAATGCACATTGTAGGAAAAATAGATAGAATAGATACATTAAAATTAAATGATGTAATCTACGCTAGAATAGTAGATTATAAATCATCTACTAAAGACCTAAAGTTAGATGATATAAAAGAAGGTCTATCACTTCAACTTATAACATATTTATCTTCGTTTATAAATAATTTAAATGATGGAAAAATTGTACCAGCCGGTATGATGTACTTTACATTATCTGATAAACTAATTAATATGAAAGAGTATACTAACGATGAAGATGTTATATCTAAAAAGATAATTGAAAGTCTTAGAATGAAGGGTATATTCTTAAAGGACATTGAAATACTTAAATTAATGGACAACAAACTAGCTGAAGATACAAGGCTTATTGATGTATCGTCACGTTCGGTTTCAAATGAAAAGGCGAGTAATAGATTACTGAATAAAGAAGAGTTTGAAACGTTATGTGTTGACATTAGAGATATTCTAAAAAATATAGGAAGTGATATACTTTCTGGAAACGTTAAAATAAAACCAAATAAAAAAGCAAATCACTGTAAATATTGTGAATTTAGCAGTGTATGTAGAAAAGAAAATTTGTGTTAAAAAGGAGTGATTGTAATAGAAAATAATAAGAAAAAATCATATATAATAATTGGATTAATTATAGGTCTTGTTATATTAGTATTTATAGGTAAACAAATAGCAGATAATAAATTTAATATTAATAATAGCAACAGTATATCTATAGCAGATGCATACAAGGTATATAATTTTGGTTCAACTACTTGTCCTGCATGTACTGATATGAAACCAATATATGAAAAAATAAAAGAAGACTATAGTCGTTCTATAAACTTTGAATATATCGATGCTAATAAAAATTATAAACTATCCAATAATTATAGAGTTGAATACACACCTACATTTATAATAGTAGACAGCAATGGAACAGAAGTAGATAGGTTAGTAGGAGTTGTGTCAGAGACTAAGTTTAGGGAATTCGTTAACAAGTGGCTTATTAACAAATAACATTATTAATATATAATTAAAACGTTATAATAAAATATAACTAGAGGAGGACAAGATATGAGCGCATCATTAGAAGAATATTTAAAAGCAATATATATATTAATCCAAATGCATTCATTTGCAAGAGTAACAGATATAGCAAAATTTTTATGTTATACAAAAGCAAGTGTAAACAGAGCACTTAAAATTTTAAAAGCTGAGGCATTAGTTAAATATGAAAATTACGGTGATATAGAACTTACAGAAGAAGGAATAGAAGCAGCTAAAAAAATAATAAAGAGGCATAATATATTAAAAGTTTTTTTAACTAATGTATTAGATGTAGATAAAGATATAGCTGAAAAAGAAGCAAAAACTATGAGGCATTCAGTTTCTGAAGATACAATAGATAAATTAGAGCTGTATATACAGACTATAATAGATGTTGGAGAGTTAGAATGTGACTATAATCCAGAAAATGATAAGTGTAAAAAATGTGTTAAAGCAACTGCAAAAAATAGGTTAAAAAACAAAATGATATAAATATAATGAAATCATTTATTTCACTAAGGGGGGAATTATATGAAAACAAAATATATTTTTGTAACAGGTGGTGTAGTATCTGGACTTGGAAAAGGAATAACAGGTGCATCAATTGGCAGACTATTAAAAAGCATGGGATATAAAGTAATGATGCAAAAGTTTGATCCGTATATTAATGTAGATCCAGGAACAATGAGTCCATATCAACATGGAGAAGTATTTGTAACTGAAGATGGCGCAGAAACAGACTTAGATTTAGGACATTATGAGAGATTTATAGATGAAAATTTAGTTGAAACTTGTAGTGTAACTACAGGAAAAATATATTGGGAAGTTATTCAAAAAGAACGTAGAGGAGACTATTTAGGATCTACAGTTCAAGTAATACCTCATATAACTAATCAAATAAAAGAGAAAACATATAATTTAGCAAAAGCTAGTGAAGCTGATGTAGTAATAATTGAAGTTGGTGGAACTATAGGAGACATTGAAAGTATACATTTTATTGAAGCAATAAGGCAATTGTCTTTAGAAGTTGGTAGAGATAATTCGTTATTTGTTCATGTTACATTAATACCATATATAGAATGTTCAAAAGAATTAAAAACTAAACCAACACAAAATTCTGTTAGAGAATTACAATCTCATGGTATACAAGCAGATATTTTAGTATGTAGAACAGAATATGCACTTCCAA
>Ga0123339_10000609_pt1 | contig 27176 bp, 21 predicted proteins | sample lystaG_FD_89956 | JGI IMG/M metagenome (GOLD analysis project Ga0123339, IMG submission 89956) | Glacier valley bacterial and archeal communities from Borup Fiord, Nunavut, Canada, to study Microbial Dark Matter (Phase II) -... | ecosystem: Environmental > Aquatic > Freshwater > Ice > Glacier ...
CAACCAGCCTCGCGCCCGCTCGTCCGCCCAACTGCGGGGTAGCAGCAGGAGCAGCAGCAACCAGAGCAACCCTGCCCACAACAGCGTCACCGCCAACGGTGCGGCAAAGCTGCTGACCAGCACCCTGTTCGCCACCAAGCCTGCGCAGACGAGCAGCAGGCCGCCCAGCCCTACGCTAGCCGCCCCGCGCCAGCTAGCCCAAGCCCGATAGCCGAACAGCCAGAGCAGAGCCAGCCCCAGCAGCAAGCTAGCCCCGGCTAGCGGATCGGGCAGTACCAGGCCGCCAGCCGACTCCAGGCGCAAGCCAGCCACCCGCACCCCTAGTTCGCGGGCATCCTTTGGCGGGCTGAAGGTAGGCGGGTAGAGGATGATGTCCAGGTTGCCGCTCAAGTTTGGCTGGCGTGGCAGGCTGAAGCTCTGGTCGCTGAAGGGGGCGGTAGTCGGCCAGGTGTAGTCGCGGCCATTGATCGCCGCCCGCATGGTTGGCGGAGCCGCCCCACCCGGCCTCGCTCCACTGAGGTGCAGGGTGAGCTTGAGCGGCTGGTTGCCGACCCCGACAAAGCGGAGCGGGCTGATCCCCTTGCTCCAACGGTAGCTGGTACCGTCGCTGGGGTCTCGCTCACCCGCGTTCCAATCGTCGAGCAGGGGACAGCGGTAGGTCTTACCGAGGTAAGGGCAGTCGTAGCTATTGCCCAGCGTGAGGCTGACATCCAGCTTCGCCTGGTAAGCGGCGGTGATCGCCAGGGTGCAGATGAGCAGAAAGAGGGCAAACCAGCGATTGCCTACCGCTTGCCGCAGCCCGCCCACTTCGCTGCGCAGCCGCTCGCCAAAGCTATCGCGCTGCGTTATGTCTCCAGCCTCCACCACCTGCGCCCTCCTAATGGTACTGCCGCAGCACGAGATCGCCCCACAGCAGCAGCGTGTAGGTTGCCGCCAGCCCGACTACCAACCCTGCCGCCAGCCGCGACCGCTGGGCCAACCATTGCAGGGCCAGCCCCCCGCAGATGCAGAGAGCGGGTAGCAGGATGATGTTGTAGCGCACGGTATAGCGGTCGAGCAGACCAAAGATGGTGAGCAAACCGCCCGCCAGTAGCCAGCCAACCAGTAGCAACCGCGCTGGCTGGCTAGCTGCTGCGCCCGCGCCACGTCGGGTTAGCAGAGCGCAGCCCAGCCCTGCCAGCGGCAATATCACCCAGCCCTGCCATTGCAGCACGTCGCCTAGCAAGCCACGCAGGTCGAAGCGCACGCTATACTCAGCCTGCTGGTACTGCTTGCCGCCGCTCAACAGGTTGGCAACCTGCCCACCTATCTGGGTGTTGTAATGCACATAGTAGAGCAGGTAAGCGGTGACAAGGCTGGCGGTGAACGCGCCCGCCAGCGGCCAGATGCGTCCGCGTGTCTCCGATGGCGCGAATAGCAGCCAGACGAGGGCGATCACCCCTGTCACCGCAATGCTGGCAATGGCCGTGCCGTAGTGACCGAGCAGCGTGAGCAGGCTAAAACCGGCGTAGGCCACCAACCAACTTTTGCTGCCCCCCGTCAGCCCTTCAGCCGCGCAGACCAGGGCGGCAACGAAGGCAGCCTGGGCGAAAAGGTTGCTGTGGTTACCCTGCGAGAGCATCTGGAACACGGCTGGGCCGACGGCGTAGAGGGTGGCTGCGAACAGGCCCGCAGCAGTACCGAAGCGGCGGGCGAAGCGGTAGAGCAGCAGCAGCACGCCCACATCCAAAGCGGAGGTGGTGAAACGGAGCAGCAGACGGTTAGCCTCGGTCGATCCGCCAAGCAGCCAACTGAAGGGCGCAAGCAGCAGGTAGTACGCACTGGGGTACGGCACAGGGGTGCCGTTCGGCAGGTTGCTCTGAAAGTAGAAGTTCTCGCCCTTGCCCGCCAGGAAGCGGCTGATCACCTCAATGCGGTGGGCGTGGTAGGTCAGGTCGATAGTGATGAACTGGGGGTAGACCATACCAGCGTAGCGTAGGGCAAAGGCCGTCGCCACTGCCGTCGCCAGCCAGCCCCGTGCTGGCCCCACCGCCCAACTGGTTGGTAGTAGCAACAACACAAGCAACCAGAGCAGCCCTGCCCACAGCATGGTCACGGCCAACGGAGCAGCGAAGCTGCTGATCGCCAACCGTTGGCTAGCCAGCAGGTAGAGCATGGCGGCCAGCAGTAGCCCCATGCAGGCCGCACCCGCCCGCCAATCGGCACAGGCTACCCCCACTAGCAGCCAGCAGAGCAGCAGCACCAGCAGCAGGCTAGCCAGCACCAGCAAGTCAGGCACAACCAGGCCTCCACCCTGGGCCACCCGCACGCTGTCCACTCGCACCCCTAGTTCGCGGGCATCGCCAGCTGGGGTGAAGGTAGGTGGGTAGAGGGTAAGGCTGAGGTCGCCACCCAGCCCCATTTGGCGCGGTATGTTGATGATATGATCGGTGAAGGCTGCCTCGCTCTGCCAAACGTAGTCGCGCCCATTGATGCTGGCTGTGACCACTGGCGGTGCAGCGTTGGGCCGCGCCCCAGAGAGGCGGATCGTCACCTGGTAGCTGCTGTTGCCGATCCCACTCAGGTAGAAGGGGCTGCCACCTTTACTCCAACGATATGTGGTTTTGCTGCTTGGATCGCTCTCCTGCGCGTTCCACTCGTCGAGGATGGGGCAGCGGTCAGTCTTGCCGAGCGTGGGGCAGTCGTCAGGGCCGCCCAGGTCTACGAGATAACTCTGCGGCGACTGGTAGGCCAGGGTAATGGCAATGCTAGCGAGCAGCAGGAATAGCAAAAGCCAGCGGTTGAGCAATGCTGGCCCTGCTTGCGAGATAGGGGCTAGCCGCTGGCTCAGACCAGCAGTACCAGCCGCTGGCTCAACCTGCCGTTGCTTCATACGCTTCTTCCAGGCTGCCGCCCGCCATCAACAGGCCAAGCAACTCGCGGTTTGCATCGCTGCGCGGGATGGTGGCAACCAACTGCCCCTTGTACATCACCGCGATGCGGTCGGCCAGAGCCAGGATTTCGTCCAACTCTGCGCTGACTAGTAGCACTGCCACTCCACTATCACGGGCCGCAACGATGCTTTTGTGGATGAACTCAATCGAGCCGACATCCAGCCCCCGCGTCGGCTGGCTGGCGATCAGCAAGGCGTTGTGGCGCGAGAGTTCGCGGGCCACTACGACCTTCTGCTGGTTACCGCCGCTCAGGTTCTTCGCTGGGGTGTAGATGCTGGGGGTACGCACGTCGAACTCGCGCACCAGCTTGGTGGCATGGTCGGCAATTGCCTGGTTGTTGATCGCGATGCCATTGGCATAGGGTGGCGCATAGTAGTCGGCAAGAACCAGGTTATCGGCTATTGGGTAGTTGAGGACAAGGCCGAACTTGTGGCGATCCTCTGGCACATGAGCCACCCCGCTACTGGTGATGTAGCGCGGAGTCTGGTTGCTCAAGTCCTTGCCGTTCAGCCGCACCGCACCATAAGCCGACCGCCGCAGGCCAGTGAGGGCTTCAACCAGTTCGCTCTGCCCATTGCCTTCCACCCCAGCGATGCCGAGGATTTCGCCTGCGCGCACCTCAAAGCTGACATTGTTTACCGCATAGCTAGCGTCCCCGACCCTGGCCGCTCTGTCCCGTGCCACCTTCAGCCGCTCCACCTTCAGCACGATAGGGCCGGGAGTGGCAGGTGCCTTAGCCACCGTCAGGTTGACATTGCGGCCCACCATCAATGCTGCCAGCCCGCCCTCGCTAGTGCGGTGAGGCTCAGCTTCGCCTACGACCTTGCCACGCCGCAGCACCAGGATGTGGTCGGCGACCGCCAAAACCTCCTTCAGCTTGTGGGTGATAAAGATGATGCTCTTACCCTGCTTCGTCAATTCGCGCATGATCACAAACAGTTCGTCCGCCTCCTGGGGGGTCAGCACTGCCGTCGGCTCATCGAGGATCAGCACATCGGCGTTGCGGTAGAAGGCTTTGAGTATCTCCACCCGCTGCTGTTCACCCACAGAGAGGTCGCGAACCAGCGCATCGGGGTTGACGGCGAGGCCGTACTGCTGCGACAGGGCGAGGATGCGGCGGGCGGCAGCCTTGCGGTCCAACGAGGGGCCAGCCGTACTCTCGTTGCCCAGCATGATGTTTTCGGTCACGGTAAAGGGGGGGATCAGCATGAAGTGCTGGTGAACCATGCCGATGCCCTTACTGATCGCATCCAGCGGGCTGCTGAAATGCACCGGCTGACCGTCAAGCAGCAGTTCCCCATCGTCGGGCTGGTAGAGACCGTAGAGGATGTTCATCAAGGTAGATTTGCCAGCGCCGTTCTCACCTAGCAGGGCCAGTATCTTCCCCCGCTGCAAGCGCAGGCCAATGCTGTCGTTCGCCAGCACACCAGGGAACCGCTTGGTAATACCCCGTGCCTCAAGCACGTAGCTGCTCTGCTCGCTCGCTGTCACAACCTGAGCCATCTGCGTCCCTTCTTCCAGCCTGCGTGCTGCACACCCCACCCGCCTGTCGCTAAGGTGGGCAATTACTCGTGTTCGTAGGCGATGCTGCGGTACTCGATCACACTACCGCTCGTTTCGCTGCGCCCGCGCAGGCAGTTGCCACGGCGGTCGAACCAGCTATCCAGCGACCAGGCGCGGCTACCATCCTCCTGCAACTGGTAGGCACTGAGGTGGGTACCGCGTTCGCCGAGGTCAGTGATCTCCTCGTCGCCCAAGTTTGCCAGCAGCACATTATTGAGGCGCACCGCCCGCAGCAAGCCTTCATGCAAGTCAATATTGAGGTAGTAGGCAACGAGCGGGATGATCTGACCGGCGCGGTCATCATGCTGGCGGTAGAACTCGACGTTGGTCGCAACGGCGTGGGCCATCACCAGATAGCCAGGGGTAAGCTCCAGGTAGCCATCGTCGCTCGTCCCGTCAGGGCGACTGATCAGCACACGGGCAAACTCACCGCGCATCACGTGGTTGGCCCTATACCAACCCTCTGGCTCAGCGAGGGCAATCTCCATACTGGTTGGCGCGCCGCGCATATCGTAGTCCAGCCGCACGTAGTAGAAGGGAGTCTGCTGTGCCTCCTCCACTCGGCTTACTGCGGCCCGCACTACCCGCCGCCGGGCCTGCAACTGGTCAATCGCCCAGCGTTCGTAGATGCCACTCGGCAGCCCATCTTGCAGGTACTCGTATACCCCCTGTGCGATAGTACGCCCACCTGCGTCGGCCCAGAAATCGTCCATCAGCGTCCTTTCCGGTAAGGCTGACCAACGGCAGCCGGGGGGATGGAACGCCCGACTACCCCAGCCACTACCAGGATGGTCAGGATGTAAGGAAGAACGACCAGCAAATCCCTGGGGATACCAAACTTACAACTATCTACACTCTGCTGCAAGAACTGCACGGTGATCGTCAACGCCTGGGCGAAACCGAACAGCAGGGCAGCCCCCCACAGGCCAAAGGGCCGCCACTTGCCAAATATCAAGGCGGCCAGCGCGATGAAGCCCTTGCCAGCGGTCATGCCATTCTCAAAAGTGCTGGTGGACTCCAGGGTGAAGTAGGCACCGGCTAGCCCCGCCAATGTGCCACCGATCAGCACATTGCTGTAGCGCATAAAGTAGACGTTGATGCCAACCGTGTCGGCAGCCTCCGGGTTCTCGCCCACTGCCCGCGTGCGCAAGCCCCAGGAAGTGTTGAACAGCACGTACTGGGCGACAAAGACGAGGATCACCGCCAGGATCGCTAGCGGGGGCAGTTTGAAGTCGCTACCACCGATCACGGCTATGTCGCGGGGGACAGTAAAGCCAATCTGGCTAAAGGTACCGGGAGGGTCGGGCAGGCTGTGCGCGCCAACCAGCACCGAGTTGAAGTAGCCGGTGATGCCGATAGCCAGGATGTTGACCACGGTGCCGCTGATGATTTGATCCACGCTGAAGCGGATCGAGAGCAAGGCGTGCAGGGCGGACATCAACACTGCGGCCAGCACCGCGAATAGCAGGCCGAGCCAGACACTGTGGCTGAGGCTGCTGGCAACAAAGCCTACGAAGGCGGCAGTTAGCATCAAGCCTTCGATAGCGATGTTGACTATGCCGCTGCGCTCGCAGAACAGGCCGCAGAGTGCGCCGAGGGTGAGGGGCGTGGCGAAGCCGAGGGTGGCAACGATCAGGCTAATGATGAACGGTACAGCCGGTTGTTCGCAAATCACGCTTTAGCCTCCCCAGCCGCGAGTAAGCAGCGTTTGATCCTCTTGTTTGGCCTTGACCCGGTAGAGGGCGCGCACGATATAGTCGGCGGCAACAAATAGCAAGATCAAACCCTGGATCAAGGAGATGATGTCAATTGGGATGCCAGTGCTTAGTTGCATATCACCCGCCCCGCTTTTGAGAGAGCCGAGTAGGAAGGCTGCCGCCACCACGCCGAAGGGGTTGTTCTTGCCCAGCAAAGCAACAGTGATGCTATCAAAGCCGTAGCCAGCACTGAAACCCGCCGTGTGGTAGTGGTTCACGCCCGTCACCTCTGCCGCCCCAGCCAGCCCCGCCAGCAGCCCACTGAGGGTGAGGCCGAGGATGGTAATGCGGTTGACGCTGATCCCTGCGTATTTAGCAGCGTTGGGGTTTGCCCCCACTGTGCGTAGCTCAAAGCCAGTGGTGCTGCGCCACAGCAGCCAGTAGACGGCGGCAGCGGCAAGCAGAGCGAGGACAGTGCCGAGGTGGACTTCCTTCAGGTGCGTGCTGGTCGGGATCAGCACAGGCAGGTAGGCAGAGGTAGCAATGTCGGGAGTACGTACCTGACCCTGACCAGGTTTGACCTGGTTGAGAACATAGGCAACGATCTGAGCGGCGATGTAATTGAGCATGATCGTGGTGATCACCTCGTGCGCCCCCCGCCGCGCCTTGAGGAAGCCAGGGATGAAGCCCCAGATCGCCCCAGCGAACATTCCCGCCAGCAGCGCGAGCGGCAGGTGGATGATCCCTGGCAGGCCAACGAAGGTAGGCGCGAAGCCTACGTAGGCAGCAGCGAGGGAGCCGAGGGCTAGCTGTCCCTCCGCCCCGATGTTGAACAGACCGGCGCGGAAGCCGAGGGCGAGGGCAAGACCAACGAAGATGTAGGGGGTAGCGGTGACAATGCTGGCGGCCAGCGCATCCCACGACCCGAACGCCCCATGCAAGAGGCCGCCATAGCCCGCAAAGACCAGTTCCAAACCCTGCTTGCCCGCCGACGGACCCTGCCGCGGGGCGAGGGCTGCTGTCAGCATGATCAGCACAGCCCCAATCACCAGGGCGGTAAACACCGCCAGAGCTGGCACGATCAGGGCTTGCAGAGCCGACAGCCCAAGCTGGCCCAGGCCACCCCTCGGCGACCCTGGCCCTGGTTTGCCACCAGTACTATCGCTGCTGGCGGGGCGGGCGGCGTACTGGTCGTGGTCGGCCAGTTCGATCTTATCGGTCGCCTGGGGGCGATCCTCTATGCGCGGTTCTGTGTCCAAACTGCACCTCTAGGGGCTGAGGTGGGAGGGGTCAGTTGTCTAACCCCATGACAAGCAGCACGCCCCAGGGTGGAGCGGGCTGCTCAGACGAAGGTGAGGGTTTAGGTTACTTTGGCTTGACTGGCGAAACGCCCGTCTTGATCGCACCGCTGTCCAGACCCTGCTTGGTCTGATCCAACTTGGTCTTGATCGCCGCAGTGACAACTGCATCGAGGTCGTGGAAGGGAGCGAGGGCGACGGTGCCGTAGTTGTTACCGCCCTTGAGCGAACCACTAGCAGCGGACATGATCAGCTTCATCGTGCCGCTGGAGAGTTCCTTGGTCGCGCTGCTGAGCAGCACCTTCTGCGCGGCAGCGAGGGTCATGTACTGGTCGGTGTCTACGCCAATAGCGTAGATCGGCTTGTCGGCAGTGGTGGTCTGGGCCACGCCTTCAAGTGCGCCGTTGCCGGTCTTGCCGCCGCAGCCAAAGATCACGTCGGCCCCGCCGCTGATCAACTGCTTGGCAGTCGCTGCGCCCCAGGCCGGGTCGTTGAAGGCGTTGGTGTCCTCGTGGTAGATTAGCGAAACCTTGATGTCGGCCTTGACCGACTTCGCGCCCGCCTTGTAGCCTTCGCCGAAGCGGTAAACCGGCGGCACGTTGTCGGTGCCGAGGACAGCCCCGATGCTGCCCGACTTGCTGACGCTAGCGGCTAGCACGCCAGCCAGGTAGCCCGACTGATCCTCGTTGAAGACTAGACCAGCGTAGTTGGCCGGGGCAGCAGCGTCGCCGATGAACTGGTCAACGCCGATGAACTTGATGTTTGGGTTGGCGACGGCGGCCTTCTGTGTCCCCTCGGCCAACAGGAAGCCGACGGTCACGATGATATTGTACTTCTGATCCACGAACTTCTGGATGTTGGTGGCGTAGTCCTTCGGGTCAACCGTCTCGATGTACTGCACGGTGTAGCTGCACTTCTTGGCCGCTGCCTGCACACCCTCCCAGGCCGACTGGTTGAAGCCCTTGTCATCAACCTTGCCTACATCGGTTACAAGACCCACTTTGGCCTTCTCGTTGCCGCAGCCGGCCATGTCCATGCTGCCGCCCATCACCTGGGTGGCTGCACCAACTACTGCCGTGCTAGCGTTTGCTACTACCGTGTTTGCGCCAGCGGCAACCGTGCCAGCCCCAGCCGCAACCGGGGTAGAGACAGTGCTGCTGTCACACGCGCTCAGGCTTACGGTGAGCGCAATCGCCAGCGCGACAAGCGCGGTGGCCTTCTGGAACTTCTTGAACATTGCTTGCTTTCCTCCACAGAATGGTGAACTCTAGCTCCGCTGCACTCTCCGTGCAGCCCAACCACGCCTGCCCTGGCACCATGCCCCCACCAGCGGCTTGCTTGCTATTGAGGGGTAATCTGGTTGTAGGGGCAATTATAGCATATGCAAACTGTCCCTTCAAGCGCGGGAGTGCCTGAGCAACGCAATCTGCACGTTTGCAGCAGAACAAGCAATCTGGGACCAAAACAGCTAACCCAGGGTAGCAATGTTGGTGTATAATAAGTTGTATGGAAGCAGAGCAAACGAATGCAACCGATATGAGCGGCCAGCGGCGGGTGATCACCGTCCTCTTTGCCGACCTACGCCGCTTCACTAGCTACGCTGAACGGCGCGACCCCGTGAGCTTGTTGGCGACCGTCAACAGCTACCTGACCATCGCCGCTGACTCGGTGCTGCACTATGGTGGGATGCTTGACAAGTTCATGGGTGATGCGGCGATGGCCCTTTTTAACGCCCGCGAACCACAGCCTGACCACGCGATGCGGGCGATCAAGGCAGCTCTATACATCCAGGAGCGCATGGCCTTCTTCAACAGCCAGGTAGCTCCCGCCCTGCAATTTGGCATTGGCATCAGCACGGGTGAGGCGGTGGTGGGCAACGTTGGCACCCCGACCATCCACAACTACACCGCACTCGGCGACACAGTTAACGTGGCTGCCCGCCTGGAGTCGAAGGCGAAGGGTGGCGAAATCCTGCTTGGTGGCGAAACTTACCGCTTGGTTAGCCACTGGTTCGCCGCAGAACCGGTCGGCCTCCTGACTGTGCGGGGGCGGCGCAGCAAGATCGAAGGCTACCGCCTGACCAAACTGAGCGACTACCCAATCAAGTGACCGCCAGCCTCGGTTGCGCCAGCCAATCGTCTGTAAAGAGTAGGTTAAAATACGTTCAGGTTGCTTGACTAGCCTCTAAGGGTGTGATATACTGACTTTAGACAGCCAAACCTGTTTTTAGTTTATCACTGCGGCAAGCAGCCAGCCTGCTGCCGACACTACTGCGACGGAGGCACTGCTTTGTTTACCCAAACCCAGACGAGGATCGTCGCCACTCTGACCATGATGCTGCTCACCTTTGGTTTGTTCTTTGGCTTTGCTGCTCCCGCCTTCGCTGCTGACACTGCGGCTGATGCCAAAGCTTTGCTCGGTAAGTTGGAGGCGGTTGAGGGGGCAGTTAAAGCGGGAGACTTCGCCGCCGCCGCTGCCGCCTACAAGCAGTACGATGCTAGCTGGCTTGAACGGGAGGACAGCATCAAGGGGGCCTCGAAGGAGCAGTACAGGGTAGTTGAGGATGCGGCCTACGACCTCAAGAGTGCGCTAGCGGCGAAGGATGCGAAGCTGGCTCTGGCGGCAGTAGCCAGCATGGAAGCGGGCTTCCAGAAGGTGGTTGCCGACCCCAACCCCGCCGTTGCCCCCAGGACTGCTGGCAAAGCGACCCTTATCCAGTTCATGGCGATGATTGGCGAAGGGCAGACCGCCATTGGCCGCAACGACGCTACCGCTACCGCTGCGGCCCTCACTGAGATGAACAAGATGTGGCTCGACGTTGAGCTTGAGGTCAAGCCCCGCTCTGCCGAAGCCTATAACGCCACCGAAAGCAGTCTCGCTGCCGCTGCTGCTGCCCTGCGCCAAAACAACCTGCCCGCCGCTGGCAAGGCTTTTGCAGCGTTGAATAACACCCTCGCGCCAATTGCAGAGCGAGTAAGTAGCCCCTATGGGCCGCTAGATGCGGCTAGCATTATCCTGCGCGAAGGTCTGGAGGCGATGTTGGTGGTGATTGCCCTCGTTGCTTTCCTCAAAAAGTCGGGTAACGAGGACAAGAGGCACTGGATTTGGCTGGGCGGAGCCTTCGCCGTCGTCGCCAGCCTACTCACCGCCTTTGCCCTACAAGTGCTGTTCAGCAGCGCAGCCGGTGGCAGCAGCCGCGAACTGGTTGAGGGGGTAGTTGGGCTGCTTGCCGCCGCCATGCTCTTTTACGTCAGCTACTGGCTGCACAGCAAGTCTAGTGTGGCGGGTTGGCAGGCCTACATCCGCAATCATTCCAGTGCCGCCCTCGCCGGTGGTAGTCTGTTCTCCTTGGCCTTGCTGGCCTTCCTTGCCGTCTACCGTGAAGGGGCAGAGACGACCCTGTTCTACATGGGGATGGCTCCCTCGATCAGCGTAAGCGATCTGGTGCTGGGGCTGGTGATCGGCACCGTAGGCCTGGTTGCTATCGGACTGGCAATGACAGTGTTCGGCTTGCGTATCCCCATGCACACCTTCTTCCGAGTTAGCAGCTTCCTGATCTACTATATCGGGTTCAAGTTCGTTGGCACTGGCATTCATGGTTTGCAGATGGCAGGGGTACTGCCCAATACTACGATCCAGGGTATACCTAGCGGCGGCCTCCTTGAGTTCTTCGGTATCTACCCGACTGTGGAGACAATGATCGGCCAAGGTATGCTGCTGGTGGCCGGGGTCACTGTTTGGGTGTTGTCCACCCGCCGCCAGGTACGCCTTGCCCGCCAGATGAAGATGGAGCAAGCGACAGCCTGAGCCACCTATCCTCCTTGAGCTACCAGAGCTGAGGGGGAGAGCAGAAGACGCCCGCTCACCTACGGGGGAGGGGCGTTTTGTTGGCAACAGATGCAAATGGCGGATCGGTACAGCAAACTTTTTACCGCAGAATAGGAGCTAAACAGATGAAGGCCATAGTGCTAGAGCAGGCGGGCGGCCCTGAGATGCTGGTTTACCGCGACTATCCTGACCCCCAGGCAGGTGCGGGCGAAGTGGTAGTTCGGCTAAGAGCGGCAGCCCTCAACCACCGTGATATCTGGCAGCGGCTACGCTCGACCAACACGCAAGTGATCCTTGGCTCGGACGGCGCAGGGGTGATCGCCGCAGTTGGCGCGGGAGTGGAGGGGTGGCGCGAAGGCGACGAGGTGATGATCAACCCCAGTCTCGGCTGGCCTGATGGCGACGAAGCACCACCCGCGACTGGCTGGCGCATCCTCGGCGACCCCGACAATGGCACTTACGCTGAACAGATTAGAGTGCCAGCCGCAAACCTCGTCCGCAAGCCCGCCCACCTCTCCTGGGCCGAAGCTGCTGCCTTGCCCCTTGCTGGGCTGACAGCCTGGCGCGCTTTGACTACGCGCGGGCGGCTGAGGGCAGGCCAAAGTGTGCTGATCCTCGGCATCGGCGGGGGCGTGGCAACTATACTCTTGCAGATGGCAAAGCGGCTAGGGGCGACCGCCTATGTGACTAGCAGCAGTGATGAGAAGCTGGAGCGCGGGCAGCAGTTGGGGGCCGACGCTGGCTTCAACTACCGCACCAGCGATTGGGTGGCCGGGGTGTTGGCGCAGACCGATGGGCGCGGGGTTGACCTGGTGGTCGATAGCAGTGGGCAACAGACTTGGCCGGGGGCAATCAAGGTGGCGCGAGCAGGCGGGCGGGTGGTCTCCTTCGGCGCAACGACTGGGCCAGAGGCACAGGTGAACGTGCGTGAGGTCTTTGCCAAGCAGCTTAATCTGCTGGGGACGATGATGGGCAACGCGCAGGAGTTCAGCGCAATGGTGGACTTCTACGCTATCGAAGGTCTGCGCCCTGTGATCCACCAGCAGTTCCCCCTCGCTGAGGCTGCCGCTGCCAACCGCCTGATGGAAGCTGGCGAGCAGTTCGGCAAGCTGGTGTTGACGATAGGCTGAGGCAAACAAAAAGGACAGCCGGTTGGCTGCCCTTAGCAGGTGGTGGAGGTGAGGAGGCTCGAACTCCTGACCTCTACAGTGCGATTGTAGCGCTCTCCCAACTGAGCTACACCCCCACGTGCCTGCCTATTATAACAGATCACACTGGTTGCGTCAAGCGCACTTTCAACGGTAGACTGGGCTGAGCTTGCTAGCCAGTGCGTCCAGCACTTGGCTGAGAGCAACCTGCCCCTGCTCGCTGAGGCTGCCGTTAGTGGCGAAATCGAAGCCGTGTTCCTCCCCTTGCAGCTTGTAGAAGGTCACGTCCTTGCCTGCTGCCTGCAACGCCTGGGCAAAAGCCTCCGACTGCTGCCACCGGGTCGTGCTGTCCGCCGTACCATGCCACAGGATGACAGGGCCAGGAGCGTTGGTGGCAAGAGCGGTACTATCTGCCTGCGATCCGTCATTCTGCCCCGACTGCCCTGGGTTGAGTAGGGCGGGATCGCTGCTGTACACACCATAGAAGCCAAAGAAGGCAGCGGCTTGCTCGTCGCCGGGCGTAACAAAGACGGCACCGCCCAGGACAGCCCCTGCAGAGTGGCCCTGGATAGCGACCTTGGCTGGGTTGATGCCAAACTGCTTCGCGTTGCGCTGGAGATAGGCCAGCCCCTGGCGCACCGCCGTCACCTGCTCGGCCAGCTTTGCCGCTGGCTGCAAGGGGTAATCCACTGAGAGGATAACGTAACCGCCCCGCGCCAGCCCCTCCGCCCAGGCGATCAGTTGCAGTCGGTTGCCACTGGTCAGACCTCCACCATGTACCAGCAGCACCGCCGCATCATAGTGCTTACCCTGCGGCAACCAAAGCGCGGCTAGCAACGGTTTGGTTGGGTCAAGGCTGTAGTTGATCTTGTCTACCGTGCGAAAGGCGAAGCTGGCGGGTGGGCTGGCGGTGGCGGTCGGCTCTGGTGTGGCAGTCGGCTCGCCGAGGGTGGCAGTCGGCACTGCGGTGCGCGTCGCCATGGGGGTGACGGTCGGTGGCAGAGGAGTGGGCGGCAGAGGAGTGGGCTGGCTGCTACCACAGCCGGTCAATAGGAGGGTCAGGCAGAGGAGCAGCGCAATTTTCTTGTTCACGTTTTCCCCTGTTCGTCTCGCTGGGCTAGAGCGCGGGCAACGGTGAGGGCGTAGACACGTCTTGCGCCCGCCGCGTACAAGGCCCGCGCACAGTCGCGTAGGGTCGCACCCGTCGTGTATACGTCGTCGAAAAGCAGCACCCGCTTGCCTCGTAGGTCGCCGCTGGCGGTAAAAGCCGCAGCTACATTGGTCAGCCGAGCGGCCATGCCCAGCCCCACCTGTGGCCGGGTGGCGCGCTGGCGATGCAATAGCTGGGTGGTATAAGTGATACCCAGAGCGGGGGCAAGGGCCGCCGCCAGCACTGCCGCCTGGTTGTAGCCACGTTCCCTCTCCCTGGCGGGGTGCAGCGGCACTGGTACGAGCAGGTCTAGGCGGTCGGGGCGCAACCAGAGCGGTCCTGCTGCCAGCCGCTTCGCCACCAGCCCGGCCAGCGGTGCGACCAGCGACCGCCTGCCCTTGTACTTGAGTTCCCAAATCGCCTGCTTGATCGGTGCGCTGTGGTCGTAGGCAGCGTAGCCGCCAACCAGGCTCTGCGGCTGGCGACAGCGGGTGCAGGTAAGGGCTTCCTGCTGCGGACGGCGACACTGGGGACAGGTCAAGTGGGCAGGATAGCTAGCCTGGGTCAGGCAGGTGGAGCAGATGGCTGCCCCCGACCTACCGCAACCGACGCAGCGACCTGCCAGCAAGCCGCTGAGCAGACGGCGGAAGGCGGTATGCAGCTTCACCGTCCTACCGCCTCCACCCTTAGCTGGTCGCCGAGGGCAGTGCCAGTTGCCTGCAACACCCCAGCTGGTAGCTCCAACACTGCATTGCCCCCACGCACGAAGCGGCTGGCCCGCCAGGGCTTCATGCTGTGGATCATAAAGAGTACCCGGTTCTCTTTGTCCAGGAAGCAGGCATCAAAGCGGAAACGCATGAAGAAGCTGTGGATCGCGTTGTCGCCAACGATCAGCAGCCCCCGGCCTGCCGCCAACTCTGGCTGGCCCATCAAGCCAAAGAAGCGACTGATCAGGTTGTCGGCGTAGACGATCTCGCTGGCGATCTCAGAGTCGCGAGTGATGTTGTAGACACGTCCAGTACGAGCCACCTGATACCCCCCTCACAAAACGCGCACCGCCCTTGAGAGGATGGTGCGCGGACACGAATGGACTGACCGCTTGGCTCAACCCCCGCTTAGGCTCTTCCAGACCTGCGGCACAGCAGGGCCGAGGATGACGATGTAGAGCGCAGGGAAGATGAAGAAGGCCATGGGGATCAGCATCAAAACTGGGGCGCGGTGGGCCTTCTCCTCAGCCAGTTGGCGGCGGCGAATCCGCATCTGGTCGCTCTGGATGCGCAGCACCTTACCCATGCTCACGCCCAACTGCTCCGCCTGGACAATGGAGGAGATGAAGGTCTTGACCTCATCCACCCCAGTCCGTACCGCCATTTCGCGCAGGGCATCACGGCGAGTCTTGCCAACCTTGATCTCCGAAACCACCTTCTGCACTTCGACCCCCAGTTGGTTGTCCATCTTCTCAGCGATACGGCTGAAGGCAGCATCGAGGCCGAGGCCAGCCTCAACGCTCACCTGCAAGAGGTCGATCATGTCTGGCAGTTGGCGGCGAATAGCACCGACTCGCTGGCGCATCTTAGAGCCGAGCCAGAACACCGGCAGCATATAGCCGAGCGTACCAGTGACCAGGGCGTAGATGTAGCCTTGCTGCGGGGGATCGGTTGGCGCGACAACCCCGAACAGGAAGCCAAACAGTAGCAGCATTGTAAGGCCAGCAAACACGCGCAGGCCAAGGAAGTTAGCAGCATGCATCCCCCCAGGGTTGCCTGCGGTCATCAGGTTGCGCTCTGTCTTCTCCTGGCTAGCACCTGGCGAGAACTTGCCGAGGAAGCGAATCATGCCGTCCACGATAGGCTTGATCACCCGATCCGCGAAGGGCTGCTCCAGCTCTATCTGCTCCAAGGTGCGCGGTCGCTCGGCGAAGTTGGTTAGGCGGGCTTCAATGCTACCCTCCTCCGCCGGGCGGCGCGAACTGATCACGAAGTAGGCCACCACCCCACCAGCGAAGACCAATGCGCCCAGTATAGCAAGGATTTGCATTCCGTTCATCTTTGTACTCCTCTAGTTGTGGAAGAATAGCCTGGTTGCCGCAAACTGGTTGGCACTAAACGTCAATGTTGACGATCTTCATGATCGAGATGAAGCCGATGGTGATCATTATCCCGGCACAAATCGGCATACAAATCCAGGGCCAGGCAAACATCGCACCCATGTACTTGGGGTTGACAGTGAGCAGGAACAGGCAGAGGATGATTGGCAGACCAGTGATAATGTAGCCCGAAGCCACACCCTGGGCGGTGAGCGCAGTAATCTCGCCCTTGATACGAACGCGCTCGCGGATCGTGTGCGCGATGGTGTCAAGGATTTGGGCCATATTGCCACCAACCTCGTACTGGATGTTGATAGCGGTGATCAACAGGTCGAGGTCGTCGGAGGGCATTCGGCGCAGCAGGTTGGCAAGAGCTTCCTGGGTCGAGAGGCCGAGACCAACCTCGCGCACCACACGGCGCATCTCGTCAGACATCGGGGCAGCCCCCTCGCGGGAGACCAGTTCCATAGATTGCAGCAGGCTATAGCCAGAGCGCAACGAGTTAGACATCAAGGTGAGGGTGTCGCCTAGCTGATTGTTGAAGGCCTTCATCCGCTTGCCACGCGTAAAGTTGACGTAGAGATCGGGGACAAACAGGCCAACCAGGCCACCTATGATACCAACGACGAAGGCAAAAGCGTCTGCGCCGCGCCCCAAGAACACGCCAATACCAAATCCAACCGCCACCGCCAGTGCCTTGATCAGCACGAACTCGCTGACTGTCATCTTGAGGTCGGCTTGAGCAAGTTTGCGGGCGGCCTCTGCCGCGAAGGTGCGACTCGCAATTGCCTTATCCAGCTTGGCGGCCAGGGCGCGGGTCGCGTCCATGCCAGCTGCCCGCTCGATCTGGTCCTTGCGTAGCTTATCATCGCGGGTGCCAAACTTCTCCAGGCGGGCATCAACCGCATCCTTCGGCTGGCGCAACATAAGCAAAAGGCCGCCAATGACCACCAACAGCCCAGCACCACCAGCGATCAGCATGGGGTTCTGCATGATACTTTGTAGGTTCATCTTACTACCTCCCGGCATGGGGTGGGCTGTTATCCCACCCACTTAACGTTGGCTAACTAGATCAAAAGAACTTGTCGGTGTACCCAAAGATATTAGGTGGCAGGTAGATGTTGTACTGCTCGAACTTGTCAATAAACTTGGGCCGCACGCCAGTTGCCTTGAGGCGACCGATCACCTTGCCGCCCTCAACCCCTGTCTGCTCGAACACGAAGATGTCCTGCATGACGACCACATCGCCTTCCATGCCCTGCACCTCGGTGACAGCCACGATGCGACGGCTCCCATCACGCATACGCTCCTGGTGGACGATCAGATCGATTGCACTGGCAATCTGCTCGCGGATCGCCTTGATCGGCAAATCCATGCCTGCCATCAGTACCATCGTCTCCATGCGCGAGAGTGTGTCGCGGGGGCTATTAGAGTGAGCGGTGGTCATCGAACCATCGTGGCCGGTGTTCATCGCCTGTAGCATATCCAGGGCTTCGCCGCCGCGACACTCGCCAACGACGATCCGCTCTGGGCGCATACGCAGGCAATTCATCACCAGGTCGCGGATGGTTACTTCGCCTTTGCCTTCGATATTGGCTGGGCGCGACTCCAGGGTAATCACATGATCCTGGCGCAGTTGCAGTTCTGCTGCGTTCTCCACCGTAATGATCCGCTCATCCGAAGGGATGAAGCTGGACATCACGTTGAGCAGGGTCGTCTTGCCGCTACCAGTGCCGCCGCTGATCACGATGTTCAGGCTCGACTCGACACAGGCTTTGAGGAAGGTAGCAATCTCTGGGGTCATAGAGCCAAAGCGAATCAGGTCGTCTACACTCAATGGCTTCTTGGAGAACTTACGAATGGTGATGGTCGGGCCGTTGAGGGCTAGGGGCGGGATAATGATGTTTACGCGGGAGCCATCAGGCAAGCGGGCATCTACCAGCGGGCTACTCTCGTCGATACGCCGACCAAGAGGAGCCACAATGCGGTCGACCACGCGCATCACGTGTTCATCGTTCTGGAAGGTGATGCTGGTAAGCTCTAGCTTGCCCTTGCGCTCGATGAACACCTGGCGCGGGCCGTTGACCATCACTTCAGAGATGGTGTCATCCTTGAGCAGCGGCTGGATTGGGCCGTAACCGAGGATTTCGGCCTCGACCATATCAAACAGGCGGGCGCGCTCGACTCGGGTGAGGATCAGATTTTCGCTATCCAGGATTTGGTTGAACACATCCTCGACCTGACGGCGTACTTCGTCCAGACGGCTAAGGTCCATCTTGGGGTCAAGCTCGGCGATCAGCTTGTTCTGCACCCTTGCCTTCAGTTCCATCATGTCGCCACGTCCCCCAGCTGGGGCTGCCCCAGGGGCTACGGTTGGGCGACGCAAGGCTTCTGGCTGCGAGCCATTATTGCTGGGCGCAGGCTGGTACTGCTGGCCGCCCATCGGCCCCGCCGGTGCGCCAGTTGGGGCAGCCTGACCGCCGCTACTGTTGAGGCTGTCGCCGCCACCGATCCGCTTGAGCAGTGACATAGGTAATCCCTTTCTCCGTAACTAGCCCTTGTTGGTCATTGGCAGCTTGAAGCGGCTGAGGAAACCACCGCTCTGTTGCTGGGGGGGCTGCTCCTGTTGCTTCTTTGGTGGGGCAGGCTTATCCTTCTCTGCATTGGGGTCAACAAACTTGATCTCGCCGATGCGCTGGGCCATAGCGATCACGTTAGTGCTGAAGACGTTTTCGCGGGCCGATATCACTAGCGGTACCCCCTGGTTTACCGAGAGGGTGACGGCGCGGGGGTCGCTAGCCAGGCTGAAGTCTACCTTGTGGCGCAGGCTATCCTCCACGTTCTCTACTGGGATACCCATCTTGGCATCAGCACGGTTGAGAACGAGCATAATCTTCTCTGGTGGATAGCCGAGCTTGGAAGTCAGTTCGAGGTAAATCTTGATGTTCTTGATGCTAGGCATCTCCAACGTCATCACCAGCAGTATGCGGTCCGCCATATCAGTGAGGGCAAGGGTAGCAGGGCTGAAGTTGGGGGCGGTATCGATAATGATGTAATCGAAAGACTTTCGCATCTGAGCCAGGATGATCCGCAGCGCATCCTCGGTGATCGACTCTGAAAGCTCCGGCTGGGTGGGGGCGAGTAGCACCTTGACCCCGCTAGAGTGCGTCACCAGCACGTCGCTGAGTAGCTCATCTTCCATGTGGTCAATGCGTGTCACCAGGTCGTAGACGGTCTTGTTGGAGAGAAGGTTGAGGGCCACCCCCACGTCGCCAAAGGTGAAGCTACCATCGATCAGGGCAACCCGCTTGTTGGTAGCCTGTTTGAGAGCGACCGCCAGGTTGCAGGCAACCGTGGTGCGGCCCACCCCTCCCTTCGGGCTGAAGATGGTGAACACCCTCCCCATTGCGGCAGCGTCTTCGGCACTATTCTGGGTGTTCTGCGGCGCGTAGGAGACCAGCTTCTTGCGGCTAGTTTCCAAGCGGTAAACATCGCGCACGCTCTTGATCAACTCGTCAGTACTCATCGGCTTGGTCAGGAAGCCCCTCGCCCCGGCCAGCATTGAACGGCGCAGGTAGTCTTGCTCACCCTGCACCGACATCATGATCACGGCAATACCCGGCAGTTCGCTGGTAATTAGCTCGGTCGCCTGGATACCGTCCATATCGGGCATATTGATGTCCATCAACACCACATCGGGGTGGAGGGTGCGGCACATCTCCACCCCCTCACGCCCATTGGTCGCAGTGCCGACTACCTCGATATCGCGTTCGAACATGAAATACTTACTCACGTTGTCGCGGGTTTCAGCGATGTCGTCTACGACGAGTACCCGAATCTTGTTCTGGCCTTCCATAACGTCCGTTCCTTCGCAGGTAAGCTAATCTGTTGGGCGATAAGCCCGCTCCCGCCCGACTGAGGCTAAGGGGTGGGGGTTGGCTGCTGAATGACCAGCAGGTTGGGAGCCTTCATGCCATACTTCTCGACCAGGGTTAGAGCGTCCACGCCGCTCAATGCACCAGGGGTGCCAGAGAGGACGGGGAAGGTGGCTGTATCCTTGCTGTTCCGCAGGGTAAGGCTCATGCCGCCAGGGCCGTTCTGGTAGTTGCACTGGCCGCTGGGTTGGCAGGCGAACAGGTCACGCATATACTTGATGATCTCAGCCTGCTCTGGGTTCACGTCCAACAGCAGCAAGATAGTTTGCGCTGCGTCAGTAGCGTGGCGGGGGCTGGCTTTCGGGTCAGGCGGCACTGGTAGCTGGATTACGCGCACCACGCGGATCGCTTGCAAGATCGTCTTGGTGCCTAGCTGCGGCTTGATCAGCGACGGCTGCTGAGCGGTAGTTTGGCCGGGAACGCTGGTTGGGGTCGTTTCCTTCAAGTCGAAGTAGACCGAAAAGAGGATGTCGACCAGGTCGCCGTCAGTGACCAGTCCACCTACGCCCGTTTCGTCTCCTACAGGCAGGGCGATCAGACGGTGGGTGTTGCTGATCGTCGGGGTGCTGTTCGGCTCAACGGTGGGGATGAAGCTGCTCATGCCGGGGTCAGTCACCTGATCCTCACGCACAGTTGACCCCTTGTAGAGCGGTACTCGGCTCATCTTGCCGAAGATGGTGGTCGAACCGGTACCAGCCGCAGTGTTGATGAAGCCCTTGTTCTTGATCTGGTCGCTATCCACCTGTATCTTTGCAAACAGGTCGGGGGTGAGAATGGTAAACGACGGGATGGTATCAACTGGCTGGTAGACAGTCACCTGGGGGGCAACCTGAACGGTGTTGGTACTGGCGGTATTGGCCTGGCTGGTCAGGTAAAACACGGCACCGACTACCCCGACTGCGATTAGCAGCAGGACGATGATGCCGATTGGTGATCTACGCTTCCGCATAGAGTTCCTTCCTCCTCATGATTTATTATAGCACAGGTGGGCCGCTTTGCAAAGTGGCAACCTCTAGCTGCCGACAGGCATTGGGGAATCTGGTCGCACCTGTGACCCTGCTACGATTATAGACCTAGAGGTACGGTAGGCACAATAGGAAAAAGGTACTGATCTATGTCAAGTTGCGTCTTTATCCTGTCTGCGTGGGTGGGCTACGGCGTGGGTGAAATTGCCCGCAAGCCACAGCCGTGCTATAATCATGCTGCAAGGCGTAGCAGCGCAACCACAGGATGCTGGTTTGCTGGCGAAAGGAGCAGGCGATGAGTTTCTTCTTTGAGGGTATGGTGCTGGATGCAAAGAGCGGGCAGCCGCTAGCGGGCGCAAAAGTTTACCTCGCAGGGAGCCAGGCGACGCTGGGTGACGTGCCGGGGGCAGTCGCCACTGGTAAGGCGTTTAGCTGGACGAAGCTACTGCCCGGTAGTGCCGTAGGTGCGCCACCCAATAACTACCGCTATGCCGCCTACGCCGCCCTGGTGCAGCCGACGATCAGCGTGGCAGAGCTAACCTTCCCCACCTTCCGCGATCTAGTGCTTGACCGCAACCCCGAACTGGCCGCTGATGGCAACCTCTTTCAGCCAAACAAGGTCTACCTGCTGCCAACCAAGGAGAACGGCCCAGAGTTTGTGCTTGAGGCAGAGACGAATGAGGCGGGGGCGTTCAGCTTCTCTGGCCTGAGCCAGAGCGGAGCTTACGGCTTTGAGGCGGAGAAGGAGGGCTACCAAAACTACTTCGCCTCCAGTTCGGTCTTTGACAGCATGATTACCCAGCCCCAGGCGAGCATAGAACTGAGCCTACGCCTCACCAAGCTGCCACCCGCCGCGCCTGCGTTGCGGATTAACTCGACTGAACCCAACTTCGCCAGTCTACCAGCTGCGGTGCAGAAGTTTGTGCAGTGCGCCCTCCTGCTGATCACCGACAATGAGGCGAAAGCATACGACTACCTGCCCCAGCTTGCGCCCCAACTGGTGGGGATGCCCTACGGCGCAGTCAATAACAAGTTTGACAAGGATTTCGTTTGCGCCGACCTGCCGAGCATCTGCTACGCTTACGCCTTCGGCCACGCCCCCAACTGGCGGTCGCTCAACCCAGAGGATGGCAACCCGCAGAACCCCCACCAGGCTAACTTCTACCTACCTGGCGGGCAGAACGGTGACCATCTTGCCACCATTGGCGGGCCGGTTAGTAGCGACGGCAATCTACGGGGCGACGATTGGAAGCTGGGCGACCTGATCCTCTACGGTCAGACGGCAGGGGGGCGAGCGACCCACGTCAACGTCTATGTTGGCACCTTCTTCGGCACCGACCTCGACAACAAGCAGCAGGACAGGCGCACTATCCCCTCGGTGGTCAATTCCAGCATGAATGTGGGTGACGACAGCATCAGCCGGGGCATCCTCGTCTTTGACCTGCTGGGAGCCGCCCGCCCACAGTTCGCGGGCCGCTGGGCGCAGCACGTGCGGATATCGGATTTGTGGCGGTGATCGCTGCCCAGTTAGGTGCTGTCCTGTCGCAGCGTGAAGGCAGATGAGGGTGAGGAGCCGAGCGGCATAAGTAGGCTTCTCCGTGAGTTCGGCGTGTGCAACCGCGCATCCGCTGCGCCAAACTGCAAGCGGATGACCTCCGCCAACCCCGAACAGTTGTCGGGTAGCAGATAGTTGCATTTCGTTCGCCTTTGTTGTACAATTGCGCTTAGCGTTAATCCAATTCTAATGTTCTAGATTAGGAAACCCCCTGCGCGTGTCGAAGTCAAGAGTGTACGTCGCCCTGGATACAGAGACGACTGGGGTCGGGGCCGAGAGCAACGACGTGATCGAGATAGCCGCGATCAAGTTCAGCGGCGACGAGGTGCTGGATCGCTGGCACAGCCTGGTTAAACCCGCGAACCCGGTCACCTTCAAGGTGACACAACTAACCAGCATTACCCAACGCGATGTGGAGCGCGCCCCACTGATCCACTCGCTGGCCCTGCCGCTACTGCGCTTCATTAGTAGTGCGCCGATAGTCGGCCAATCTATTGAGTTCGACCTGCAAGCCCTGGCCGCAGGCAACATCCGCCCCCGAGTGCCAGCTTACGACACCTTCGAGCTAGCCACCCTATTGCTCCCCCAACTGCCCTTCTACAACCTGGCTGCCATCGCCGCCGCTCTGGGCATTGCCCACCCTGCCGCACATCGGGCAATGGCTGACGCAGAGGTGACAATGGCCGTCTTCCGCGCCCTCTTGCAGCGCATGGACGAGATCAGCCTGGCAGTGCTGACCGAGATCAACCGCGCCACCAGCGGGCTGAATTGGCCGCTGCGTAGCCTCTTTGTCGAGGCCGAGCAAGAGAAGATGCGCAACTCCTTCAGCCTGCCCAACAATAGCATCCGTGAGGCTTTGCTGGCAAAGGGAGTGGGAGAGACTACGTTGGAGATGGGGCTATTGCAGCAACCCGACGTTGCCCCGCCGCTAGAGGCGACCGAGTACGTAGAGCAGGTCGATGCGGATGAGATCGCTGCCTTGCTCGCTGTCGATGGCCCGCTTGCTCGCGTCAATCGGGATTACGAGTACCGCCCGCAGCAGGTGGCAATGGCCCGCGCTGTGGTCGAAGCCTTCAATGCGGGACGACACCTGCTGGTCGAGGCTGGCACTGGCACTGGCAAGAGCATGGCTTACCTGCTACCCGCCATTGACTTTGCCCTGAAGAACGGCCAACGGGTAGTGGTTAGCACCAACACGATCAACTTGCAAGAGCAATTGCACCTCAAAGACCTGCCCGCCCTGCAATCCACTCTCGCCGACTACTACACGCCGGTTGAGGTGGGGGCGGGCGGCAAAAGGAAGCGGTGGCAGCGAGCCGAGCCAGTAGCCTTCCGCACTGGGCTGGTCAAGGGGCGCACCAACTACCTCTGCCTGCGCCGCTGGGCGGGCTTCCGTCAGGCCCCGAACCTGACCGCCGAGGAGATCAAGGTGCTAATCAAGGGGCTGATCTGGTTGCCGACAACTGAGACGGGCGACCGGGCCGAACTGCTGCTCTTGGGGCAGGAGCAGGCCGCCTGGCAGCGGGTCTGTGCTACTGCGGATAGCTGTGACCAGGACGATTGCGCCACCCAGAACGGCCTCTGCTTCCTGCGACGCACCTATGCCCACGCTGAAGCCGCCCATATCGTCGTTGTCAACCACGCCCTGCTGCTTGCCGATCTCGCCAACGGTGGCTCGATCCTGCCAGAGTACGACCACCTGATCATTGACGAGGCGCACAACCTGGAAGACCAGGCGACCGAGCAATTGGGCTACAACGTGGACGAGCGTAAGATTACTATGCACGTGGACGCACTGGCTCGCCGCAACGAGCGCGGCGACGAGGTGCATGGCCTGGTTGCCAGCCTGCGGCGAGTAGCGAAGAAGCTGCCTCAGGAACAGCAGGAGGGCGCAGAAGTAGTGTTCACCCGCCTGCAAGACGACAGCTTCACCGTCCGCGAGATGGTAGACAAGCTGTTCGGCTGCCTGACCCACTTCATCAACACGCACGGCCCCGACCACAGCGGCGACACCCGCCTGCGCCTGATCCCCGAAGTGCGCCACCAGCCCGCCTGGAGCGAAGTAGAATCCTGCTGGCTACCGCTGCACGAGCGGCTGATCAACATTGAAGACGGCCTGGGGCGAATTAAGTACTTGTTGGAGGGCAGCCTGGAGCGCGGTAGAGGGGGAGACCTGACCGCTAACGAACTAAAGTCGCTCAGTGCAGCCAACCGCGAACTGCGTACCCGCCTGGATGCGCTGATCACCAACGGCCATCCGGAGGAGGTCTATTGGCTAGCGACTACCGCCCGCAACAACGAGATCGTGCTGCATTGCGCCCCTCTCAACGTGGGCGACATCCTGCGCGAGACCCTGTTCGAGAAGAGAAGTGTGATCCTGGCCTCGGCTACCCTCAGCACCAACGACAACTTTAACTACATTCGCGGGCGGCTCGGCCTCGACAACCCAGAGGCGCGGGTGGATGAGCTAATCGTTGGCTCGCCCTTCGACTACCAGCGGGCCGCCCTGCTCTACCTGCCTACCGATATGCCAGAGCCAGGCGAACAGGGCTACCAGAAGGCCTTGGAGCAATCGCTGCTAGAGCTTTGCATCGCCACCGGGGGGCGGGCTATGGTGCTGTTCACCAGCCACAGCGCGCTGAAGCTGACCTACAAGGGTTTGCAGCGCAAGCTCGAAGCCCAGGGTATCATGCTGCTCGGTCACAACATAGATGGCAACCGACGGCAGGTGCTAGAACGCTTCAAGGCCAACGAACGGGCCGTGCTGCTCGGCACTGCCAGCTTCTGGGAGGGGGTGGACGGGGTGGGCGATGCGCTCAGCGTCCTCGCTATCGCCAAATTGCCATTCGCTGTCCCCAGCGACCCCATCGTAGCCAGCCGCAGCGAACTGTTCCGCGACGCATTCCACGAGTACAGCGTGCCGCAAGCGGTGCTGAAGCTGAAGCAAGGCTTTGGGCGGCTGATCCGCAGCCAGACTGATCGGGGGGTAGTCGCTATCCTAGATCGGCGGCTGACTAGCAAAGGCTACGGCGCGACCTTCCTTGCCAGCCTACCCCCCTGCCACATCGAGCGCGACCGCCTCGCCTACCTGCCTACGAGGGCAGCAGCGTGGCTGAAGGGGGAATAACCAGGCCTAAGCACAGATGGCCCGCACTAGCAGTACCTCGTTCTTTAGTACCACGCCACCATCATCGGCGGGATGTTGGTTGAAGAACTGCACCATCGCGGCGCGCATAGCGGCCTGCACCTCTAGCGGCTGCTTGTAGTAGAAGGGTCGCAGAGTGCCAGTGCCGTTGAACATTGCATCGCTGGCAGCCTCGGCGTTGGCAAAGTGCCAGTCGTGCCGCACAAACTGGTAGCCGATCTTGCTGAAACCTGCCGCAGTGAACAACTGCTCATGCAGAGCAGGATCGCCCATGTCCCACAGGCCTGGTGTGCCTGGGCGCGGCGGCCCAGCCCAGGGCGCGACCACTGCGGCAGTGCCAGCCAGTTCGCAGCGGCTAGCCTCGGCCCAGACCGCGACCGCTATCACTCCACCTGCGACTAGCGTATGGTGCATCCCCTTCAGCATTGCCAGCTTGTCTGGCACGTACATCAGGCCCAGTTGGCTAAGGGCCACACGGAAGGCAGAGGGGGGTAGGTGGCTGGGTAGCTCCTCCGCGTCCGCTTCGATGAAGCTCACATTGCTGTAGCCACCTGCCTGCGCCCGCGCAATGTCGAGCAGATTGGCGGCGATGTCGCAGCCAACTACCCGCCCTGCCATGCCTACCCGACGGCGGGCAGCCAGAGCCACCACCCCACTGCCGGTCGCTACGTCCAACACCTGGTCACCCGGACGCACCCCAGCGAAGCGCACCAGCTTGTCAGCCAGATCAGCGGTCAGGGTGCCAAGCTGCCCCGCCCAGTCAGCGGCGGCCTCATCCCAGCCCTTCTTCTCCCGCGCCTTGAAGCGGGCAGCATCAAATATCGCTTCTGCCATAATCCCCCCTCACCAGTCAGTTGGTCGAACGCAGCGGCAAACTGCGGGTTGTTCGCGCGCAGCCAGCTAAAGTCGGCATCGTCGCGGGCATAGCTGCCGTGATCGGGATCGCGCTGGATCGCCCGCGCAAGCTGGCTCAGGCTCTCTGCTGGCTCGTGCAGCAGTGCGTAGAGGCAGGCCAGGCCGTAGAGTGCATCGGGATGATTCGGTGCAAGCTCAAGCATCTGGCGATAGTCGCTCAATGCTGCTTCGTAGTTACCACCCTCATAGTAGGTGTAGGCGATAGCACGGTTGAGGTAGTGAACTGGTTCAGTGGGGTTGAGTTCGATGGCCCGGCTGCTATCGCTCAGTTCCAGGTCGTGGCGACCAAGTTCGCTATAGGCGGCGGCCCGGTTCTGGTAAGCGAGGTCGCTGTTGGGGTTGAGTTCGATGGCACGGGTTGTGTCGGCCACCGCCTGCGCATAGTTGCCAAGATGAAAGTGGTCGGCAGCACGGTTGATGTAAGCAGCGGCGTTGTCTGGCTCGCGACTGATTAGCTGGTCGTAGGCCGCGACTGAGAAGCTGTGATCCTCGTCACTGTGGGTGTCGCCGAGCAGCAGGCGGCTCAAAGCCAGCTTCTCGCGGGCCAGCTCGTAGGGTGGCGCAAGCTCTATTGCCCGCGCAAAGTCGGCAGCGGCCTCGCTGTAGGCTGCCAGGTTGAAGTGAGCCAGCCCACGATTGTAGTAGTGGCTAGCTACCTTTGGCTCAAGCGCGACCGCCTGGGCGAAGGCCGCGACCGCTTGCGCCGGATCGTCCAGCCCAATATAGGCGGCACCTTGATGCACGTAAGCCGCCGCATCGCTGGCATCGAGCGCAATTGCCCGCTCAAGGTCGGCCAGAGCCAGCGCGTAATCACCAAGCTGGTTGTAGACAGCGGCACGCTCACGGTAGTTTAGTGCGTCCTCTGGCTCTAGCTGCTGCTTGTCTTCATACTCCCTACTCATCGTCGCCTCCCAGGCCTATTATAGCACAGCCAATCACGGTCAGGGCTGGTTTAAGC
>Ga0123339_10000610_pt1 | contig 27160 bp, 27 predicted proteins | sample lystaG_FD_89956 | JGI IMG/M metagenome (GOLD analysis project Ga0123339, IMG submission 89956) | Glacier valley bacterial and archeal communities from Borup Fiord, Nunavut, Canada, to study Microbial Dark Matter (Phase II) -... | ecosystem: Environmental > Aquatic > Freshwater > Ice > Glacier ...
CCCACCACCCGCGCCCGCGCACACGGCGTCTGCGGGTTCGCAAGCCGCGGCTGTTAAGTCCGGCTCTGGCGACCTGGCAAAGCCGGACCGGGGACGCTGCCGCACGATGCCGGGCTATGACTGCGGCGGACGGGACGCTTCGTCGTTTGGTCCCTTGCTAGAGGCGATCATGTATCCGGCAAACACGCAGGGCATGGCGGGTTGCCCAGGCTTGGAAGCAGCGTAACGCCAGAGAGGACGGCTCTAAAGCTGCCCGATGATGCGGCACCACTTGTCGCGATTCGGCTGCATCAGGCCCCAATCTGGGCTGTGCGGCGGCGTGTCGGGCGACGACCAGATGCCCCGCTTAATCCAGCTTTCCGTAGCTGCATGGGCACCAAGCGCTTTCTCGACGCGGTCGAGCGTTTCCAAGACGTAGAACTGCGGCACATCGGCAGTGCGCCAAACCGACACCAATACCACCCCAGGCGCACGCTCAAACCATCGCTTCTGGAAAACATAGCCGGTGCCCGAGTACGCCTTCACTTGGATCGGCACGATCTTGGCTGGCACGGCATGTCCCTCGCTCAGCCGGTATGCGAGTAGGTCAACACCCACGTCGCTTGCCGGGTACGCGACCTCGACGCCACGCCGCATCAACTCGGCTGCAACAAGCATCTCGCCTGCCTTCCCAATCAACGCGGGCTTGACCATGTCCCCTCATCTCTGATGTGACGGCAATCCTATCATGCTCGGCGTGTTTGCTGAGGGCACGACCGTCAAAGCACACCGTCGCCGGGATCAGGCCGCCGCCGGGAACCGCGCGGCGTGGAACGGGACCAGGCCAACCCCGGTGCCGCCCGCCACCAGCTCCGCCACCGCCTCCCCCAGCCCGGCCGAGTGCTTGAACCCATGGCCGGAGCACGCCGACACCAGCAGCACCCGGTCGTTCTCCGGCGCGCGCGTGACCAGGAAGTCGCCGTCGCGCGTCATGGTGTACGGGCATACGACGCTCCGCAGCGCCTGCGGCAACAGGTTCGGCATCCGGGCTGCCAGGTGGGCCGCGTGCATGTGGGCCACCTCCCGGGGCGTCACCTCGCGCTGCAGGTGGTCGGGGTCGTCCACGACGGCCCGGTACTGCTCCATTGCGATCTTGACGCCCTCCGTACCCGGCGGCACCGGGAAGCCGTAGAACCCTTCCTCCGGCGTGTTGCCGTAGGTCCAGATGTAGACGGGGCAGCGGCCCGGCGCGAAGGCGGCGGGGTCGGCCGGCGGATACCAGTGCAGCACCTGCCGCGTGACGGCCATCTGCGGCGCAAGCGACGCGCCCGCCAGCCCGGGGGACCAGGCGCCGGCGGCCAGCACGGCTTCTGCGGCCCGGAACGTCTCGCCCGTCGCCGTGGTGACGCAGACTCCGCCGCCGTCCCGGGCGATGCTGGCCACGGCCGTGTTCGCGCGTGTATCGGCGCCAAGGCGCCGGGCGAGCATCAGTTGCGCGGCCACGCAGCGCTCCGGCCGGACGTAGCCGCCGCCGGGTTCATAGTACACGACCTCGTCGCCGCGCAGATGAAACTGCGGGAAGCGCCGCATTGCCTCGTCGGCGTCCAGGACCTCGTGCGGGATGGCATAGCGCCCGGCGGCGGCGATGGTGCTGCGGACGAAGCCGGCCTTGCCGTGCACGATGGCGGTGTTGCCCGCCGGCGCCAGGATCATCGCGCCGCACTGGTTCAGCAGGTCCTCGCCGGTTTCGGCCTCGATCTCCCGCCAAATCTCGTGCGACCGGAGCACGAGCGGCACGTATTGCTCGCCCTCGCCGATGGCGCAGCGGGTGATGCGGGTGTCGCCGTGGGTGCTGCCCCAGGCGTGCGGCGGGTCCCAGCGGTCCAGCCCCAGCACGCGCTGGCCGCGGCGGGCCAGTTGCAGCAGCGTGGCGGCGCCCATGGCGCCCAGGCCGATGACGATGGTGTCGTAGGTCATAGAAGCCTCCCTGCTCTGCTCCCTCTCCCTCCGGGGTCACACCGTAGAACGGTTTTACGGTCGGGGGGAGAGCGTCTTCACGTGCGGTCCGTGCCGATGCGGGATCGCGTGCTGCCTGCCATGTTGGCACTCGGCTCCGCAAGCAAGACCCCTCACCCCGACCGTAAACCGTTCCACGGTTTGACCCCGAAGGGAGAGGGTGGCAGTCCTCAACCCCGGGCAGTCTTGACACTGGCAGCGAACGTCGCCCGCAGCAGCGCCGCATCGTTGCCCGGCGTCACCAGGTGGAACCCTTCCGCCACACGCCTGGCCGCCGCCGGGCCGTCCGAGCAGAACATGCCAGCGATCAGCCCGCGCCGCGCTGCGCCCTCCCGCCCCCGGGCGATGGCGGCAACCACCGTGGGGTCGTCATGCTCGTTGCGGGGCGCGCACCCCAGCTCGATGGCAAGGTCGTTGGGACCGAAATAGATGCCGTCCAGGCCCGGCGTGTCCAGGATTGCGTCCAGGTTGTCCAGCGCCCCCTGCGTCTCGATCATGGCGAACACCAGGATTTCCGTGTTGGCTGCCGTGAAGTAATCCAGGCCGCCATACAGCAGCCCGCGCGCCGGGCCGAAGGAGCGGGCGCCCACGGGCGGATAGCGGCAGGCGGCGACCAGGCGGGCGGCGTCCGAGGCGGTCGAGATCATCGGGCAGATGATGCCGTAGGCCCCGGCGTCGAGCAGCCGCATGATCTCCGCCGGGCTGTTCTCGCTGGGCCGGGCCATGGGGATGACCGGGGTGGTGGCGATAGCCTGGAACATGGCCACCGCGCCGTCGAAGCCGATCATGCCGTGCTGCATGTCCACCGTCAGGGCGTCGTAGCCCTGGTGCGCCGCCAGTTCCGCCAAGTAAGGGGAGTTGATGGACAGCCAGCCGTTGACGATGGTCCGCCCGTCCCGGTGCAGGTGCCGGAGGGTGTTCGGCCTCATTCCGCGGCTTCCATCGCAGCACCCTGCGTCATCATGGCGAGGACCGCCTTGCGCGTGGGCGGCGGCAACAGGTCCAACGGCGCGACGTGGCCGTTGTGGTCCAGCACGGTCCCGGCTTGCAGGGCGGCCTCCACGACCTCCGGCGCCCAGGTGATCCGCTTGCGCCCGTCGCCGGCGGTGATCAGCGCGGCCTCGACCGGCGTGTCCCCGGATGCGGCGAGGCCGCGCCACGCGCCTGCCGGGGCGGAGAAGCACTCGCCAGTGGCGAGATGGACAGGAACCTCGGCATCCGGCCCGTTCAGGGTCACGTCCAGGGCGCCGCTGAAGACGATCAGCACCTGCTTCTCGCCCAGGCTGTGCCGCCCGACCCGGTTGCCCCTGGGGATGCGCAGCCACTCCATCGAGAAGCCGTGCGGGTTGCCGATGGCCGGCGCATGGGCGCGGTCCTCCGAGATGCCGTAGCCGATGACGGGCGCGACCTCCGCGGCATGGCCCGGCAGGCAGGCGCTGAGCAGGGCGCGGCCGGACCAGGCGCGGTCCGCGGCCTTCACCACGCGGCGCGACATCTCCCCGGCGGTGTAGCGGGGCAGGGTGGCGATCTGCTCCGGGCTGAGCGGGGCCATCAGCGCCGCCGCCGCCGGGCGGGGCGTGCCGGCGGAGGTGTCCACCAGCATGTTGTCCTGGGTCAGGAACATGCCGTACTGCGCGGCGTTCGCGAGGATGGAGGGGTGCCAGATGATGCCCCCGGTGTCGTCCCCGCCGAGTGCGGTGAAGATCCAGCCGTCTTCCGCACCGGTGTTGGAGAAGCCGCGGAAGATCCAGGTGGGGACGGACACGACGTCGCCGGGGCCGCCGGTGATGGTGCCGTCCTGGCCGTCTGCGCCCCACCGGAAGGTCCAGGTGCCGCGCTGGATCATGAACACCTCCGCCGTGAAGTGAATATGCAGGTTGTTGACGGTGCCCGGCGGCATGGCGGCGACGCCCAGGCTGAAGCCGTGCGCCTCCGTCAGGTTCACCACCTGGTCGCGCGACTGCGTGACGCCGGGTCCGACCAGCGAGTAGTTCAGCTTGCGCTCCGAACCCGGCATCTTGCAGTCAATGAAGGCCAGGGCGCAGGCGACCATGTCGGACCGCCTGATGTGGCGGGCGCGGGCGTCGTCAGGGGTCAGGGCGTTCATAGTGGCTCTCCCTCAGCAAACCTCTGGAGGTTTGCGCACAGATAAAGGCGTAAGCAGGCTCACGCGGCCTGGCTCCGCCGGTGTTGATGCGCGTGATGGGCCGCATGGGTCGGCTTGGCGTCGCATTCGGATGCGGTTGCGATCAAACCACCGCTTTTGGCATGATTCAAGCAATCCGTGGGAAATCATCGCCCTTGCAGGACGGACATACGTTTGCAACAGTGCCGCCAGGGGGAAGCATCATGCCAGACCTGCCAGCCGGAACGACAGGGATGGACGGCACGGCAGCGGCGGCGCCGATCCTGCGGGCGCGCGGCATCACCAAGCGCTTCGGCCATGTGGAGGCGTTGCGCGGCGTGGACTTCGACGCCCGCGCCGGGGAGATCACGGCGCTGATCGGCGACAACGGCGCCGGCAAGAGCACGCTGGTGAAGATCCTGTCCGGCGTCTATGCGGCGACATCGGGGGAACTCGCGGTGGACGGCGTGCCGGTCACGTTCTCCTCGCCCGCGGACGCGCACGCCTTGGGGATCGAGACGGTGTACCAGGACCTGTCGGTCTGCCCGGACCTCAGCCCGTCGGCCAACATGTACATGGGGCGGGAGGCGCTGCGGCCGGGCCTGCTGGGACGGCTGGGCTTCCTGGACAATGCGGCCATGCGGCGGGAGAGCGCCGCCGCCTTCCAGCGCCTGAAGGTCGCGCTGAAGGACATGGATGCGCCCATCGCCAGCCTGTCCGGCGGCCAGCGGCAGAGCGTGGCGATCTGCCGGGCGGCGCTGTGGGCCAAGCGCGTGGTGTTCATGGACGAGCCGACGGCGGCGCTGGGCGTGGTGCAGACCGCGCGCACGCTGGACCTGGTGCGGCGCATCCGCGACACCGGCGTCGCGGTCGTGCTGATCAGCCACAACATGCGCGACGTGATCCAGGTGGCGGACACCGTGGAGGTCCTGCGGCTGGGCCGGCGCATCGCCACGATGCCGAACCAGGGGCTGACAGTGCAGGACCTGGTGGGCGCGATGACCGGGGCGCTCGACGCCGCCGCCGGCCTGACCGAGCCGGAGGCCGTAGCATGAGCGGGGACGTGGGCGGGAACGCCCAGATGGCGGTGCCGCCCGGCACGCAGATCATAATCCCCGGTGCGGCACCCGCGCCGGAGCCGGCCGCCCAGACGCCGCCTGGCCCGGGGCGTGCCCTAAAAGTGGCCCTGTCCTCGTCGCCCTTCTACATGGGCTTGGTGCTGGTCGCCCTGGTTGCGTTCTTCTCCTTCCTGCACCCCGGCACCTTCGCCAGCAGCTTCAACATCCGCAACATCTTCCTCGACGCCTCGGTCCTGCTGATCCTGGCGGTCGGGACGACATACATCATGATCGCCGGCGGCTTCGACCTCTCCATCGGGTCGGTGCTGGTGTTCTCGGGCGTGGCGGCGGCGCAGGTGATGCTGCGGGTGGGCAGCACGGACAGCCTGGGGACGGTGGCGCTGGGCTTCGCCGTCGCCCTGCTGTGCGGCGCGGCATGGGGCGTGTTCAATGGGCTGTGCATCACGCGGCTGCGGGTGTCGGCGCTCATCTCCACGCTGGGCAGCATGGGGGCGGCGCTGGGCGGGGCCTACCTGCTGTCGGACGGCAGCGACATACGCACGGTGCCCAACGCGCTGATCGCGCTCGGCCACGGGTCCATCGGCGGAGTGCCGTGGCTGGTGGTCATCACTGCCATCGTGGCGCTGGCCGGCGGCATCGTGCTGCACATGACGCGGTTCGGCCGGCATACCTTCCTGGTGGGGTCCAACCCGGAGGCCGCGCGCCGGGCGGGGATCAACGTGTCCGGGCACCTGCTGAAGCTGTATGCGCTGAGCGGCCTGCTGGCCGGGTTCGCGGCCATGCTGTCGCTGGGGCGTTTCTCAACTACGACGCTGGAGGGCCATGCCAACGACCCGCTGGAGGCGATCACAGCCGTCGTGCTGGGCGGCACGGCGCTGACGGGTGGGCGTGGCTCCGTCATCGGCACGGTCGTAGGCGTGTTCATCCCGGCGGTGCTGGCCAACGGCTTCATCATCATGGGCATCCAGCCGTTCTGGCAGATGGTCGTGATCGGCTTCGTCGTGATTGCTGCCGTCTATGCCGACCAGATCAAGCGCGGCAAGGGCGAGCGCCTGTAGCCCGACCCCCGAACACACCGGAGACACCCATGAAGCGCCTCGCCGCCACGACCGCCCTTGCCCTGTCCTTGGCCGCCCTGCCGTCCGCCGGGCAGGCCCAGGCGCCCGCCCCTACGCCCGCCAAGCCGCCCAAGATCACCTACATCCAGGGCGTAACGGGCAACCCGTTCTACATGTCCGTCACCTGCGGCGGGGCGGAGGCAGCGCGTCGCCTCGGCGTCACCTTCGACGCGCAGGGGCCGGCGCAGTACACTCCGGCGCTACAGCTGCGCGTGCTGAACGCCGTCATCGCCGCCCAGCCCGACGGCATCCTCATCACCCCGGACGACCCGGTGGCCCTGACGCCCACCCTGCTGGAGGCGAAGGAGCGCGGCATCAAGATCATCACCATTGACAGCGACACCAGCGACAAAAGCGTGGCGCTGACCAACATCCAGTCGAACAACTACGATGGCGGCAAGCAAGCCGCGCAGATCATGGTCAAGCTGCTGGACGGCAAGGGCGAGGTGATGGCGATGATGAACTCGCCCGCCGCCAACGTGGCGCAGCAGCGCCTGTTCGGCTTCCAGGACGAGATCGCGAAGCACCCTGGGATCACCTACCTGGGCGTCCAGTACAGCAACAACCAGACGGCCAAGGCGGCGTCCATCATCACGTCCACCGTTGCGGCGCATCCGAACCTGGCCGGCGTGTTCACCATCACCACCAACAACACCGAGGGCGCGGCGACCGGCGTGCGGGAGGCGCAGCGGGAGGGCAAGATCAGGATCGTCGGCTTCGACACGTCCGACCCCATCGTGGAGGCGATCCGCAAGGGCGTCGTGAGCGCCGACGTCGTGCAGTATCCCTACCGGGTCGGGCAGATGGGCGTCGAGCTGATGGTGGACGCGCTGGCGGGCAAGCCGATGGAGCGCCAGCAGACGACCCCGTTCATCATCGCGACGCCTGAGAACATAGATACGCCCGAGGTGCAGAAGTACATCTACCGCACCAACTGCCAGTAGGCCGGCGGCAGCCACCCATGCCGGACACCGTGGCGCCTCCCAGGGACGCGCATCCCCCAGCGCGGAGCCTGACAGCATGGCCCTGGCGCGCGACCCGCTCCTGGCGCCGGGGCCGGAGCGGGTCCAGCAGGTGGAGCGCCACGACTACGTGGACCTGGCGCCTGCCGGCCGGCCGCGCCGGCAAAGCCTGCGCGGGTTCGATCCGGTCTATACCGACATCGTGGACTACATCATCCGCTGCACCCACCGCATCTGGGACGAGCGCGACGTCGGCTTGATCTACACCCACTACACCCACAACGCCGTCGTCTATTACACGCTGGGCGCGGTCTATGACCGCGAGGCCATCGTGCGCGACACGATCCAGCGCCTGGTCAGCTTCCCGGAGCGCCGGGGCATGGGCACCCAGGTGATCTGGCGCGGCAACGACGTGGACGGCTTCTACACCTCCCACTACGTGACCGGCGCGGGGCGGCACACCCAGGCCGGGCAGTACGGCCCGCCCACGGGACGGCTGTTCAACACCCGGACGGTCGCGGACTGCATGGTGTTCGAGAACCGTATCTACCGCGAGTGGATCGTCACCGACGGCATGGGACTGGTGCGCCAGCTCGGCCTCGACCCGCATCCCATCGCCGAGGCCCAAGCCCGTGAGATGCTGGCCCGCGGGCAGCACGCGGTGGACATCGGCGACACCGGCCGGCTGCCCGGCCAGATGCCGCCGCCGGACGAGCCGGACCTGGGCCTGGCCCGCACCGAAACCGAGGCGTGGGTCCTGCGCGGGCTGCACGCCACCTTCAACGGGCGCATGTTCGGGCGCGTCCACGACATGTACGCGCCGAACGTGCAATGGCATGGACCGTTGATGAAGGAGCTGTACGGCCGCGCCGCCGTGCTGCACCAGATGCTGGCGCTGGTCGGCTCCATGCCGGACTGCGCCTGGGTGCCGCAGCACATCTGCTCCGTCCCGTGCGACGAGGGCGGGGAGAAGGTGGCGCTGCGCTGGGTGATGGAGGGGCACCACACCGGCTGGGGCCTGCTGGGGCCGCCCAGCGGGCACCGGCTGTTCATGATGGGGATGACGCACCTGCATGTGGTGGACGGCCTGATCCGGGAGGAGTGGACGGTCTATGACGAGATGGCGTTGCTGACGCAGGTCAAGCTGGGCGCGCTGGCGGGCGGGGCGTAATACCAACCGACGGATGCTCTGACCCGTTCGTCATTGCGAGCCGCCCTTGCGGCGTGGCAATCCAGGAGCCGCCAGAACCGGCCTTCGCTCGTGCGTCCCCTGGATTGCCACGGCGCTGCGCGCCTCGCAATGACGAGTGAAAGGATCAGAGCAAAGGGCAGTCGGTATAATACCAACGGCCCTTTGCTTTGACCGTTCACACCAGTCTGTTCCAAGGCGTGTGCTGAACGTGGGAACGGTCAAAGCATGAGGCCGTTGGTATAAGACTGCCTATTCGCAAGCAGCTTTATCGGAACGTGTCCACGTTCGATCAGATGATGCTCCGGTTGCCCCGCGCAGTGCAGGACACGACTCTGGCCTCAGCTGGCAGGCAGGCCGGGAATGGGCACGCCGAAGGTCTGCAGCAGCAGCAAGGCGTTGAGGCACAGGACGACGACGGTCCCGGTGATCGCTGCCGCATCCGTCAGCCGGCTGTTGGCGAACTCGCCCATGATGTCGCGCCGCCGGGTGAATAGGACCAGCGCGACCATCGGGATCGGCAGGGCAAACGACAGCACGACCTGGCTGACCACGAGCGCCTGGGTGGCGTTGACCCCAAGCGCCACGACCACGAAGGCTGGCGCCATCGTCACCAGGCGCCGCACCCAGACCGGGATGCGGAAGCCCACGAACCCCTGCATGATCATCTGCCCGGCCATTGTGCCGACCACCGACGAGGAGATGCCGGACGCCATCAGCGAAATCAGGAACACGGCCGCGGCCACCCCGCCCAGCAAAGGGGTCAGCGTGTGGAACGCGGTCTCGATCTCCGCAACGTCGGGATGGCCGGCGTGGAAGGCGGACGACGCCATCATGATCATCGCCATGTTGATCGCGCCGGCGATGGACAGGGCGATGATGCACTCCCAGTTCGAGAAGCGCAGCAGCATCCGGCGCTCCCGCACGTCCGCCCCTGGTGCGCGGTGCTGCGTCAAGCCGGAGTGCAGATAGACGGCGTGCGGCATGACGGTGGCGCCGATGATGGCGATGGAGATGGTCAGCGCGGCCGCGTCCGGCATGGACGGGATGACCGCGCCGAGGCCCGCCTGGCCCCAGGCCACTGGGGCGATGAACATCTCGATGAGGTAGCAGAGGCCGACAACTGCCACGAGCGCGCCGATGATCAGTTCCATCGGGCGGAAGCCGCGGCCCCCGACCATCAGGATGCCGTACGTGACGACGGCGGTGACGGCCATGCCGGCGATCAGCGGCAAGCCGAACAGCAGCGACAGCCCGATGGCGCCGCCCAGGAACTCGGCCAGGTCGGTGGCCATCGCCGCGACCTCGCTGGCCGCCCACATCGCGTAGCGGACCGGCGGCGGGAACTGGCTGCGGCACATCTCGGCCAGGTTGACGCCGGTGACGATGCCGAGCTTGGCGGACAGCGCCTGGAACAGCATGGCGATCAGGTTCGCCATCACCACGACCCAGAGCAGCGCATAGCCGAACTTCGACCCGGCCTGGATGTTGGTGGCGAAGTTGCCAGGGTCCACGTAGGCAATCGAGGCGACGACTGCCGGGCCGGCGAACAGGAAGGCGGACCTGATGCCGCGCCGCTTGCCGGCCAGCACGTCCCGGATCGCCGCACTCGTGCGGTCGGTGAGGGTTTGCCCCAAGTCCGTGCTGGGCGGTGCAAACTCGCTCATGGGTCAAGTCTTCCTATGCCGTTCACCAAGTTGTATCATAGGCTACACTTAGTTCAATACGCTTGATGTCTGAGGTACCTGCCTACGGATGACATATGGCACCATGGTTAAGCATTTGGCTTGGATACCTGGATGCGTCCGGTTGCGGTGGGCACCGGACGCATGGCCGTGCGGCCGGGTGCAGTGACGCCGCCCTAGCCCGTGGATGGAAGATTAGCCTAAGCTACACTATTGCTAGCCAGTGACCGCATTGGTCCATCAACGTGCGCAGCGGCAGAGCCAGGGGGAGGGATTAATGACGGTGCAGGCCATGGCGAAAGCCGATCCAGCAGTTTCTGCCTTGCCCGAGGAGCCGACCCAGGCCGAGCGGTTCGGCAAGGCCAGGTCGGACCGCTCCACTGCACTGCTTGAGGATTATGCCGAGCTGATTTCCGACCTGCTGGCCACTCAAGGCGAGGCACGGGCCACGGACATCGCCCGCCGGCTTGGCGTGTCGCACGCCACCGCGGTCAAGAGCATCCAACGGCTGAAGCGTGAGGGCTTGGCCACTGCGCGGCCCTATCGCGGCGTATTCCTGACACCAGCCGGGCAGGACCTCGCCGAGCGCGTACGCAACCGGCACCGGACCGTGGTGGCGCTGCTGGTCGCTGTCGGCGTGCCGGTCGAGGCGGCCGAATCGGATGCAGAAGGGATCGAGCACTACGTGTCCGAGCCGACGCTCGCCGCCTTCGCGAAGTTCCTGCACGGACGGTAACGGCCAACGCCGCAAGCGGCCCGGCGGCCGGGAGCGGTGTGCAGCCGGGGTGCATAGACCGCCGAACCCGCCCGATTCAGGGTGTCGCCTTGGTTTCTGCGGGCAGGCATCGGTCGCCAGATGGGTGCCGCCAGCCTCCACGTCCGGCAATTGGGATGAGGCCGCCCCTTCCCTGGTGTTGGCACCGCGGGGAGCGTCAGCGCTTCGCAGGCCAGCCCGCCTCCATCCCGGCCAGCAGTTCGGACGCCTCCCGCGACAGTTGCAACAGGTATGCCATCTGCCCGGCCGTCACCAGCCGGCGCCGGCGGTCCATGACGCACAGCACGCCCACCGGCATCGGCGCCATGCCCAGCCGGGCGCACAGGCCTTCCGGCGCCAGGACAGGTGCCCCGGCATAGAACCGGATGCCAGGTGGCCCAGTGACCAGAGGGCTGTCATGAAAACGCGGGTCCATGCTTGCGTCTTCGACCAGCAAGGGGCCAAGCTGGCCTGCGGCAACGCCGCAGAACGCAACGGCGCGGTCCAAGGACGGATCAGCCAATCCGACGCGTGCCTTGTACCAAACGTGGTTGTCGTCCAGTACCGATAGTGCTGCGATGGGCGTGCGGAACAGGTGCGCCGCGATGAACACCAGCCGGTCGAAGGCGGGATCACGTGGAGTTCCCAAGACTCCCAGTGCTTGTATGATGGAGCGCCGCGGCGCTTCATCGGTCATGGGATCAGGCATTGCGCCGCTCGATGCAAGGTGATGTCCATCCCGCAAGCCATATCAGAGCAGGCAGACCCGGAAGACCGTCAACACTGAACAAACACCGGATTGTGCGCAACTTCAAGTGCCGAGATCCCGTGGGGGCGCGCTTGGCTGCACACCCCTTAAGCAAGCAACTTGGACCACGTATGTACGGGCCTGGGTATGTACGGGCCTGGCCGGCAGCGGTTGTTACCCAGCCCAGGTGGCCGTCCCAGCGGCTGGCAGGACCAAGGTGACCACCGTACCCTCGCCGGGCGTGCTGCTGATCTCCAAGCAACCGCCGCTCTGCTCGGCGAAGCTATGCGCCAGGGCCAGGCCCAGCCCGGTGCCGACGCCAGGCGGCTTGGTGGTGAAGAACGGCTCCCGCGCACGTGCCAGCACGTCCGGCACCATGCCGGTGCCGGTATCCGCGGCCTCGATCAGCACCTGGTTGCCGTCGGCGCGGGCGGATAGGCGCAACGCGCCGCCGCGAGGCATGGCGTCGCGCGCATTGATGGCCAAGTTGATCAGCACCGTCTCCAACTGGCCGCGGTCGGCCAGCAGCGGCGACAAGCCGGGCTGGGCGGCCACCTCCACCTGGACGCCGCCCTTCAGCGTATGCTGCAGCACCGCCTGCAGATCGGACAACAGGGCCGCGGCGTCCACCGGCTCGGTGCGCAAGTCCGCCCGGCGCGCCAGGGACAACATGCGCCCGGTCATGGCGGCGCCCCGCGCCACGGTGTCCTGCGCCATCCCCGCCACGCGCTCCACCCGGGCGGCGTCGCCTGATGCGCGCCGGATCAAGGTCAAGCTGCCGCCGACCGCTTGCAGCACGTTGTTGAAATCATGGACGACACCGGAGGCCAGCTCACCCAAGGCTTCCAGGCGTTGCGACTGGTGCAGGGCGGCTTGCGCCGCCTCCCGCGCTGCCACCTCGGCCACGACGCGCTCCTCCAGGTCCTCGGTCAGGTGGCGCAGCCGGGCTTCGCTGACCTGCAGCGCCAGTTGCGCGCGCACGCGGTCGTCCACGTCCTCCGTCGTGCCGTACCACCGGGACGGCCGGCCATCGGGTCCCAGCAATGCGGCGGCGCGGGACCGCACCCAAACCCAACCCGGCGCCCCGGGCAGCCCGGCGCTCCCATGCGCTGGGCCGGACGCCACGGTGCCGGACGTGTCACGGGTGGACCGTATACGGAACGTTTGGTCGAAGGGCTGCCCGCTCAGCACGGCCCCGTCCCAAGCAGCCACGGCGTCGGCGCGGTCATCGGGATGCACCACATCCAGCCAGCCGCGGCCCAGCCGCGCCGCCTCCGCTGTGCCCGTTCTGACGCTCAGGCGCCGGCTGACGGTCAGCAGCATCCCGTCTGCATCCGCCGTCCAGGGGGACTGCGGGCTAAGCTCGCGCGCCACGCGCAACTCGGCCTCGCTGGCGCGCAGGGCGGCCTCGGCGGTGCGGCGCTCGGCATCGGCCGCTTGCAACGCGGCGGCGACCTGCTGCGCCTCCACGAGGTCGAGACTTGCAGGTTCCTCGTCCTGCCGGGCCAGCGCGCTGATGGGCCGGGCGATCCGCCGGGCCACAACCACCGCCGCCCCGGCGCCCACCAGGGTCAGTGCCGCGCCGAACGCGGCCAGCCGCAGCAGCACCTGCAACAGCGGCGCCCGCACGACAGCGCGCGGCACGCCGATGCCGACCATCTAGCCCGTCACGTCCGACCGGGTGTAGCCGGTATAGGTCACGACACCCTCCAGCGTGGTGGCCGCAATCCAGCCTTCCCGATCAATGCGGGACAGCTCGATCCAATCCTGGCTGGCCGGCGTGCCAACTCGGGCATCATGGTCCAGCGTGCGCGCCAGCAACAGGCCGTCCCCGTCCACGACCGCACCAACCCAGCCCTGCGGCAGCCGCTGCGACCGGAGCAGCTTTTCGACATCGTCAAGTTCCAGGGTAACGGCTAGCACCCACGGCGGCCCGGTCCCGCCCGGTGCGGCGACCGGTATGTCCAGCGTAGCGGTCGGCCTGCCGCTCAGGGCTGTGCGCGTGAAGCCCGACACCGCCGCCCGGCCAGTGGCGGACACCTGCGTGACGTGTGCCGCCTGGGTGCGTGGGGGCAGCGGCGTGCCGTAGGGCCGGATGGTGTTCAGCACCTGGTGCCCGTCCGGCCGGGACAGGGACAGCCACCTGTTCAGCAGGGCGGCGGCGGCCTGCATTTCGGCATGGAACGCCACTAGGTCGCCGGACGACAGCGCCGGGGAGCGGCCCAAGACCTGCAGCGCCGTCCGCTCGCCTTCCATGCGGCTGTCCAGGGCCAGCGACAGCGCGCGCGTCACCGCCGTCACGTCCCGTCCGAAGCCTCGGGTCTGCGATGCCACGGTCTGCGTGACCAGGATGGCGGAAAAGGCGATGAACGGGACCGCGGAGACCAGCACCAGCAGGAGCAGGTAGGTGCGTATCCGGAAGTTGTGTCGCACGCGCGGCATCCTGGCAGGGTGCGGTCAGTGTCCGTTCCGCTGGCCCACGGCGCAAGCCGCCCCTGGGTCCTGCCCGCAGGCACCGTCCGTCGAGTCCACCGAGTCCGCCGCTACGGCCCCTTGGCGGCCTACGGCGGCTTGCAGGCGCGCCAGCATGTCCCGCATCCCCAGCGGCTTGGCGAAGTAGTCCAGCGCCCCGCTGTCCAGCACCGTGCGCCGCGCGTCGTCTCCCAGCCCAGACATCGCGACCACGGCGCAGTCCGCCAGCCGCGTCAACCGTGCCACGAGATGGCGTCCGTCCATGTCGGGCAACCCCAGGCTGACCAGCACCAGGTCAGGTCCGAAGCCCGGCTTGAGGCGCAGCGCCGACGAGCCGGTTTCGGCATGCAAGACGTCCCATCCAGCCCGGCGCAGGCCGCGCAGCAAGGCATCCGAGACGTCCACGTCAGCCTCGACCAGCAGAAGCCGCGGGGCCGGCGTAGGCAGCAACGTCAGCACGGTGCCGCCTGGCCGCAGCATAAGCGGGGCAGGCGTGCGGCAAGGTGGCTGGCAGGCAAGGATGAACGCGGCACCTGGGATGTCCTTGCTTGGCCAGCAGTCGGTTGGCCAACGATGATGTGAATAGGTTAGTATTTACTTAGGGCAGAAACGTGGCAGCTACGCTGACTTTTCATTGCACGTTCGTAACTCTTTCAGGCGCCTCTCCCTCTGGTCGTCAGCCCCGCCGCAGTTTATCGTCCCTGCAACGGCCGCACAGGGCCAATCGGGGATCGTTCTATATGGCCACCGTCTCCATACGCGGCGTCCGCAAGTCCTTCGGCACGACCGCCATCTTGCACGGAGTCAGTGTCGAGATCGCTGACGGCGAGTTCACCGTCCTCGTCGGACCCTCGGGGTGTGGCAAAAGTACACTGCTTCGGATGATCGCCGGGCTTGAGGAGATTGACGGCGGGGAGGTCGCCATCGGCAACCGCGTCGTGAACAAGGTGCCGCCGAAGCAGCGGGACATCGCCATGGTGTTTCAGAACTACGCGCTCTATCCGCACATGACCGTGCGCGACAACATGGCCTTCAGCCTCAAGCTGGCCCGCGCGCCCCAGGCCGCCATGGACGAGCGGGTGAACCGCGCCGCGGGCATCCTGGGCCTGGCCGGCCTGCTGGACCGCTACCCCCGGCAGCTCAGCGGCGGCCAGCGCCAGCGCGTCGCCATGGGCCGCGCCATTGTCCGCGACCCGCAGGTGTTCCTGTTCGACGAACCCCTGTCCAACCTGGACGCCAAGCTGCGCGTGCAGACCCGCGCCGAGCTGAAGGACCTGCACCAGCGCCTGCGCACGACCACGATCTACGTGACCCACGACCAGATCGAGGCCATGACGATGGCCGACAAGATCGTCGTCATGCAGGGTGGCCGGATCGAGCAAGTCGGGTCGCCCCTGGACCTGTACGACCGCCCGGCCAACCAATTCGTCGCCGGGTTCATCGGCAGCCCCGCGATGAACTTCCTGCCGGGCCATGTGGAGGCCGGTGGCTTCCGCGCGGAAGGCGGCACCCTGTGGCCGCTGCCCGCCGCCCTGGCGTCCAGCGGCAACGACAACCGGCCGGCCGTCTATGGCGTCCGGCCCGAACACCTGCAGCTTGCTGACGCCGGCAGCCCCGGCGCCGTGCCGCTGCAAGTCCAGGTCGTGGAACCCACTGGCAGCGAGACCCAGGTCCACGGCCGCCTGGGCGCCCTGCCCGTTATGGGCGCCTTCCGTGAGCGCGTCAGCGTCCAACCCGGCGCGCCCCTGTCCGTCACCGCCGACCCCAACCTGATTCACCTGTTCGACCCCAAGACCGGCGCCAGACTGGTCGCCTGACCCCCCTCGCCCCGGCCCTCTCCCTTCGGGAGAGGGCCGGGGCGAGGGGATCTGTCAGCAAGCACAAACCAAACTACCAAGGAGGAACCTACCCATGCCCATCACCCGCCGCCACCTCGGCCAGGCCTCGTTCGGCGTCGCCGGCCTCGCCGCTGCCGGCCTGCTCGGCCACGGCGCCCAAGCCGCCGTGCCCACTGCCGATGTGCCGCCGCTGGACCTGCCCATCGAGAAGGGCGCATCCCTCCGCGTCCTGCGCCCCAGCAAGTTCGTGGACCCCGACGAGGTGATCTTCCGCGAGAACACCAAGCGCTTCGCCGACCAGACCGGCGTGCAGATCCGTGTGGACTTCGCCGCCTGGGAAGACCTGCGCCCGCAGACGGCGGTGACGGCCAACACCGGCGCCGGGCCGGATGTGGTGGTGGGCTGGACGGATGACCCGCACATCTATGCCGACAAAGTCTTGGACCTGACCGACGTCGCCACCTACCTCGGCAAGAAGTACGGCGGCTGGTCCCCCCTCGCCGAGCGTTACGGCAAGAAGCACAAGACGGACCAGTGGATCGCCATCCCCATGGGCGGCAGCGGCGGCCCGGCCATCTACCGTATCAGCTGGCTGAAGGAAGCCGGCTTCGACACGTTCCCGACCACGATGGACGGGTTCCTGGACATGTGCCGCAAGCTGAAGAAGAACGGCCACCCCGCCGGATACGCGCTGGGCCACGCGGTCGGCGACGCCAACTCGTTCTGCCACTGGCTGGTCTGGGCCTTCGGCGGCACGATGGTCAACGAGGAGAACCGCGTCACCATCAACAGCAAGGAAACGGTCGAGGCGCTGAAGTTCGCCAAGGCGCTGTACGAGACGTTTATCCCCGGCACCAACTCCTGGCTCGACCCTAGCAACAACAAGGCGCTGCTGGCCGGGGAGATCGGGGCGACGCAGAACGGCGTGTCGCTATATTTCTCCGCCAAGAACAGCAAGGAGCCGGCCATCGCCGCCATGGCCGCCGATTTGAACCATGCCCGCATGCCGATCGGCCCCGTCGGCCGCAGCACGGAGGCAGCGCTGGCGATCAACGCCATGGCCTTCAAGCACACCAAGGCACCGAACGCCGCCAAGGCCTACCTCGCCTTCATGATGGAGGCGCCGCAGTACGACCATTGGCTGACGGGCAGCTTCGGCTACTGGTCCCAGCCGCTGCGCGCCTACTCCCAAAGCGACGTGTGGAAGAACGATCCGAAGATCGGGGTGTTCAAGGACACGATGGAGCAGTCGCTGTGGCTGGCCTACCCCGGCCCGATCACCGAGGCGTCCGGCGCCGTCGCCGCCGACTACGTGATGGTGGACATGGTGGCCGGCGCTGCCACAGGCACCAGCACCCCGGAGGACGCCGCCAAGGAGGCCGAGCGCCGGGCGAAGCGCTACTACCGCTGAGCTAGCAAGGCCTCGTTGCCCCCAGCCCGGAGGCAACGAGGCAGACCGGCCGCGTCAGGCCACCCTGATCCGTATCCGCTGCGACACCACGGGTGGGTTGAACGGTATGTGGTTCGCATCGGCCAGCACCAGTTGCAGCGTGTGCAGGCCGGACGGCAGGTCCACCCGGGTCTCCGTCTGCCCGGCGCCGAAGTGCAGGTGGCGCCGGTCGGCCGGGACCGGCGCAACCGGGTCCAGCGCCTCCTCCACGTCAATCAGCAGGTGGTGGTGCCCGGCGTTCGGCGCCGCCACGCCGGCCGGCGCCACACCCATGTTCCGTAGCCCGAATCGGCATGGGAAGCCGCTGCGCACGCGCTGCCCGTCCAGCGGCGAGATGAAGTACAAGAAGACATCCTTCGCAGCCGGCGTGTCCCCGGCAAAGGCGCTGCCAGGGCATACCGGCAGCAACGCGGGCGCGCACAGGACCATTCGGCGTCGGATCGGCATTGGAGATACCTTGCAGGCCACAGCGGGCGAAAACGGGTTGAATGCGGATAGACGCACCAGGCCCGTTGGGGATTTGCGGGTGTGGCAACCGTCACCAAATCGTGCAAACAACTGATGCAACGGGTTTTTATGACGCCATTGGACCAAGAGTTCACACGGTCCGATCACACCGCGCGCAAAATACCGGGTTCGGGCGCGTCGGCTCCCAGCGGATGCTACCGGGAGCGGGCGATGCGGAAGCCGTGCGTCGGATAGCGGACCGAGGCGTCATAGGAATCGCGCGCCGCCGCGCGCTGGGCCGCCGCATCCTCCATCCACGACCCGCCGCGCAGGACACGGATACGGCAGTCTGGCGCGTCCCATGGGACCGAGCTGTCGCGCGGGGCACCCTGGTAGGTGCGGTGCCAGCAATCCGCGACCCACTCCGCCGCGCCGCCGCCCATCCCAAACAGGCCGTAGGCGTTGGGCGGGTAACCGTCCACCCGCGGCGGGAACTGCAGGCTGACCGGCTGGCCGCATCCCTTGCAGCTCATCCGCCCCGGCAGCATCGCATTGCCCCAGGAGTAGCGCGTGGTCGCCCCGGCGCGCGCAGCATATTCCCACTCCGCCTCGGTCAGCAGGCGGTAGGGCTGCGCCGTGGCGCCGGACAGCCAGGCCACGTAGGCGCGGGCCTCATTCCAGCTCACGTTCAGAACGGGATCGTCCGGCCTCCCGCCCCCGGTGGACTGGCACACCCCGGCCTCCACGCACCGCCCCCACGCGCGCACGGTGACAGCCGTCCGGGACACCAGGAACGGCTTGAGCACGACGGTGCGGACTGGCTTCTCCGACACGTCATCCCCACCCATCCGGAACTCGCCGCCTTGCAGGGCCACCATCGGCGGCTCGATCACGGCGGGCGCCAAGGTCTCCACGCGCGTCGCCGCGGCAACCGTCGGCGCCGTTGCAGGGGGCTGTACGGCGACAGGCGGCATTGCAGCAACCGATGGCGCGACAGATGGCGGCGTGGCAACCGGCGGCGCAACAGCAAGCGGGGCTGCAACGGGCGCGCCCTCGGCAACTAAGGGCGGGGGAGCAGGCAGCGAGGTGCTGGCCGGCGGCGGGCTGGCCAGTACGACCGGCCCAGGCACCGAGGCCACGGCCACCGGTGGAGTCGCAGGCCGGGACGGCAGCGCCGCCACAGCAGGCTCGGGCACAACATCCGACCCGGCAGGGGCCGCGGCGGGAACCGCACCTGCAAGTGGGAGGGCGGCGGCAGGTATGTCCTGCGCCTGCTTCGGCAAAACAGGGTCCGGCGCCGTGCCCGGCACCAAGCGCCCAAGCAGGCCGGATGGCAGATCCCAGGGCACAGCCACCAGTTGCGACCCGATCAGCCCGGCGCACAGCAGCGAGAACACGCCGCCCATCGCCCACGCGCGGCGGCGCGACGGCCGGGCCGCGACGTTTGCAGCCCTCAACGGGCCGACGACCACGGCCGGGCCGGTATCCTCCCGCGCCCCAGACAAAGCCAGGTGCAGCGCGATCCGCTCGCGCAGGTCACTCAACTCCGGTTGCTCCAACGCGGCGGCCAACTCGGGCTGGCCCGCCAGCGCCACGCTCAGGTGCGGACGGTTGCGGAGCGCCGACTCGATGTAGCGCAGCGTCGTCTTCGGCAGCAGGTGCGCGTCCTCGGCCAGCAACACGATCCGCGTGCACGACCCGTTCAGCACTGCCAGCGCCTCATACGCGCCGTCCAGCAGGCTCCCGTCTTCCTCTGACCCATTGGGCGCGAGCTGCTGCATAAACGACGTCAGGTTGTAGGGCGGACGGACCCGCAACACGCGGATGCGCGCGCCGGCCAACCCAGCGGCCACTTCCGCGAGCACATCTGTCGTCCCTGCGGAGCCGAGCACCAAGGCCGACGTGCCGCGCTTCAGCGCCGCCGCAAGCTGCCGCGTCAGGTCCGACCGGCTCAGGACGGTGGCGTGGCCAGGCGCGTGCGTCAATTCTGTCATGCCTGACCATCTATAATGGAGTGGCTTGGGTGACCAGTGGCTTCGCCGCGTCCGCGTTATTTTATCGGCACGGCTGGCCGGACTCTGGCCCTGGCCGGGCGACCATGCACCTTTATCCATAGGTCCGGTAGCGTTCATGTGCCGCAGCCATCTCGTCCCCCGACAGTATCCGCACTGGCCCGGCGGCCCGGGCCATCAGATACTGCCGCGCCAAGGTCTCCAGCGTGCGCGCCGCGCCCAACGCCGCCGCCATATCGCGGCCTGCGGCGATCATGCCGTGGTTCGACAGCAGGCACGCCGTCCGCCCCAACATCGCTTGCACCGCCACCACGGCCAGCGCCAGGGTGCCGAAGGTCGTGTAGGCGCCGCACCGCACGTCGTTCCCGCCGAAGCCTGCGACCTGGTAGTGGAACGCCGGCAGCCCCTCGCCCAGGCAGGCCAGCGCGGTGCAGGCGTCGCTGTGGGTGTGGACAACGGCGCCCAGGTCCGGCCGGTCCAGGTACAGCGCCGCGTGCAGTGCCCATTCGCTGCTGGCGCGCGGGGCCGGGGCATGCAGACCCATGCGGACCAGCCCGGTCTCCGCGACCTGCTCCGGCGAGGTGCCTGTGGGGGAGATCACCATTCCCTCCCCCAGCCGCACGCTGACGTTGCCGCTGCTGCCTGCGATCAGCCCGGCGGCACCCAGCGCACGGTACGCGCCAGCCACTGCCACCCGGGCGTCGGCTTCGGTCACGCCCCGTCTGTCACAATGCGTCCGTCACGATGCACCCCTCACGAAGCACCCATCACGGGACAATCCCATTACGGGGCATCCTAATCACGGCACCCTCATCACGCCGCACGCCTGTGATGCATCCTGCAACCCATTCTACGCCGCCTGGGGCGCCTTCAGCCGGTCGCTGAACATCTTGCGCAGCTTGGCCACCTTGGGCGTGATGACCGCGCGGCAGTAGCCGGACCAGGGGTTGCGGGCGTAGTAGTCCTGGTGTTCGTCCTCGGCCCGGTAGAACACGGTCAGCGGCACGACCTCGGTCACGATGGGCCGGCCCCAAACGCCCGCGGCGTCCATCTCCGCCTTGACCTCCTGCGCCGTCCGCGCCTGCGCGTCCGAGTGGGTCAGGATGATGCTGCGGTATTGCGGGCCGACGTCGGCGCCCTGCTGGTTGGGCGTCGTGGGATCGTGCAGCGTGAAGAACACGCGCAGGATGTCGGCGTAGCTGATGACAGCCGGGTCGAACGTGACCTGCACGACCTCGGCGTGTCCGGTGCGCTTACCGCAGACCTGCTCGTAGGTCGGGTTGGGCAGGGTGCCGCCGGTATAGCCGGACACGCTGGACTGCACGCCGCGCAGGCTGGTGAACACCGGCTCCAGGCACCAGAAGCAGCCGCCGCCGAGGGTCGCAATTTCGTGGTTCGTATCCGCCATGTTGGCCTCCTTGCTGACGCTGACTTGGGACGGGGCAGGGCCGATGTGAAGGCGGCGGCGGATGGCGCCGTTGGCCGGGCCGGTCACGAAAAGCGTCGCGGCGGCCGATGGGACGGCGTAGGCGGGCGCAGACCCTATTCCACCTGCCCCCCTGCGCCTTGCCTACCCCACTGGTGCCCCGGGCTGGCGCAATGGGTGCGCGCCGGCAAACGCCGGCACTGCCATGCAGGCGGCTTGGATGCGCCGCACCGCCGGGAAAGGCTGCAGGTCCACGCCGAACCGCTCCGCTCCTGCGACGTGGCTGGCCAGGCACGCATCCGCCATCCCCGGCGCGTCCCCGGCGGTGAACGGCCCAGCGCCCACCTGGACCTCATACGCTTGCAGCCCCAGTTCAAACCAGTGCGCCGCCCAGGCCTTGCGCGCCGCGTCGTCCGCGCCGAAACGCCGGCCCAGCTCCCCTTGCACGCGCGGCACCACCAGCGGATGGGTGTCGGCGGCCGTGATGGCGCACAGGGCGCGCACCCGGGCACGGCCGGCAGCGCCCTGTGGCAGCAGCGAGGGGCCGGGCAAGGCTTCCTCGATCCACTCCAGGATCGCCAGCGACTGCGTCAGCACGGTGCCGTCGTCCAGCACCAGTGCCGGGACCGCGCCCATCGGGTTGATCGCCCGGAAGGCCGGCGCGTGCTGGTCCCCGGCGTCCAGGTCCACCATCGCCTCCGGCACGGCGACGCCCTTCAGGTTCAGGGCGATGCGGACGCGGTAGGTGGCCAGCGACCGCCAGAAACCGTGCAGCAGCACAGGCTGCGATATTAAGGGCGTTACCGGGTGCGGGCTAATGCTTCTCGTGCCCCATATGCTTGTCGCGCCCCATGCGGTCCACGAAGGCGATGCCGATGGCGGACGCGATGAACAGCCCGTGGATCACCGCCTGCCACATCACCCGGTCCAGTGGCACCTCGGTCAGGATGGTGCCGTGCCCGCCACCGCCGTGCGACGACCCCAGCGCGATGAAGCTGCGGAGCAGGTGGATGGAGCTGATGCCGATGATCGCCATCGCCAGCTTCACCTTCAGGATGCCGGAGTTGACGTGGCTCAGCCACTCCGGCTCGTCCGCATGGCCCTGCAGGCCAAGCCGCGACACGAAGGTCTCGTAGCCGCCGACGATCACCATCACCAGCAGGTTCGAGATCATCACGACGTCAATCAGCCCGAGCACGAGCAGCATCACCTCCTGCTCGTTGAAGTCGTTGGCGTGGCTGACCAGGTGCCACAGCTCCTTCAGGAACAGGAACACGTACACGCACTGCGCCACGATCAATCCGAGGTACAGCGGCAGTTGCAGCCAGCGGGAACTGAAGATCAGCCCCGGCAACGGGCGCAGCGGCGGATGCGGCAAGTGCCCGGCACCGGGCTGCTGCGGCGCATGAGGGTGGGCGCCCGCCGTGGTCTGGAAGCCGTGGACGGGCAGGGTGGGCACGGGGATGGCGGGGGCGGTCTGGTCGGTTTGCGACATGATCCTTGCCTGCATTCGAAGCGCACGCGCTAACTAACACGAAACAATGCTGGCCGGGAAAGACGTTACAACTTCTTCATACTTTTCCGGCCTCGTGCCGATATGCCGCGCGTGTCAAACGTTGGACGCCAGGCGTCGCATGTTAGGCGCCGGCCGCCGCGGGTTTGCCCGTCCGGCTCCGGCGCAGCATGTAGATGGACACCACCATCACCAGGATCAGCCCGGCCAGCACCCCAAGCTCGATCATCGAGGCCCGGAACACCTCGGCGTCCCCCGCATTCATCGTCTTGCCCGGGGTGTACTGCGACGATTCCAGCGTGATGACCAGCACCCGCCGGATCGAGGCGATCAGGCCGACCGTCAGGAACGGCTCGCACGTCAACGCGCCGGATTGCAGGGACACGCGCACGGTATGCAGGATCTCGGCGATCATCAGCACGAACAGCAGCCGGTCCACGACGTGCAGCAGCTCCTTGGCACCGCCCGAAAACACCATCGCATCCCACAGGGTTGCGAGCGAGCCGCCCAGCGCCACCACCGCCGCCACCGAAAGCACCAAGCCGAGCGCCACGAGGATGAGGTGCTCGACGTTCAGGAACAGCGCAGAAATTGTGTTGAACACCCGGTCCATGCTGCGCGCCGTCGTCGCGATCTTCGCTGTCCCGTCCATCACTCCTTCACCGCCCCCGTAAGCGAGCTGACGTAGTACTCGACGAAGAACGAATACAGCAGCGCCACCGGGATGGACCCGAACAACGCCCCGGCCATCAGCGCGCCCCACTGGTAGTCGTCGCCCTGCACCAACTGCGTCAGCACCGCCACCGGCACAGTCTTCTTTTCCGACGACTGGATGAAGGCCAGCGCGTAGATGAACTCGTTCCAGGACAGCGTAAAGGCGAAGATGCCCGCCGAGATCAGGCCCGGCACCGCCAGCGGCAGCGTGATCCGGCGCAGGATCTGCAGCCGCGTCGCGCCGTCAATCAGCGCGCACTCCTCCAGTTCGTACGGGATGGACTTGAAGTAGCCAATCAGCAGCCATGTGCAGAACGGGATCAGGAACGTCGGGTAGGTCAGGATCAGCGCCAGCGGGCTGTCGAACAGGCCGAGCTTGAACACCATCGTCGCCAGCGGGATGAACAGGATGCTGGGCGGCACGAGGTAGGCCAGGTAGATGCCCAACCCCACCCAGTTGCTGCCGCGGAAGCGCAGCCGCTGGATGGCGTATGCCGCCAGCACGCTGGCGAAGATGCTGATGCACGTCGCCGCCGCGGCGATGCCCATCGTGGTCATCAACCACTGGGGGTAATCCGTGTCGAACAGCAGCTTCTTGACGTTTTGCAGCGTGGGGCTGCTGACCCAGAGCGGATTGTAGTCCTTGTAGTTATACAGCTCGTTGTTCGGTTTGAACGTCGTGACCGCCATCCAGTAGAACGGGAACAGCAGCACGATCACGAACAGCAGCAGCGGCACATAGACCGTCACGACCCGACGCGGCACGCTGTCCCACGACAGCGCCCCCTGCCGCTCGACGGCCGGCTTGGCCGGCGCGACGGTGTCGCTCATTGCTCCCTCTCCCTTTGGGAGAGGGCTGGGGTGAGGGGGTCTTGGCTGCGGCGCGGGACACCGCCGGCGCTGACGGGACATGGTCCGGTACTGGCAGGAACGGTGCTTGACGACCCCTTCACTCCGGCCCTCTCCCGGAGGGAAAGGGAGCAGCGCGCGACCCCGTCAATCATTCGCCTCTCCCTGCTGCCACTTGCGCCGGGCCAGGCCGAAGTAGCTGATGAGCGTCGCGGCCACCAGGAACGGGATCATCGCCACCGCGATTGCCGCGCCCTCCCCCAACTGACCCCCTGGGATGCCGCGCTGGAACGCGAGCGTCGCCATCAGGTGCGTCGCGTTCACCGGCCCGCCCCGCGTGATGGCGTACACCAACTGGAAGTCCGTGAACGTGAACAGCACGCTGAACGTCAGCACCACCGACAGCACCGGCATCAGCATCGGCAGCGTCACGTTGATGAAGCGCTGCCACGGCGTCGCCCCGTCCAGCATCGCCGCCTCGTACAATGAGGGCGAGATCGTCTGCAGCCCGGCCAGCAGGCTGATCGCCACGAACGGGATGCCGCGCCAGATGTTGGCCGCGATTAGGCTTAGCCGCGCGTGCCAGGGCGTGCCGAGGAAGTCTATGTTGGTGTCAATAACCCCCGCGCCCTTGAGCAGGTAGGAGATGATCGAGAACTGTGGATCGTAGATCCACCAGAACGCGATGGCCGACAGCACCGTTGGCACGATCCACGGCACCAGCACGATGGCGCGGATCAAGGATTTGAACGGGATGTTGTTGTTCAGCAGCAGCGCCAGCCACAGGCCCAGCCCGAACTTCCCGGCCGTCGCCACGCCCGTGTAGATCAGCGTATTGGTGACCGAGAGCCAGAAGATTCGGTCGTTCCACAGGCTCTCGAAGTTCTCCAGCCCCACCCAGACGCCGGTGCGACCGATGCGCGTGTCGGTGAAGGCCAGCCACATCCCCAGCCCGAGCGGATAGGTCAGGAACACCAGCAGAAGTCCCAGCGCCGGGAACAGGCACAGCGCCGCCAGGAACGGCCTATGGTCGAACAGCCGGACCAGCCAGGTGTTGCGCGGCGGCGACCACCGCCACGGGTGCGCCGCGGGCGATGCCGCGCCTGCCGGGGCCAGGCGATCCGCTACTTGCTCACTCATGTCAGGCCCTCCCGCTCCATTGTTGCGGCCACTATGCCGGGTTCCGTGCGCCCCGGCCAGCGCGGAAGCGCCTGACGCTCTCGGTCGCACGGGCGACACATCCACGTTGCCGCGAGCCGCTCCCCCGGCCAGTGACACCATGGGGGCAGGAGCGAGTGAACCCGCGCGCCTGTAAGCCCGGGCCGACGCGCGCCTTGCATCCGCGGGCACCAACTCTCACGCGGCAGTCAGGGCTTCAAGCTACCACGAGCCGCCGCACGTTCGAGCATCATCGGATCAAACGTGTTTACGTTCCGACAAGGATGCTCGTAGAAACAAAGGCGTGAACACGTTCGGCGCGTCTTTCCGCGCTGGACGTGCCCTAGGACGCACGGCGCTGCCCGGCGCAGCGTAGCCCCGTCTCAGCCCAGCAACGCACGCTGCCAGGATGCGACCAGCAGGCCGCCGCCGCCGTGCCCGGTATTGCCGTGCTGCACGACCTCAACATGCAGCACTTCTTCGGCTGGTTTGGGCTGTCCCCCGCGACGGGGGCCGCCTACATCGCCACCATGCTGCGCCACCACGGGACCGAGGCCGCGGCGGACGCCGCACGCTTCGTCGCGCGGGAGATCGGCATTGATCCGCTGGTGGACCGCTAACCGCTCCCGCTTGCCGCGGCTGACCGGGCCGTCGCCATCATCGGCCACAACCGGACGGGCCTGGCGGAGCTGGCCGGGCAAACGCGCCTGCCCGCGTACTACCTGCCGCTGTCCACCGGACGCCTGGACGCGCCGCCCCCGCGGCGCGTGCCCGCGGCGGCACCCTACCGCCTGGTTGTGTTTGGCTTCATCAGCGGGAACCGCCGGGTCGGCAGCCTGCTGCACGCCATGGCGGCGCTGCCGGACCCCGGGCTGTTCACGCTGGATATCTACGGCACGCTGGCGGACTCTGCCGGCGTGAGCGAACTGCTGGAGGAGCTGGGCTTGCAGCGCCAGGTGCGCATACACGGCTTCGTGTCGGCAGAGACCTTGGCGGCGGCGCTGCACGGGGCGCACCTGGCAGTCAACTTGCGCTTCCCGACGATGGGCGAGGCGTCCGCCAGCCAGCTCTACATCTGGGCCTGCGCGCTGCCATCGCTGGTGACGCGTACCGGCTGGTATGCCGACCTGCCCGGGGATGCCGTGGGCTTCGTCAACCCCGAGACCGAAGTCGAAGACCTGCGCGCCCACCTGCTCGCCTTCCATGCGGACCAGGCGCCCTACCTCGACGCCGGCCGGCGCGGGCGGGCGGTGGCGGAGGCGCAGCACCGCCCGGCGGACTACGCCGAGGGGCTGTTGCGCATTGCGGCAGACGGCGGGATGCAGCACCGGCGGCGCGGCGCGCTGGATGCAGCCGGCACGGTGTCCCGCGTGCTGACGGACCTGGCCGGGCCGGACGCCTTGCGCTTCGCCGCCCCCGGCTTCGCCCGCGCCATCGCCGGGCTGTTCGGCCAGCCGGGGTAGCGGGCCGGGCAACCGGTCCTAGTAGTGAGGCCGGCAGCCGAACGGGGTCGGACGGAACCCCCGTGGGCACCCATAGAAGCGCGTTGGCGCCGCGTAGAAGCGCGGCGGACCCGCGTAAAAGCGGCGCTGGCGGCAATAGCCGTAGTAGTCACGGAACCCGTAA
>Ga0123339_10000611_pt1 | contig 27160 bp, 26 predicted proteins | sample lystaG_FD_89956 | JGI IMG/M metagenome (GOLD analysis project Ga0123339, IMG submission 89956) | Glacier valley bacterial and archeal communities from Borup Fiord, Nunavut, Canada, to study Microbial Dark Matter (Phase II) -... | ecosystem: Environmental > Aquatic > Freshwater > Ice > Glacier ...
CCAAGGACCAAAATCGGCTTCGCAATCCCTGCTTCCCTAAGCTCCACTGCTTCCTCAATGATTGCTACTCCATAAGCATCAAAATCCTTATCGTCGATAGCTTTCGCTATTGGAATAGCACCATGCCCATAAGCATCGGCTTTAATAATCAGCATCAATTTCGTATCTTTTGCAGTCTTACTTCTGATTTCATAAATATTATGGCAAATTGCATTTAGGTCTACATTTGCCTGCACCCTATAATATTTTTTATTCATTGTATTTTTCTCTTTAATTTCATCGTTCATAATATTATCTGACCTTTCTATGAATAATCACATATTGTCTATAGATTGTGAGTATCACATATTGTCTATAGATTGTGAGTATCACATATTGTCTATAGATTGTGAGTATCACATATTGTCTATAGATTTTAAGTTATCCCTATTCATTATTATCTCAATCGAATCAATAATATCTCCTGCCATCATGGAATAAGCACCCTTCTTTGAAGCGGCGATATCTCCAGAAAGTCCATGGATATAAACAGCTAGACAAGTTGCATCGAAAGATGCCATGCCCTGTGCTATTAACGCTGCTATGATACCAGTCAGTACATCTCCGCTTCCGCCGGTAGCCATCCCATTATTTCCGGATACATTAATATATCTGCAGCGTGATTGTGTAACAACAGTTCTAGCATCTTTAATAGCAACTATTAACTTATTATTATAAGAATATGGACTGGCGGTGTCAATCATATTGTTTGAAATTTCAGAAATCGGGATTCCAAGCAATCGGGATAATTCCATTAAATGTGGAGTTAATATTGTATCAGGTCGTAGAATTTGAGATAAGTAATTCCATCTGCTGCTTGCATCATGATATCCGAGATTTAGCATATTTGCCAACAGATTAAGACCGTCAGCATCAATAATTACTGGTACCTTTGCTTCCTTTATTACTAAATTTAAAAGCTCACCCGCCCTATCTGACTGACCTAAACCAGGACCTATAACAATTACAGATGCCCAGCTAATTTCTTCAATGAGCTGTTTTTCTCTTTCCACTGTGTTTATTCCTTCATGATCATATGCTGTAAATAAAGCCTCCGGTAAAGAGGTTTGAAGGATTTCGCGGTTATCATTTGATGTCAGTAATTTCACAATACCGGCACCGGATCTATATGCCGCTTTTGCACAAAGATAAGCGGCTCCACTCATTCCCTTACTACCTGCTATGACAAGAACCTTCCCATAGGTTCCCTTATGGCTGTAGTTTTTTCTGGCCGGTAAACGATTAAGATCCTCAGCGCCATAATAAAATGTATTAAGATTTGCCTGCTTCATTGCTATTTGGGGAAAACCTATGTCAGCAACTGTAGTTACACCGGCATAATCTACACCGGGGTATACGAGCAAGCCTTGCTTTTGCAGCCCAAACGTAATGGTATAATTTGCTCTTACTGCAGTATTCATAATTTTACCACTATCAGCAGAAATACCGGAGGGGATATCTACTGAAAATACTAGTCGGTCACTCGCATTCCTGTCATCTAAATTGGTCCAATTTAACTCATTTATTTCATTGATAATTGCTTCATATTCCCCTGTCACCGGTCTGGAAAGACCTACTCCGAAGATTGCATCAATTATTATATTATATTCATGGAGCTTGTTGTTGTTTTCAAACGTGATACCCAAATTTCTCATAATTTCTAGTTGCGCTTTGGTTTGATTTGTCGCTTTACTTTCATCTCCAAGAAAAAGAATCGCCACCTGGTAGCCCTGTAAAAACAGTATCCTACCTGCTGCGATTCCATCTCCTCCATTATTACCGGGACCACATATAGCTAAAATACGGTCGGATTTGTGTACCAGCTTTTTTATAACCTCTGAGACTTCAAGTGCTGCCCGTTCCATTAAAACAAGTGCAGGTAATTTAACTACCTCCACTGTGTAAGTATCAATCTTTTTCATTTCTATCGAATTTACTGCATAATTCATGTTTTAACCCCCGTTTAGTCTGAAACGGATGAATGTTCCCCTATCACAAAAGCATTTGCATAGTCCTTTGTATTTGATATGGATACATGGATTGTAGTTACTCCCTGCAGCTTTGCTAATTCGGCTGCCCGTCCGTATAGGTTCACATAGGGTTTCCCGGTTTTATTGCGGAGTACCTCAATATCAATTGGGGTAAACATGCGAAAACCCGTTCCAAACATTTTAGACACTGCTTCCTTGACAGCAAAATTATCTGCTGCTCTTCTAATATCCGCTTCAATTATCCTAATTTCATTATTAGTAAAATATCGTCGCAAGAAACCTGCCCTACGGCAAGCATTTACCACCCTGTCAACTTCGATTAAATCCACTCCGATTCCGGTAATCATTCTTCGCCGCTCTTTCCATGCATCTTATTCAGATGATTTCTTGTTATTCTCCTTATCAAATCCATCAATAAGCTCAGCACCCAAAAGATCATGCATATACGTATAAAACAAAGAATTTTTTGACTCCATATCCTGTTTCATCATTATTTTATTCTTTAATTCATCCCTAATTCCTGCAATCCAATCCGCTATTTTCTTTATCTCTTCCTTATTATTCTCGATTTGGTTATAACAAATATTCATGCTTTCTACCATTAATTCCTCATTTACTTCTTTAATTTGATACGGAATCTCAGATAGCTCGTCCATGGATGTATGGATTTTCTCGTTTATTTCATTAATATATTGTTTGTTTTTGCCTAATTTTTTTTCTTTCGCTTTACCAATTAGATCTGTACCGATATCCATATTAACCATAATATCCTTAATCAGGCTATTCTTCAGCTTCTTCATATCCTTAATTTCATTTATCAATTTGCCCTGTTTTTTAAGAAGATTATTTACCCTTTGCTCCAATCCCCTAATTTCTTCAGGCTTCTCATTTTCCGGAAATAATTCATGCCAACGGACATCCAATGTAAGGATAGGAAGCTTCTTATTTTTTATAATTTTGCTATACTCTAACTTCCTATTTTTCTTTCCCATATGGTTACAACCGGCCTTTCCGTATATAATAATCTTACTCTTCTTCGTCCTTAACTGTCAATCGATAGGACAACTTCATAAGACTTTCTGCTAAATGTACATTCTCTACTGTTACTTCCTTCGGAAGATTTAAGTCCGTCGGTGCAAAATTCCAGATTCCACTAATTCCCCACTTTACTAAGTCTGAGGCAAGCTGTGGAGCTTTCGCCTTTGGTACTGTAATTGCTACAATATCCACTGTATTTTTCTCAATATACTCCTCTAGCAAATCTGATGATAGAACCTCTATTCCACGAATTTTAGTACCAATGAGTCGTGGGCTAATATCAAAGATAGCTCTCACAAAAAAACCTCGACGTTCAAAATCTACGTAATTCGCTAGTGCTTGTCCCAGATTTCCGGCACCAATAATAACCACATTATATCTTTTCTCAAGACCCAGAATCTTTCCGATTTCAGAATGGAGATACTCAACATTATAACCATAGCCCTGTTGTCCAAAGCCTCCAAAATTGTTTAGATCCTGTCTAATTTGTGATGCGGTCACCTTCATCTTTTCGCTTAATTCCTTCGATGAAATACGAACGACATCTATCTCAAGTAAATCCCCTAGATAGCGATAGTACCTTGGCAATCTATTTATAACGGCTTTAGAAATTTCTTTATCACCCAATGACTTTCCCCCCTTCTCTGTTTACAAATATATGAGTCTATTATATTTTATTGTTAATAATAAGTCAATGTATCTTTACTTTACTTGTACGAGTGCTTATGCTAAAATGAACTCCAATATATTAATTTTTATTTAGACAGTGTACATTTTCGAGACATAGCAAATAACATTGGGCTGCCTTTCCCTATCGGCCGGTCGACGCCCAATGTTACCTGCTATGTCTCGAAAATGGGATATAGGTTTTAGTTATAATTTCTATATCACGGAATTGATATAGACTTATATTAGAGCTTTTATATTACGGAAATGGAATTATGCTTGTGATATAGGCTTATATTAGAGCTTTTATATCACGGTAATGGAATTATGATTGTGGTATGGGCTTATATGGAGCTTTTATATCATGGAAATGGAATTATGATTGTGGTATGGGCTTATATGGAGCTTTTATAATACGGAATGGTAGAGACTTATGATGCTCTTTGAAGAGCAACCAACACACATAAAAGAGGGATGAACGGATGATTTTGGCTTGTAAGAATATTAGTAAGACTTTTGGTACGTCGGAGATTTTAAGGGCGGTTTCTTTTCATGTTAATGAAAGGGAAAAGGCTGCAATTGTGGGAATTAACGGTGCCGGTAAATCCACTTTATTAAAAATTATTATGGGCGAATTAGCAGCGGATGCGGGTGAAGTTATTCTATCAAAAGGAAGTACAATAGGCTATCTGGCGCAACATCAGAACCTCTCAACCGAGCATTCCATTTATGAAGAAATGTTAACCGTAAAACAGGATATTATTACCTTGGATGCAAATATAAGAGCCTTAGAGCGTGACATGAAACATGCGGAGGAGCCTAAACTTAATCAGATGCTTAATACTTATACCCGCCTGATGCATGAATTTGAATCAAAAAACGGTTATGCATATCAAAGCGAAGTGACCGGAATTTTAAAAGGTCTCGGCTTTATGGAAGAGGAATTCGATAAAAAAGTTAATACTCTTTCCGGAGGACAAAAAACTAGGATAGCCCTTGGAAAGCTTTTATTATCAAAACCTGACATTATACTTTTGGATGAGCCCACCAACCATTTGGATCTGATATCCATTGCCTGGTTAGAAACGTTTTTGTTAAATTATAACGGAGCAGTAATTGTCGTTGCCCATGATAGATATTTCCTGGATAAGGTAGTATCCAAGATAATTGAGGTTGATAATACAAAAGCACAAAGCTATGAGGGTACTTATTCTGATTATGCTTATAAAAAATCTATGTTGCAAAATGCTATGTTAAAGCAATATTTAAACCAGCAGAAGGAAATTAAGCATCAAGAAGATGTAATTACCAAGCTTCGCTCTTTTAACAGGGAAAAATCAATTCGGCGAGCCGAAAGTCGTGAAAAGATGCTCGATAAAATTGAACGGGTTGATAAACCCACGGACCACACTCAGATACACTTTTCTCTGGAGCCCCGTATCATGAGTGGAAATGATGTTATAAAAATTACTGATTTATCTATGTCTTATGGAAAACAGAATTTATTTTCCGACTTGAATTTTGACATTAAAAGAGGAGAAAAGGTAGCAATCATTGGGAATAATGGAACCGGAAAAACCACGATACTTAAAATCATCAATGGGCAGGTAGAAGCGGACAATGGTGAAATTAAGCTAGGCTCCAAAGTCAGGATTGGATATTATGACCAGGAACATCAAGTACTCGATCCAGAAAAAACCTTATTCGAAGAGTTGCAGGATGCCTATCCGCATCTTGACAACACAACTGTCCGTAATATTCTGGCTGCTTTTCTGTTTACGGAGGATGATGTATTTAAGCGGATTAAGGATATCAGCGGTGGCGAACGCGGGCGTGTGTCCCTTGCAAAGCTTATGCTATCTGAAGCTAATTTACTAATTCTAGATGAACCCACCAACCATTTGGATATTACCTCAAAGGAAATTCTTGAAAATGTCATTAATCACTATTCGGGCACGGTCCTATACGTTTCCCACGACCGCTATTTTATCAATAAAACTGCAACAAGAATCCTTGATTTGACAGAACAGAATCTCTTAAATTATATTGGAAATTATGATTATTATCTGGAGAAAAAGCCAGAGGTTGAAGCTGCTTACCTTAGAACAGTAGCGAATGGACCAGTAACCACTGTATCAGGTAAACCAGGTTCCTTTCCTACCAGTGCCTCTTCTACTTCGTTTTCCATTGGTTCAGAATCAGATTCCGGTAGTGATAACAAGCAAAGCTGGCAATTACAAAAGGAAGAACAATCCAGAATACGTAAGAGAAAAAGTGATTTAGCGAAGACAGAGGAGGATATCCACAGGTTAGAAACCCGCAATGAGGAAATTGATTCCTTATTGACCCACGAAGATGTCTTTACGAATGTGTCGAGGTTAATTGAATTAAATAACGAAAAAAAAAGCATTGAGACCAGCCTGGAAGAACTCATGGAGCAATGGGAGCAATTAGCTGCTGAGGAATAATTCAATATTGGTTTATAAAATATTTTCAGATAAACAAACTGAATTGGCTTGCTAATTCAGCTTGTAAGACTTTCAAAAGTATGAATAACTTCATCACACCACATGATTACTGCTTCTGAGGATAATATACCATATCGTAAGGTTGCTCCAAGATATATTTCTCGTTCAGGTAGAATTTCTTTCTTCTCTTGATTAATATATTTTTCCATCTTCCTAAATTCTTCAAGTTTTAATTCATGGCGTTTTTTATAATCATTAAGCACCTTTATTATACCCTCTTTGGGCAAATTACTTGAAAACAAAAATTTCAGCATAAATTCCGAGCGTACTGGCTTATATTGTGTTGGCTCCACAAGCCAATTCAAAAATACTTCTTTACCCTTATCTGTTATTGCATATTCTTTTTTACGGGTAGCCACATTATCGTCTTTTCTATCGATAAGTCCCTCTCTTAACATAGCATTTAGCACCGGATAAATATGTCCAAAGTTTTCATTCCATATATTTGAAATAACTGTATCACAATATTTTTTTATGTCATATCCAGACCCTGATGCTATACTTAATATTCCAAGAATTGCATATTGCGTTTTATTTTCCATAGCCAAATGAATCACCCCTTCACAAATTCCAAGATATAATCAACCGCTTTTTCATATCCCCCAGCCAAGTGAAATGATTTGCCAATCCTTTCACTTGCATCTTTGTATTTACTGTCGGATAAAATTTTTAGTACAGATTCTTTTATTTCAAATTCTGAAATTTCATTCATCTGTAAGGCTATTCCCGCTCCAATATTTACCAATCTTTTTGCTACCATATATTGATCATTAACCATTGGTATTGTGATGATAGGCACTCCATAATAAAGTGCTTCGCTTACACTATTAAATCCTCCATGGCTTATGAATACACTGGTTTTATTCTTCAATATCTCTAATTGGGGAGCAAAATTGCATACAATGAAATTGTCAGGAATTTCACCGAGTAGATTAATATCACATTTTTTGCCAACTGACATTACAACTTTAAAATTCAAATCACCAAGTGCAGTTATACACATTTTATAAAAATTATTAAAGTCTGTGTTAATCGTTCCTAAGGAAATATAAACAACTTTTTCTCCTTCTATTTTTTCAAATGGAAACTCTACTATTTCATTCCCTTCCTTTATAGATGGACCGACAAATTTATAACTATCATCAAAATATTCTCCCTCTGAATTAAACTCTTTTGATGTATAAACCAGATTCATGTCTCCCTTATTAATAAATAGCTCATATCCACTAGAAATCTTAACATTCCATTCCCTGCAAGCACTTTGAAGTGCCTCATAAAACTCATCTAGTTGAGGATGAAATCCTGGTTGCATCATTCTATCTGGAACTGGTAATTTACTCATAGCAAAAGAGCTGTTTGAACAAATTATAGGCACCTTCATAATAGCCTTCAAAAAACATCCTGCTCCTAAAATCGAATCATATATCACATAATCAAACTGTATTTTCTTTACCTTGTCTATCAGTTCTGGAAGCATTGCACAATCATATTTAATAATATATTCAAGTAGTGCATAGAATGGATGATTTCCTGTTGGTTTGTAATTCGCCAAAAATTTCTCTAAATTCTCTCCTGAATCGATAAAATGAGCACCTGTAGCTCCTATCTTATCTTCGAATAGCTTAGAACAAAAATACCATACCTCTTCACCTCGTTTTATTAATTCAGCTACTACCGGTAATGTTGGGTTTAAATGACCATATAAATTTCCATTTACAAATAATACTTTTGACATATCAATCTCCTTTATATATCACTCTGATATATTTATATTATATCAGAGTGATATAATTGTCAATTAATGAATTCGAAAAGTTTTCATATTAATTCTCGTCAAAAATAAGTAACCAGTAAAAGCTTTCATTGCTCCAACTGGTTACTTTCATAGTCCTATTTACTTGTTGATTACTGGGTTATTTATAATCCTTGTTCACTAATATTTTTAATCGTATTCATGATGTGATCATGTGCAAGGGATTCGGCCAGATCCCCGTCACGCTTTTTAATTGCTTCCAGTATTAATGCATGTTCTGCATTTGACTGCGTAGCTCTTGAAGAACGTGATAACGTAATTTTTCGAATTCTTTCAACATAATGGTGAAAGTCAGAAAGTACATGATCCAAAATCTTACTTCCTGATGCCCTATAAATCAAATCATGAAATTTATTGTCCAAGTCAACCAATTGCTCATTATGACTTCTTCTAGCATGAAATTCCGATAGATATAATATCTCATCCAATTCCTCTATCTGCGCATCCTTGATATGTTCGCAAGCCCACTTTGCGCATAAACCCTCGAGATAGGAGCGAATTATATAAATATCATGGATATCTTTTGAAGTAATTCCGGTGACATAGGCTCCCTTGTTCGGTATCATCGTAACCAAACCTTCCAGTTCCAACTGTCTTAATGCTTCTCTGACAGGGGTACGGCTGACTCCGAGCTCCAAGCCAATCGTATTTTCTTTAAGTTCATCGTTCTCTTGGTAGACGCCGGACAAGATATCCTCCCTAATTTTATTAAATACCCTGCCTCTTAAGGAATACTTATCTGTCACCTCTTTTTGAAGATTAAAATCTTCCAAGGATTTCCCTCCTCATGTTAAAACGTACTTTATAACTCAACAAGATGAATTGGTAATGAATTAATATTTTATAGTAGTTTTGTATTATTGTTCTATATTACATTTTTCTATTTAGTCTATCTTTTCTATTGTATCCATTAAATAATCAGCAAACTGTGCGCTGGTTGCTCCGGTATCTCTTCCCGTAAGAACTACCTTTTTCTCAGTAATCGTACAGATATCCAGTGCATGGTAAAGCTTATCTGCTTCCTTGTTATAGCCGATATGGGCTAGTAGCATAGCACCGGCCCGGATCATACTGCAGGGATCTGCATAAATGTCTCTGCCTTCCTGTACCATACGAGGTGCTGAACCGTGAATCGCCTCAAACATTGCATATTTTTTACCGATATTAGCACTTCCGGCAGTACCTACACCGCCTTGGAATTCCGCTGCTTCATCAGTAAGGATATCACCATATAAATTAGGTAGAACCACCACCTGAAAGTCTTTTCTTCTCTTTTCATCAACAAGTTTCGCGGTCATGATATCAATGTACCAATCATCTGTCGTAATATTTGGGTATTCTTTCGCCATTTCCCTGAAGGTATCAAGGAACTTGCCATCTGTTGTTTTTATAATATTTGCTTTCGTAACCGCTGTTACTCTTGTCTTTCCATTTGCCTTCGCAAATTCAAAAGCGGCTCTTATAATTCGTTCTGTTCCTTGGCTTGTTACGACTGTAAAATCAACTCCTAAGTCCTCCGTTACATGGATTCCTCTACTTCCGACTGCATAAGCGCCCTCAGTATTTTCACGATAAAAGGTCCAGTCAATTCCCTGCTCCGGAATACGTACAGGTCTGACGTTGGCAAATAAATCCAATTCCTTTCGCATCGCTACATTGGCACTTTCTACGTTTGGCCACGGATCACCCTTTCTGGGTGTTGTCGTAGGTCCTTTTAATATTACATTATATTTTTTTAATTCTGTTAGCACTGCTGGAGGAATTGCTGCTTTTTCGGCTGCTCTTCTTTCTATGGTTAAACCTTCGACTGTATGAAATACTACTTTTCCGGACTTGATTTCATCCTTCAGCAGATATTCCAATACTCTTTGAGACTGAGCCGTAATTGCCGGTCCTATACCGTCTCCACCGCAGACACCGATTTTAATTATATCCAGGGCTTTATAATCCACAAAATCTCCCTGAGCCTTCAACTCCTCGACTCTTTGTAATTGCTCCTGAAGTAATTGTCCAAACTTTTCTTTTGCAGATTCTATCATCTCTGTTGCTATCATTGCAGTCCTCCAAACTAAGATTACCTATTGTCTAGGCATATTTTATATTTTTATCCTTAATTGCAATATCTAATATTGTATGTCTTTCGACTAATGTTGTCAATTCGGAAGTATCTCGTCTATTCCATACCGTCTAATAGGTTAATACCCAATTCTTCCTGTGTCTTGTTAATAATTGTAATTAACTCATCATCCGTGATTACAGTTACACGACCTCCATCATATTCTTCATCAACCCATAGTTTGATTTTAGTTACAACCAGATGATTTTTATCAACTGCTTTATTTCCCTTTAGCTTATAATAAGAATTAATCCAATGCGCGATTCCTGCAAGACCCGAGGTGTTGGATACTGCCACGAGAACAGGCCTATTAAGGAATTTTCCCGTATCAAATATATTATAAATCTCCTCATTCTTAAGTAATCCGTCCGCATGAATTCCGGCTCTCGTTACATTAAAATTCTTGCCAACAAAAGGCGTTCTTGATGGTACGCGGTACCCTATTTCTCTTTCATAGTAGTCTGCCAGCTCAGTGATTACCTTTGTGTCCATACCGTCTAAAGTACCTTTTAGCTGTGCATATTCAAATACCATAGCCTCAAGGGGTGTATTACCGGTACGTTCTCCGATTCCAAACAGGGAACAATTCACACCGGATGCGCCATATAACCAGGCAGTTGTTGAATTAGTGACTGCCTTATAGAAATCATTATGCCCGTGCCATTCCAGCCATTTAGACGGAACACCCGCATGGGTCCTAAGGCCATAGATAATACCTTGTACAGAACGCGGGATTACTGCACCCGAATAATTAACACCATATCCCATCGTATCACAAGCCCGAATCTTCACAGGAATGTTATATTCATCGCTTAGCTTCATAAGTTCAAAACAGAAGGGAATAACAAAGCCATGAATATCGGAACGGGTAATATCTTCTAGATGACATCTGGCAGCTATACCAGTCTCCAGGCATTCCCTTACAATGGATAAGTAATGATTCATCGCTTCGCTTCTGGTCATTTTCATTTTATAAAATATGTGATAATCCGAGCAACTAACTAAAATACCGGTTTCCTTCATTCCGATTTCCTTTACAAGTTCAAAGTCCTTCTTACTTGCTCTAATCCAAGAAGTAACTTCCGGGAATTCATAACCCTTCTCCATACACCGATATACGGCATCCCGATCCTTTTTACTGTATAAGAAGAATTCACTTTGACGGATTAATCCTTTGGGGCCTCCTAACTGATGAAAGTAATCGAACATTGTTACAATCTGCTCTGTTGTATACGGAGCTCTTGATTGTTGTCCGTCGCGGAAGGTAGTATCCGTAATAAATATTTCATCCGGGAGATTATGTGGAACAATTCGGTCGTTGAAAGCTATCTTCGGAATTTCATCATACGGAAATAAATTTCGGAATGTGTTCGGTTGATCCACATCAACAAGGTTATAAATTGGTTCCTCCAATTGAAGCAGATTATTATGTGGGTTAATAAATACTTGTCTTTGATCCATGAGCCTCTCTCCGTTCTTCATAATACAAGATGAATTTGTTAAAGAATTCGGCTATGCCAAATTCTATTTCCTTGTCACTTTAATTTTGTTTTATTGTATACAATAATACATGTGTTGTCAACTGTCTTTTAAGGTTTTTCTATTATTTGTATGAACAATACTAAAAGATGCTCCAAGACCTATCGAAATAAGTAATGAGGATTTTAAATCAAACCCCTGTAAAACGGTCTCATATTTCTCAATAGATCCAATCTCTTGGTAAGAGACCTGCTCCGATATATTATAATCGGTATTTTCAATTAACAAAAAAGCGAAACCTATAGCACCGCAAATCAATCCGATTTTTATCCTCCTTACGATTTTATAAATATTCACTTCCCGAAGAATCAATTGCTTCCCCCTATTCATTTTCTTGAAATTTCTTTTATTCAACCCTATGCTCCCTTCTTTCTGTAGGCGTAACCAAATCAAGGTAGCTTCCTATTAGGTCATTTCGCAATCCAACACACTTCCTTCTTGGTTAATTACAATTATTGGCTCATTTACATATATTAACATTTTTATTATAACAAGATGCTAGTTTAAGTCAATAATATTTGTCGTATTTTTACATATTATAGTGATTTATTATCTACAAAATACATGATAAAGCGCCAATTAGATATAAATTTCCAAATTTCAACACTCTTTTTGCATACAAAATAAAAACCCTTACGATACATTCTCAATAATTTAATGATGAGAATGTATCGTAAGGGTTCCCGTTAACAGAAATTTATTTTTATCTTACAAAGCAGCTTATACTCTTAAAAAAGTCTCATGATAAATTCATACACTACCGGCACTAAAACAGCTGGTAGTAGATTACCGCATTTAATTTTCTTTCCGAATATCATATTAATACCGATACCAAAGATTAAGATTGACCCAATAAAGGATATGTTTGTAATTAATTGATCACTTAAGAAGGGTTCGATATAGGTTGCTGATATCGTAATAATACCTTGATACAGGCCCAGTGGCAGGATAGAGAAAAAAACTCCAATTCCAAGAGTGGCTGCAAAAAATACCGCGACCACACCATCAATTACAGCTTTTGCAAATAGCATTGAGGTATCTCCGGATAGACCATCCTCTAAAGATCCTATAATAGCCATTGCTCCTATACAAAAAAGGAGGGAGCTATTGACAAAACCCTCAACAAAGCCCTTTCCTTTTTCACCCTTTACTTTAAGGGATTTTTTAATAAATTCACCCAACTTATCTAAACGAGCTTCTATATCAATGAGTTCACCGATAAAAGCTCCCAAAGCCAGGGAAACAATCATCAGCATAATATTGGCAGTCTCTAGACTACTGCTCTTCACTGTCAGAATCCCTTGAAGTGCTCCGCTGACACCTATAAACATAACAGCCAATCCAAGTGCATTCATTATCGTATCTTGAAATCGCTGTTTTAATTTGTCTTTTATTATAATTCCTATGGTTGCTCCCAAAACAATCAATGCCATATTTACAATCGTTCCTAATCCAATCATAATCTAATACTGTCTTTTACCATAACATTCTATCTCATGTTTCATCATCTATTTATCTTTCGTATCCAACAGTGAGTTATACATTAAGATTTATTGATTACTTTATTCTTATCGGTATACCAGACAGCTTCATCCTCCCTTATGTATATTCTTTCGTGACTATCCAACCCATAGGCAAACAATATCTACCCGCTTTACTGGGGAGTTTTCCTGTTTTGTAAATATCTATTAGACACACAGTAACTTATATTATATTAACAAATAACCCATTACACTAGGCCTGTAGTCTGTTCTACCACTCTTAAAGCATCAATCGTTTTCTGGATCAGTACATCTAAATCCCAACCAAGCATCTTAGTTCCCTGCTCAATTACCTCTCTGGAGCAGCCGGCAGCAAATTTAGTATTTTTAAATTTTTTCTTTACTGAACTTATTTCCAAGTCCATAGTACTCTTTGAGGGGCGCATGATTGCAACGGCACCAATTAAACCAGTAAGCTCGTCCACTGCAAATAATACTTTTTCCATTTCATGTTCCGGTTCCATGTCTACCGTTATTCCATAACCATGACTTGCAGTAGCATGAATAATTTTCTCCTCTATTCCACGTTCCTTCATAATTTCCTGTGATTTGATACAGTGAGCTTCTGGAAACATCTCAAAATCCAGATCATGCAATAGACCAACAATTCCCCAAAAATCTATCTCGCCCTGGTATCCCAACTCACCCGCAAAATATCTCATCGCTCCTTCTACTATCCTGGCATGCTTTAAATGGAATTCATCCTTATTAAATTCATTAAGTAGCTCCCATGCTTCTTCTCTTGTTAGTATCTTTCCCATCGTAATCACCCTTTCTTAATAACAAATATTAAAAATACGAATACTATAATACTTAAATATACATTAGATATTTAATCGATTTATATATTTGAGGTCATTTCTCCTATATGATTCCACCAAGTTCTTTCACCACTTCCCCTGCGATGATAAGTCCGGCTACCGATGGTACAAAAGCATTACTACCAGGAATTTGCCTCCTTACCGTGCACTTTCTTACTGTTCCCGGTGGACAGATACAATTACTTTTACAACTGATAGCCATATCCACCTGAGGCTTTATGACAGTCTCTTTTGAATATACAACCTTTAACTTTTCAACTCCCCTTACCTTTAATTCCTTACGCATCACTTTTGCTAAAGGACATACAGAAGTTTTATAGATATCGGTTACCTCGAACCTGGTAGGGTCCAACTTGTTACCCGCACCCATACAACTGATAATGGGTACGTTTTTTTCCTGAGCCCTTAAAATCATCTCGATTTTGGCAGATACCGTATCAATGGCATCCACGATATAGGAATACTGGGTAAAGTCAAATTGACCGGCTGTTTCGGCTGAGTAAAAGCATTGATGGGTAGTTACGATAGCTTCGGGATTAATTTCCAAAATTCGTTCCTTCATCACTTCAACTTTGTATTTCCCAACTGTTTTTCTTGTTGCAATAATCTGACGGTTTATATTTGTCAGGCATATCTTATCATCATCAATTAAGTCGATACTTCCTACACCGCTGCGTGCCAGCGCTTCGGCTGTATATCCGCCGACTCCTCCGATACCAAATACTGCCACTCGCGACCTGCTTAATTTTTCCATCGCTTCCTTACCAAATAAAAGCTCCGTACGGGAAAACTGATTTAGCATACCGTTCCTCCCTTCGTATCATAATCTTCCAGAAATTGATATTCTCTCTCTTTATCGTGATAACCAATAATCGTACTTAAATTCACATCATGGACGCTTCGGAATATATTTAAATCAATATAGGGATTGATCTGTCTAAATTTCTTAATCAAGGCTTTCATTTCTTGTCGTTTTGAGCCTCCACCCTCATTATCGCTAAGTGTACAATTCTCTGTTAATCGACACGCACATTGGATAAATTGTAAACCATTGTACTGCTTCCAAGCAAGGATATCCGCTTCCTTCACAAGATACATCGGCCGAATCAACTGCATACCAGGATGGTTGGTGCTGTGCAGCTTTGGCATCATTGTCTGAATCTGACCGGCATATAGCATACCCATTAGTATTGTTTCAATCACATCATCAAAATGATGTCCGAGGGCTATCTTGTTACATCCCAGTTCCTGTGCATGCTTATAGAGGTAACCTCTCCGCATTCTGGCACACAAATAGCAGGGTGATTCATCTATTCCTGCAACAATATCAAAAATCTGCGTTTCAAACATGGTAATAGGAATATCTAGAAGCTTTGCATTATCTAAAATGGTCTGCTTATTAAACTCATTATAACCGGGATTCATCACTAAAAATACTAACTCAAAGGGTATATTCCCATGACGCTGTACTTCCTGCATTAATTTAGCCAGAAGCATCGAATCCTTTCCTCCGGAGATACATACTGCAATTTTATCTCCTTCCTGAATTAGTTTATAATCATTAACACCATTGATAAACCTTTTCCAAAGGGGTTTTCGAAACTTTGTTATGATACTTCTTTCAATTTCTTGATAACGTTCCATTTATTATACCACTTTCTGTTCAACTGTATATTTCTAGTAGTTGCTATGCGAAACTACTAACCTGCTTGCGTTTTTTATTACTTGTTTTAGTAACTTTTCTATATTATTTTACCAGCTTTTCATAACACCTTGAAAATGCTTCAATAAATAAATTTATCTCTTCTGCTGTTGTTAAATGGCTTATGCTGATTCTCCAAGAAGACATCGCATTCTTTCTATCCTTTGTGACTGCGTAAACCGGTCTGGAGGGGGTATTTTCAACCGCACAGGCAGATTTAATTGACACACAGATTCCTTCCTGCTCCAATGCTTCCTGAAACAATGCTGCCTTTACCCCCTGTACACTGATATTTAGTATATGAGGTATCGAAAACCCGGTACTGTTGACTCTTACTTTTTTATATTTAAGTAAAGCTTCCTTTAATTTTATATTCATCAGCTCTACATACTGATATCTATCCTCTAATTGCTGAAGGGATATCTCTAGTGCTTTTTCTGTAGAAGCCGCTAACCCTAATGCAGGTGTTCCACTTCGGTAAATAGTTGTGCTTGTTCCACCATGAATGAGTGGTTCGAGAATTACATTTTCTCGTTTAATTAATATACCACAACCGTTTAACCCAAAAAATTTATGGGGCGTAAATGTCATGCAATCTATATATTCAAAGGATACCGGTATTTTACCGATTGCCTGCGTTGCATCCGTATGAAAGAAGCAGTTTGGAAAACCTTCTAATATTTCTCCTATTTCAGTAATGGATTGCCTGACCCCTAATTCACTGTCTACATAGCAAATAGAAACCAATACAGTGTCATCTCTTAATAGCTCGTTAAAATGCTGTAAATCTACCCGTCCATCGCTAGTGATATCCACCAAATCTATCTCATATCCTTGTGTCTGCAAATATGTTAAAGTTCCACTAACAGAGGAATGCTCTAAGCAGGTAGAGATGATATGTTTCCCTTTCTGTTGATATGCATGAGCCAATCCCTTGATGGCAAGATTATTTGCTTCGCTCGCTCCTGAGGTATAGATGATTTCATTTGCCTTTACACCTATTAGCTCGGCAATATGCCCGGTTATTTCCTCCAGCCTTGCTTTTGCTTCTCTCCCAAGTAAATGGGACGAATTAGGATTAGCAATAAACCGATTACTCTCTTCACAAAAATAAGCCATTACATCTCTATCCGTAGGAGTATTGGCCGCATAATCAAAATATATCATAAAATCATCTCCATAGTACACCAAATGGGTTGCTTGTTTTGTTATCTCAATTCGTAGTTAAATTGCAACTATTGCGATACATTATAATTCCTATTTTCCACTATGTCAATGGATTATGTCGGTTAAGTCAAACCAAAAAGCTGCCTCATTTCGCTCAGATTAAAATGAGCTATTTTGAGGCAGCCTTATCAAAATATTATTTCACTTCTTCAAATTCGTCTTTACTTACTCCACATACAGGACAAACCCAATCCTCAGGTATATCCTCCCATTTTGTTCCTGGTGCAATGCCACCGTCAGGATCGCCTAACGTTTCGTCATAAATATAGCCACAAACTGTACATTCATATTTTTTCATATAACAACCTCCATTTATTAAGTAGTTTACACGTCATTACACTATATGTATACCATAGAATGGAATAAATCTCAACAAAAATTGCAAATAACAATTACAAAGTGATTCTAACATGTTATAATGTAAATGTAAAAAACAAATCATAACTATAATCTATCAGAAAGATTGTAGTAGTCACGAAACAAGGTGAATTTGTAATGAATTCGGTACAGCCGAGTTCCCTATTCAATTTACCAGAAATTAAAGAAGGAGGTATTTCATAATGAAGGCTACAATAGACCAAGATGGATGTATCGGCTGCGGACTTTGCGTAGATACCTGCCCACAAGTATTTCAGATGTCTGATGAAGGTTATGCTATAGTTTATACAGACCCTATTCCTGCCGATGCAGAGGATACTGCTACAGAAGCAGCCGACAGCTGTCCGGTATCAGTTATAAGTATTGATTAATTCTTAACATTATAATAATTTACGAGAGGATGGTTTATTATGTTAAATCAAGAAGTTGCAAAACTACTAAATGAACAAATTAACAAGGAATTTTTCTCTGCTTACTTATATATGGATATGGCAGATTATTATTCTGAACAGAATTTAAACGGATTTGAAAACTGGTTTAATGTACAGACGCAGGAGGAACGTGATCATGCAATGTTATTCCGTCAGTATCTGCTTAACAACTCCGAAAGTGTACATCTCACTGAAATCGCTGCTCCGGATATGACCTATAAGAACTTTCGCGAACCCCTTGTGAAAGCATTAGATCATGAGCAATTCGTTACTGCTTCCATTAATACAATTTATGAAGTTGCATATAAAAATAAGGATTTTCGTACGATGCAATTCCTAGATTGGTTCATTAAGGAGCAAGGTGAAGAAGAGAAAAATTCCGATGATAATATTAAGAAATATGATTTATTTGCCGGAGATCCCAAGGGCTTATACATGCTAGATAATGAAATGAAAGCACGTATTTATGCTCCAGCGACCTTAGTAATATAATACTTATATTAATTTAATAACAAAATATAGTGGTAAATGAGGCTGTTCCAAATGAATTGTAGGATAATAAACTTATATCCTGCAGTGCTTGAAACAGTCTCATTTTTATATTATAAATTGGGCTGACATTTTTACTTATTTATCACAGCATCTGTTCTAATAATTTTCTAACATTTAAAAGACCCCACCCCTGTTTCTCCCATCGTTGTCCAAGATCTACTGCGCTATTACGTAGCCTAAGTTTCACTTCTCGGTTTGATAATTGGGGATGGGCTGATAAAAGAAGCGCTATAGCCCCCGAAACTACCGGCGTTGCCATGGAAGTACCGCTTTTTATCGTATACATCATTGGTGAATCGCTCGTGCTATGCTTAACGCTATTATTTCTGCTTCGCGCCACAAATCGGCTGATATTGCAGGAAATGATGTTGGAGCCCGGTGCAACAATATCGGGCTTTTTAATGCAATAAGGTGTTGGTCCGCGCCCGGAATAGTCCTTCGTTCTGCTTCCGAATACTTCTACAGCAACATTATCATCCGAAGATCCAACTGTAATTACCTTACGGCTAATTCCCGGTGTCGAGATAGACATTGGTCCAGGGCCGTTATTTCCGGCTGCAACCACAACAACGATACCGCTGTCCCAAACTGCATTTACTCCCTGTACCAGTAGTGAATTCTCATCCAGATTATCTTTCGCGGAGGTACCGACTGAAATATTCACAATCCGTATATTATATTTAATTCTGTTGTCAATAATCCATTGAAGACCGGCCAAAACATCAGAGATATTGCCATCTCCCCGATAATCCAGCACCTTAACTCCAATAAAATTACAAGCAGGGGCTACACCGATGTACTTTCCTTTCGAGGAGTATCCATTACCACCGATGATGCCTGCTACATGGGTACCGTGTCTAAATAACCATCACATAGCTTACATTTTCCAGTAAACAACTATTTTTTGCTCGCCATCTATCTTCTCTCCAATATAGATACAATCAATAAACTCATTTACCATTTCAAATGATAATTCTATAAAATCAATATATTTTATTATACATTTATCAAAGGTATTTAATGCTTTTTCTTTGATTTCTAATTGATTAATTTCTTGATTTAAAGATTTTTCTTGATTATGTAATTTTTCTAATTCCTCTTGTAGTGAAAAAATAATAATGCTGAAAATATCTTCCGTAATAAGGCCTTTTTCTTTATCAACATATGCTGATGTAATTAATCTGTTGGTTTCTTTTACTTTTTCATGGCATTTATATAATTTTATTTGATACATGTTAATTTTTTTATAAATATCTTCTTTATGAATTTTTTTACGTACAAACTCTTCTTCTTCGGATGTATATTGGTATATTAACTCTTTTATTCTCTGTTCGATTGTAGTTTTTAATTCGTCATAACGAATAGAATGTCTTGAACAATTTGTTTGCTTAGATTTTCTACTTAACTGACAAATAAAGTAATCATATCCACCTGCTAATCGACCAGAAGTTTTAGCCATAGTTGAATTACAATCGAAACATTTTATTTTCCCTGAAAATAAATGAGGCATATAATATTTCCCGGATGTAGTTTTACAAGTCTTTCTTCTGCATTGTAATAACTCCTGTGTTTTTTCAAACGATTCACGGTCAATAATCGGTTCGTGATTATTCTCTATTACAATCCATTCATCCTTGGGGGCAATGACAACTTTTTTACTTTTATAACTAACCTTTTTTTCTCTGCCTTGAATTAGAGTTCCAATGTATGTTTCGTTGCTAAGAATTCTTTTTAACGTTGTAGGTGACCAAATACCATTTTGCGAACATTTATGTTCATTCGGGTTTTTATATTTTAAACCTTGCTGTTTTTTATAAGTCGTTGGAGTAGGAATACTGAGTGCCGTTAATTTTTGAGCTATCATGTCAACTCCATATCCTTTTGAACTCAATTCATAAATTAATTTTACAACCTTAGCAGCTTCTTCATCTATTATAATTTTATGTCTATCTTGTGGATCACGTTTATATCCATAACTAGCGAAGCTACCTAAAAATTGTCCTTTTTTCATTTTTTCTTTAAAAACTGCTTTTATATTATCTGACAAGTCTTCACAATACCATTCATTTACAAGTCCATTAATTTGCCTTGCTTTTTTATTTCCTTTAATAAATGTATCTGTTCCATCCACAACTCCTATAAATCGTATTCCCAAAAGTGGGAAATAACTATGTAAGTATTTTTCAACATGCTCCATATTTCTAGTAAAACGAGATAGAGTTTTAGCTAAAACAATATTGAAACTTTGTAATTTAGCATCTTCAATTAATTTTCCAAATGCCGGTCTATCACTATATAAACCAGAAAAATCATCATCTATATATACATTATGTATGTTATATCCATGTTCCAGAGCATAATCAGTCAGCAGTAATCTTTGATTTACTATACTCTCACTCTCATCACCCTCATTGATTTTATCGTAATCTTCTTTTGATAATCTGCAATATATAGCCGCCTTATTCATATGGCATCCCCCAAATTATTATCTGATTGATTACTTTGCCTATTATTTAAATAACATTCTACCTTCCATTCCCCTTTAATATTGATCTTGATCTTGTAATATTTCATTCGTGATTTCAGTATCTATTCTAGTATTTATATAATCAATAAAAATATTTAAAATAATTTGTTTTCTTTCTTCTTCCGTATCGCTAGCAAAATGGTCTATAATAATATATTTTGTCTTTTTTCCCATTCAGTATCCCCTTTATCTGGTCTGTACATATTATTCACAAATACCTGTTCATACGACACACAATTAATTATTTTAGCTATAAATATTGTATGCCGAATGAGAGCGGAAAAAATAGTAATCAAAATTGCTTATGCCTATTAAAGTTTGTCTTTTATTTTTCAACAAACAAAAAAACGAACAATCAAATCTTACGCTTAGGTTAAGACTTAATCATTCGCTAAATTCATTAACAATATCATTTTATAAAATATCAACCAATGTACAATAAACAAAAATATTATTCCTTACTGGCCATCCTATATGTGTCCAGTTTTTCTTTCAACGTTTTTAAAACGTAAGTAAAGTTTTCCTTCGAATCCATCCAAATGCATATAGGTTGATGATTCATTGCCATATTTCCTTTTAGCAACAGTCTCTTGAACCATGATAATCTCGAAAACAAATAATTATTATCATATAACTTGATTTCTATATATCTCATATCACTGGAATAGATTGCTTCTATTTCATCCCAGTTGATTTCTCCGACCGAGGTAAGCCCATCCCCTATGTTTTACTTTATTATTTATTTTTACGACACTTCCTTTTAGGAAAATACTCTTTCATAAAAGCACCCTGTATTTAGATTATACTATACAATATCCTTTCTCAAATGTTTTTTATTATATTACCATAAGTAATGCATACCTTAGTTATACTGTTCTCATCCTATCTACTATATCTTCAAATCCCAGTTTGCTTTTCTTACACTGATTTGACTATCCCCCATTTCTAGTCATTGCACTTTATTCGCAAATACCTGTCCAAAAGACGCAAATTTCTTTTTGTGTTGAGAACTTTACATATTATTTGCTATTTAGAGGTAAATCCGATACCAATCAAATGACTGAGAGGCAATAAAAACAGGAAGCAGATGTATAAGCATCTTTCTTCCTGTTTAATTTTAGATATTTACTTTAAAATCTTTGTAAAATCAAATTACCTCAATTCCCAAATGAAACATTTTCAAGTATTTCCAGAACATTAAAGATTTCTTCTTTATTAATGATATCAGAATATTTATTATCCCGTATGCATGAAATAAAATGGTTTAATTCATTTAGAAACATTTCCGTTGGAGGCACATTAATACCTGTTGGTATTTTATTGGTTTCTTTTGTATCGAATATATATGGATCATGATCGAACTGATATGCAGTAACAGTTGAACTATTATTAACAACTACTGCATTTTCAAAATAAACACGCCACCTGGCGGTAAATTGAATGTCTGCATTAAACCACGCAGCTTCGGCTGAAATGTTGAAATTGTCATACTGATAAGTAAAACGGTATTGTTCCTTATATTCTTTGTCCTTATTTCCAATACTGGTATAGGAATAGGAGGAAGGTTTACCAAAAATACTGATTATTAGATCTAGGTCATGAATATGGAGATCAAATGCAAGATGTCCGCTTTTTTGTTTATCAAACATCCAGCCACCAGCAGCCCACCGTGGTGCTGCAGATAACCTCTCAATATAAGCATCTAACGGTTTTCCATATTGTTCTGTTTTAACCAACTCTTTCAGTAATTGATTCTCTTTCGAAAACCGTGCGACCTGCCCTACTAAAATAATTGCCTTATTTTTTTCTGCAAGCTCATATAGATGGATTGCTTCTGCTTTATGAAGTGTTATCGGCTTTTCTATAATTGTATGTATCCCTCTTGATAAGGACAGTAAAGCAAGTTGGTAATGAAGGAACGTCGGTGTACAAATATCCACAACATCAACCTTAACATTATCTAACATTTGATTAACATCATCAAATAATGGTATGTTCCAAGCCTCTGCATTTTTTCTATCATTTTCTGAATTGCCAACTGCAGCTACAACTTCACAATCGGGAATAAACTTATAGTTGCTCCAATGAACAGTTCCCATACCACCTAGACCAACTAATCCAACTCTGACCATAAAACACCTCCTAGTAATTGAATACAAATCACCAAAATATAGCTTCCATTTTACAGTTAGGCCTATAATTCAAAACCATATGATTTTAAATACTCATAAGAAGTTTTTACTGCCTGATTAACTTCATCCAGATTTTTTGGTCCATCCTTTGTAAATTCAATTTCAATACTACATGGGCACATATTCTTATTATTATTCAGTATTTCAAAAATCATTGGCATATCAATATTGCCTTCTCCCAAAGCAGGAAAATTCCACACTTTTGTGCCACCAATCTTATCTTTTAAATGCACATATCCTACTTGGCCTACACATTTCGTCAAATCTTCCTTAATGTTAACATCACCATAATATATAACATTAGCTGTATCATAATTGATTGATACCCATTCTGAATTAATTAAGTCCACGATTTCCTTCAGAACAACCCCGGTACCATGATCGCCATGTGTTTCCAATACTAATTTCATTTTATGCTGTTTTAATATCGGTATCAATTCTTTGATATTTTCAGCGACTTCAATATTTGTAACGAATGCTTTATCTCCTATATGGGCTTCTCCAATGGAGGATACAATATACTCACATCCATAAAATGATGCTAACTCTATATTTAGAATAAAATCCTGTATCCGCTCTTTGTCCATCAAATTGCAATGGCCACTCATAGCAAAAGGCATAAGATTCGCTTGTTTCAGACGATTTTTAACACGAATCAACTCAGAAAAGCTGTGTGTTGGAAAAACATGCTCCGTCCAACCTTTTGTAGCAGTTAATTCTATGTAATGGAAGCCTGCGGCTTGAATACCATCGATTGCATCATCAATGGAAAAACCATGATAGCAATTTGAATTAACACCTATTATTCGATTCATCTTTTTATCCTTTCTTTACTCAAATATTTTTTTGATTTCTAAAGGTAGATGATTAACAACAGCACCATTGGCATTAATAATCATAGCTTCATCGAGATTTAATACAAATTCGGCACCTTCTCTGACTGCTTGGGACAGGTTATTAGGAATAGTTGAATCACCTGCATTAAATGCCTTGATACCAGCCTCCAGAAGTTCTTTATAAAATCCATTATTTGAACGGACATGACAGGTTACAACATTATCACATTCAATCAACTGGCTTTCGAATTTCTTGTTTTCAACTACAATACCTTGATCTGTAACTTCACAGATACGACTATTCTCTATTAAAGTTACCGGGTATTTATAAGGTTTACTATGTAAAGCTTCTGCATCTGTCTGCTGGAAACGTTTTCTAGTCACATACATATGAATTACTTCCGTTCCCATACCAAACTCTTTTTTATCAGTAACAATAGTTACCTTTTTTCCAATCGATGCAAGATAAGTTGCTGTATCAATCGCTGGGTAACCATCGCCCCAAACTACAACGCTTTCACCTACTTTAACCGGCTTGCGTCCATCCGGATGATATTTACAGTTTACCTTAGGACATGCGATTACCTGTTCAAAAGGAAGAATCCTATCCTTATTTCCATAGACGCCTTCCGGAACATAAGAACTTGCACCTGTAGCATTAAGTACACAGTCAAATTCACGAAGATCATCAACAGTAGGAACAGTTTCCATCTTTACTTCTACATTTAGTTTTGTAATTTGCTCCCTTAGCCAATCTGCATACCATTTCATCTTCTCTTTGCCAGGAGTCATGCAGCAGCCTAAAATAGCTCCACCTAATTCTTTTGTTTTTTCAAAGATTGTGACTTTATGTCCTATAACAGCTGCCCTTCTAGCTGCTTCCATACCTGCAGGTCCACCACCGACAATAGCAATTGATAGTGGCTTTTCTGTTTGTTTCATTTCATCAAATTCTGCATGACCGCATGCAGGATTAATAGCGCATGTTACCTCTTTCTTTGCCATCATGGATTCCTGCCAGCAACCCTCTAAGCAAGATAAACATCTACGGATATCATCAACCTTGTCGTATTTTGCCTTCAAAGGCCAGTAAGGATCAGCCAGTAATTGTCTTGATAAACCAACGATATCTGTTTTTCCTTCTGCAATCATCTGTTCGCAAAAATCTGGATTTCTCAAGGAATGGCTGTTAATGACAGGAATATTAACTACTTTCTTAATTGCTTCTGATGCATACATTGTCCATCCTTCCGGATACTGCATAGGATCGAAACCGGCACCGGGTGTCTCTTGGATACATTGGCTTAAGTCAAGGGCTACAACGCCTACCTCTTCTAAAGTCTGTGCGACCAATAGACTTTCCTGAAGATCGCGTCCACCTGGTACCCATTCATCGACAGAATAACGTACTAATATTGGATAGTCATATCCGCATTTTTCCTGTATCTTTTTAATAATTGCAAGAAGAAAACGTAATCTGTTTTCATAACTGCCACCAAAGCGATCATTTCTGTTATTCAGATAAGGACTCATAAAATCTGAAATCAGATAACCATGTGCTGCATGAAGTTCTACTGCATCAAATCCAGCAGCTTTAACACGCCAAGCAGCCTCAGCAAATAACTCGATCATATCGAGAACTTCTTCCGTACTCATTGCACGAACAGCTTTTCCTTTTTCCTCAGCATTTTCATATACAATTTCATGCCCTGCAGACCAAGGAAGTTTTATTACCCTGTCATTAGCCGACATGTAGTTATGCCTGGGTAATGCAGCCTGTCTACCGGGATGTTGCAGTTGGCAAACAGCTTTTGCGCCATATCTTTGAATGGATTTTGCTAATCTTGCAAGACCAGGAATGTAATTATCGCTATCTGCTACTAAACCAGTAACAGTTGGCCTTCCTGTTTTACCGTCAGGTGATGTTGCACCTACAATTAGCATACCAACACCGCCCTTGGCAATTTCGGCATGATGATGAATATCACGCTCACTCACGGAACCATCGGCATGAGATGTACTGCTGTCTGTTGGTACATGAACAATACGATTTTTTAAAATCATATTACCAATTTTAATAGGTTGAAAAAGATTTGGATAGTTACTCATAATTAATTCCTCCTTTATAATAATTGCCTTTCGGCATTTCAAACTTACCTAGTATTACGATTACCTTGATTATTTTATAGTTTTTGATATTACAGAGAGGCTGAATTAGTCTGATTATTATTTATTCTATGGAATTATAGTGAGGCGGATTTCATTTTAAGAATCCAGTAACCAGTTACGAAGGCAAGCAAGGACGTTACAACAGGTAACAGCATAGCGCCTAGTATCGATGTATACTCTACCATTGCTCCCATAACGAGTGGCATTACCACACGTGCCAAGCACATAGAAAACAAGAGAATTGAAGTTGGAAGAGAAGTACTGTCCTTATAACCTGCAGCTCCTTCGCTAATTAGAATAGGAATGGAATGACCGCTGACCAAACCAATGGCGCCTATCATAATGCACATGATAATAGAACTTCCTGACAGTACACCTATCATATTAAATAAGCCTGCCAGTAAGGCTCCTATAGCATAAATTTTAAGCGGGCGCACCCGAATACGAGGTGCAACAAACCGGCTGATTGTAGCACAAATCCAAAATACTGATACTGTAAAAGATCCAAATGACTCCGAATCAAACTGCAATGTCATGTACCTTACCAGCCAGACGAGTAATCCTGTCTGCGCTGCTGCATTCAACATGCTAGATACAATCAGCAGTATATTGCGTCTCTTTTGGAGATATTGTCTGACTAACGCTATAGATACTTTTTTTTCCGCTGTTATACTTTGTTTTGTACACGGATTATGTGATTTGAGCATGGCTCCAATTGATAATATTACGAGCACAGCGACAATAATAGCACTGTAGAAGTAGGTTCTTCTCCATGTGCTGTATATTAGGAGCCCTTGTATCAGTATTGGCGTAAGCACTCCTCCGATACTGTAGCAACCATGAAGTAAACCTAGATATTTTGCGCTATCTTTGCTGTGCAGATCAACCATGAGCGAATTACTATAAGTATCTATCCATCCACCACCGATACCAAGCAGAATATAGATTATAGCCATAAGACCAAAATTCGGTGCTATTCCGGCAGCAAACAGCATCAGTGTTTGCATCACTGCGCTAATAATCAGCATTCGCGATTTACCCATTCTGCCTTGTA
>Ga0123339_10000618_pt1 | contig 26947 bp, 26 predicted proteins | sample lystaG_FD_89956 | JGI IMG/M metagenome (GOLD analysis project Ga0123339, IMG submission 89956) | Glacier valley bacterial and archeal communities from Borup Fiord, Nunavut, Canada, to study Microbial Dark Matter (Phase II) -... | ecosystem: Environmental > Aquatic > Freshwater > Ice > Glacier ...
CAAAATCATGCTGTGAGAGCAGTCCAGCATCACCACGGTGGCGGCGCTCGAGTAATACTCGCTCTGCCGAATCACCAAATCGTCCTCGGTGATGTTCTCGATGCCGCGTGGCAGCGCGTTGGAGAGCGTGGCAGTGGTGTCCAGGCTCAGGGTGTCGCCAAACTCGTACTTCTTGGTTTCTCCGGTCTGCTCCACGCCGCTCGAGTATTCGCGGGTGTCGTGGTTTCCGCTCGAGCTGCGGCCCAGGCCGCCCATCAGGTCGCGCAGAGACTTGTAGCCCAGGAAGTCAATGGACTTGTCGGTGAGCTGAAACTTGCTGTCGCCCACGCCTCCGGTGCCGCCCTGACCGGGGTCGTCCATCTCACGGCGGATGAAGCCGTCTTGCTGGAGGCGCTCCATCATCTTGCGAATCTGTTCGCCGATTTTGGTGTCCTCGATGTTGTCGGCATTCATGGCTTCCGCGAGCATATCGTCGGGAATCATGTTGCGCTCGGCAAGCGCCTCGAGGATGGCGTTGAACAGGTCGTCCATGTCGGGGCGTGCGTCCGGGTCGGGGTCGTAGGGATTGTTGACGTTGTTGCCCAGCAGCGCTTCCTGAATCATCTGCATGATGTCGGCGCTCTCGAGCGAATCGAGTTCATTCTCGAATTTGGAGTAACGGGTTAGCTTAGGCATTTGGGTCTCCTGGGGAGACGCAGAGGGCAGAGGGCAGAGAGCAGAGGGCAAACCTCAGCTTTCGGCTTCTGCCTTGAGCGTGTTGATAAACGCAGTGAGTTTTGAGCTGAGGAGATGAGCTTGACCAAACAAATTCTCGGTTTGTTCTCGAGTCACAAAGTCGAGGCGTTCAGCGATGTGTAGGGCGCTCACCACCTCGAGAAGCGAACCCCTGGATTGGTACAAAAACCGGGCAAAGTCTTCGTCCGAACCGCGCCCCCGTCCCTCGGCGATATTAAGGCCGATAGAATTGACGGCTCTGCGAATCTGATTTGTCAATCCGAATCTTTCATAATCGGGAAAGTGCGCGGTCAATTTATAGACCAAAGCAGTAAGGTCAGTAGCACGCTGATACACGTCCAAATCTTCAAAGGCAAAGAAGCCACCGGCGACAAGTTGCCTTGCGCTTTTAGCCCTCTGCTCTTTGCTCTCTGCTCTTTGCATATCAAATCAGTTCCAGCGTCCTGCGCCTTTGCGTTGGGTTTCCGGCTCTGCCGCCGCGTACATCTCCTCAGCTTTGCTCAGCTTCTTGCGCCCATACAAGCCCTCGAGCACGAACTCTGCCGCACTGAGACGGTGGGCCTCGCTCGAGTCGCTCGAGAGTTTGAACGCGGTCTCGAGCAACTGGGGAACCTGCCTCATGGTCTCGAGCGCGTCTTTGGCCTGTCCGTCCTGCGGGACCTTGAACACATTGCCTTCGTCAAACCACTTCTCGAGCTTGTCGGTGTTAGCACTCACCACGCGGGCGTACACTTGCCCCGCCGCCTTGCGGATGATTTCGCGGGCCACGCTGTCCGCGCCCTTGAGTTCGCCCTCGTACTCGAGTTCGAGCTTGCCGGTGATGGCGGGCAGGCTCGAGTAAACGTCCAGAGGGCGCACCACGGCGGGCACGTTCTGGGTGTAGGCGCGGCGCTCTGCACTCGCACTAGCCAGCTCCATCAGCGAAATCGGCAGGCGCTGCGAAACCCCGCTGAGCTTGTCCACGCGGGCATCTTCGCGGGCCTGAAAGGCGATTTCCTCGATGAGTTCGGCGATGAAGGTGGGAACCTGCACGCTCGAGTCCACGTAGCTTTCCTGACCGGTGATGTTCATGCCTTCCTGCACGGTGCGGGGGTAGTGGGTCCGAATCTCGGAGCCGATGCGGTCCTTTAAGGGCGTCACAATCTTGCCTCGAGCGGTGTAGTCCTCGGGATTGGCCGAAAACACCAGCATCACGTCTAGCTCGAGCCGGATGGGATAGCCCTTGATTTGAATATCGCCTTCTTGCAGGATGTTGAACAGCGCCACCTAAACTTTGGGCGACAAATCGGCCAACTCGTTCACTGCAAAAATGCCCCGGTTCGCTCGAGGCAGCAGACCAAAGTGCATACTGCGAACATCTCCCAGCGAGGTTCCCAGACGGGCGGCTTTGATGGGGTCCACATCGCCGATGAGGTCGGCCACGGTGACATCGGGCGTGGCCAGTTTTTCCACATAGCGGTCTTTGTGGTGAACCCAGTTAAGCGGCAGCTCGAGACCGTGCGCCTCCAGGTGGGCCTTGCCTTCGGCGGTGATGGGGTTGAGCGGGTCGTCGTTGACCTCGAGACCGCCCATCGTCGGGATATTTTCGTCGAGCAGCGAGGTGATGGCCCGCAGGATGCGGCTTTTGGCCTGTCCGCGTAGACCCAGCAAAATGAAGTTCTGACGCGCCAGGAGCGCGCCCACCAACTGCGGAATCACACTGTCGTCAAAGCCCACGATGCCGGGAAACAGCTCGTCGCCGTTACGGAGTTTGCGAATCAGGTTGTGGCGCACCTCGTCCTGCACTTTGCGGCTTTTGCCATCGAAAGGCTTGCGTCCGGCGTATTCGGGAAGCTTGAGAAGCTCACTTAAGGTGTTCGGATGCTGCATGTGACTCCTTTAGAAGGGTTAAAAAGTGAAATGGGGACGTCCGCACCTAATGGGATTTGTGCGGTAAGCAGGATTTAGCGGTGGTGAAAGCCGTGTTCAAAGCGTGTGGAATGCAGCGGTGGACGGGTGAAGTGAGATTCACGCCTAAAAGTAGCACCGTGAGGGGTGAGAAACTGTATGGCTTTAAGGGATTAGCGGGTTGCTCGAGAGTTGGGGAATGTCGGGTGACTCGAGCGTGGGGTTCTCGAGTGAGGGAGCAGGGGTGATGGGGAGCGTGAAAGGAATCTCGAGAGCGAAAGGGTATTTCCAGCTCGAGCGTGCCACAGCTAATTCTCACGACCCGTCAGGCTCGAGCGCTCGAGATAGCTGTCCCAATCGGCCTCAATTTTATAGTGTTGGCTCGAGCACGTTCCAGGCTGCTCTCTTCTTGGCTAAAGGGTAACGTCTGGCTCACGGTGGCGGGTTAGGGTCTTTGAGTTATGAAAACACTTCCCATCCTTACCACACTTGGACTTTTAACCCTCTCCTCGAGCTTGGCCGCGCCCAACCCGTATGTGTTCGGCTCGAGCGGGGCTAACCTCAGCATCAACCCCGGATTCGGCTTCGCGCTCAACGTCGGTGCGGGTACCGGCAACGTGTTCGGCGACATCGGTGTGCGCGGTGACACTACGCTGGGTCTGACAGACCAAGCTTTTTTGCTGGGAGCTAACCTCGATTTAGTGTTACCCCTGCCGCAAGTCGGCTACACCCCTTATTTCGGTGGTGGATTGGGCGCAAACCTCATCAGCGTGGGCAACTCGAGCAGCGCGTCGTTCAACCTGCAAGGGCTGGTGGGCGTGGACATTCCCCTGAACAAGAACAACAACGGACGCATCTTCTTCGAGGCCGTGCCGCAGTATTTTTTCTCGAGCGGCAGCGGTTTCGCGCTGGGCGCAAGGGCGGGCCTGAAGCTCAATTTGTAACAGCTCGAGGATAAAAGACGCTCCCCATCACCCCATCACCCCTGCTCCAAAACCCACCCGCTCGAGGGTGGGTTTTCTTTTGCTACACTTTTATGGTTCGGGTTATCTGCTCGAGCGTTGCGAGTAGCGTACAGAGCTATTTTCTCTGTGGCTGGAGGGTGTATGAAGTATTTCGATTTCATCGTGGGGCTGTTCGTGGCGGTGCTGCTCATCAGCAACGTGGCCTCGAGCGCCAAAATCGTGGATTTACACTGGTTCAGCTTGGGTCCGGTGAATCTGAGCGTGTTCGACGGCGGTACGCTGCTCTTTCCCATCGCCTACATCTTCGGAGACGTGCTGACCGAGGTTTACGGCTACGCCAGGGCGCGCCGCGTCATCTGGATTGGTTTTGGTGCCTCAGCGTTGATGGCGCTCACCTTTTTGGTCATTGGGGCCTTGCCTGGAGAAGCTGAGTGGCTCAAGCGTGGCGGTGAGGACGCCTTCTCGAGCATTCTGGGATTCATTCCCCGCATCACGCTGGGCAGTCTGGTGGCTTACTGGCTGGGCAGCTTCGTGAACGCCTTCGTGATGGCGCGGCTCAAGGTGCTCACCGGGGGTAAGAAGCTGTGGACCCGCACCCTGGGCAGCACGGTGGCGGGTCAGGCCGTAGATACCGTGGTGTTTTGCCTCATTGCTTTTGCTGGGACCCTGCCAAACGAGGTTCTCATCAGCATCATCGCCAGCAACTATGTGTTCAAGGTCGGCATCGAGGCGCTGATGACCCCGGTGACGTACCTTGTGGTAAGCAGGCTTAAGAAGGCCGAAAAGTTGGATACCTTCGACTCGCACACCAACTTTAATCCGTTCAAAGTCCAACTCGAGGGTTGAAAGTTTTTAGCGATTAGCCAAACATCTGCTCGAGCCTACACTTAGGCTCGAGCAGAAAATCTTTTCCGATTCCCGATTGTCTTGGACAAAGCGGCACTGTCTTGGCCCAAAAGCAGCACCTCTCGGGACGGGCCGCCTATCGGGCCTGTCCGCTCCCGATTTTCCAGTCCTCAGTCCATTAACTCGAACTGTCCGTATTTCCCCTTGTAGTACAGCAGCGGCTCCCCATCTTCCCTCGAGTCGGCATATTCGACCTGCGAGATAATCAGGGTGTGGTCGCCCGCATCCACCCGGTTGACCACGCTGCACACCATGCGGGCCAGGGCGTGCTCGAGCAGGGGAACACCGCTGTGAACAATATATTCAGGGGCTTGCTCGAGCGGACGCCCCGCGAAGTGGGTGCTGGTTTCCGGCTGCATATGGGCCAGGATGTTGATGCTGTGGGCGTCCCGATGCTCGAGGAGGGTGTGTATCTTCGCGCTTTTAGCCACTGAAACCAGCACCAGGGGTGGCTCGAGCGAAACCGAGATAAAAGCGCTGGCGGTCATGCCGCGCATGTGTCCATCCTCGAGCACGCCGACCACGGTGACGCCGCTGGCGAAGGTGCTGAGGGTCTTTTTGAAGGTGGGTGCGTCTATGGGCATGAGGGTAGCGTACCGCTCGAGGGCGACGTGAGGCAAGGGGAAGGATGCTCGAAACTCAATCCCCGTCGAGCTTGTAGGCCCGTCCTGCTTTGAGGGTGAGTTGCAGCAGAAACAAGTAAAACACCGCCACAGCCAGCGTGACCACCCAGCCCTCGATGTTGCCCACCCTAGCCAGCTCGAGGTGCTCCATGAAGGTGTAATTCACGCCAGGGGCGCGGTCCGAATCGAATTTGATAACCCAGGCGACCAGAATGCCGATGTAAATCCAAAAATAATTGCGCCGCAGCCGCCAGCCCACGCTTTCCCAGCGGGTGAGGGGACTGTGGGGTTTGGCCAGTTCGCCCAGAATAACGTTGTGCCACGAACCGTCCACCTGCTCACCCAGCATGGCCGGATAAAAAAAGCGCTCCATGATGCGGACCCGGTGGTGCGAAATCTCGTAAATCCTGAAGCGGCGGGCCTCGGTGTGCAAAAAGAAGTAGTTCACGACCATCGCGCCCACCAAGACCACATGGCTGGCGTCGCTGTTGGAAAAAGCGAAACTGGTCAGGCCCGCCGTGGTGACGACGGCCCAGTTGGTGGTGATGTCCAGCCTCGAGCGGTAAGCGGTGAGCTTGCCCACCTCGGCGCGGTATAGGTGAATCAGCGCGTTGGCCGAGTTGGTCGAGTAGCTGGCCTCGGTTTTGGTGGGGTTACTGGGGATGGGACGGTCCTGAAGCGCGGTCACGGTGAATCCTCTCTCGAGTCGCAGAACTCAAACACGCGGCTCACATACACTGGGAAACGCTCGAGTCGGCAGCGCTCGAGCACGCCTTTCACTCTACTCCACACAAGCTGACCACACCCCCATGACCTCAAACCTGCAAACCAACCTGCTCGAGTGGTACGCCCAATACGCTCGAGCGCTGCCCTGGCGTGATACGAGAGACCCGTACAAAATCTGGATTTCCGAGGTGCTGCTGCAACAAACGCAGGTCGTCACCGGAACGGTTTACTACTTGCGTTTTCTAACGCGCTTTCCCACGGTTCAGGATTTGGCAGATGCCCCGCTCGAGGACGTGCTCAAAGCCTGGGAGGGCTGTGGATACTACGCCAGGGCCAGAAACCTGCACGCGGCGGCTCAGCAGATTGTGGCTCAAGGAATGCCAGAGTCGCTCGAGGGCTGGCGAGGTCTCAAAGGTGTGGGCGCGTACACGGCGGCAGCGGTGGCCTCTATCGCGCTGGGGCTGCCGCACGCGGTGGTGGACGGCAACGTGCGGCGCGTGCTGGCTCGGGTGTACGCCGAGAAAGTTCCGCTCGAGGACTGGCTGTGGACCAAAGCCGACGAATTGCTGGCTAGGGCCGACCCTGGAAGCTGGAATCAGGCGGTGATGGAGCTGGGGGCCACGGTCTGTACCCCCAAGAACCCGCGCTGTGAGGCGTGTCCCATCCGGCTCGAGTGCAGCGCTTTTGCCACAGGGAATCCCACAGAGTTTCCTGCTCCCAAAGCTCGAGCGAAGGTCAAGCAGATTCAGGCGGTGGCGCTGCTCATCGGGAACGAGTGCGCGGTCTACCTAGAGCAGCGGCCCCCGAGCGGGCTGCTGGGCGGACTTTTCGGTCTTCCGCTCGCGGAGTTCGAGGACGGCGAAAAAGATGCAGCCCTCGAGTGCCTCTCGCAACGTCTGAACGCTCAAAACCTCGAGTTGCTGGGAAGTGTGACCCACGTTTTCACCCACCGCAAGCTCGAGCTGGAAGTTTACCGCGCTGTGGCCGATGTCGTGCTCGAGAACCCGGACAAGGTGGCTTTATCCAGGCTGGACAGGAAGGCGCTCGAGCTTTTGAGGGGTCAGAGAGGGTTGTTTTAACGGCGAGAAACGAAATTTTTGTAGTTCACATTCGCTCGAGCACCCTTCGCACCGCTTCCGGGTAAAGCGCGTGCTCGAGCAGTAAAAGGCGTTCAGATAAGCTTTTTACCGTGTCCTCCGGCAAAATCTCGAGTTGGTCTTGCAGCACGATTTCGCCGCTGTCCAGGCCCGCGTCTACGAAGTGAACCGTCGCTCCCGTGTGTCGTTCTCCGGCCTCGAGCGCCTGTCTTTGCGCCTCGAGACCCTTAAACTTGGGCAGCAGCGAAGGATGAACGTTGAGCATTTTCCCGGTCCAGCGCTCGGTAAACTCGCTCGAGAGCAGCCGCATGAACCCGGCTAGGCAGATGAGGTCAATCTGGGAACCCTCGAGCAGCCGCTGAGCCTGGGTCTCGAACTCGAGCTGCCCACCTTTTTTCCAGGGAATGTACACCGCTTCCACTCCGGCGACCCTGGCCCGCTCGAGCGCGTAAGCGTCGCGTTGGTTGGAAATCACCAGCGCGATTTCGGCCTGGGCATGATGGAGGGGAAACGCCTCGAGCAGCGCCTGTAAGTTGCTGCCGCGCCCCGAGGCCATCACCGCGATTTTCTTGGTACTCATGAACCAAGTTTAGGGGACAGGGTAGGCTCGAGCCAAAAAATCCACTCGAGCCTGCTTTATGCTATCTTCCACACATCCCATGACCGCTCTCAACTCCACGCTCGAGCGCACCGAACCCGTTGTTCCCGCCACTAAAACCCGGCTCGAGTCGCTGGATTTGTTTCGCGGCCTCGCTATTCTGGCGGTGGTGGGCATTCACGTCAGCGGTCACGCGCTGCGAATTCCGGGACTCTCGAGTGGGGCGCTCGAGCTTCTGCAAACGCTCAACCGTCTGCTTCAGTTCGCGGTGCCGGGTTTTTTGTTCATGACGGCGCTAGTCTTCGCCTACCAGTACGCCCACAAGCCGCTCGAGTTGAACACGTTTTACCGCAAACGCCTAACTTCGGTGGTGCAACCCTACTTGGTCTGGACCGTGCTCTACGCCGTTTTTACGGTACTGGCGACTAAACTCACGCTCTTTAATCTGCTCGAACCCCGGCGCTGGCTCGAGTGGATTCTGACCGGCAAGGCGTTTTTCCACCTGTACTTCATGGTCATCGTGATTCAGTTCTACCTGCTCTTTCCGCTGTTGATGCCTGCATTCAAGAATCGCACCCGCTTCGAGTGGCGCTCGAGCGCGCTTACTTTGCTGGCTATCGCGGCGCTACAAATTAGTTTTTACTGGCTCAACCGCCTGTATTTCCGCATCCCCAACATCGGCAGCGTGGCGCTGTGGCACACCGTTTCACTGGGCCTGGGTTTGTTCATCGGCTCGAGCCTCCCCGACTGGCCCCGGCTGTGGGTCCGCGCTCGAGTTCCCTTCGTGGCGCTTTTGGTGCTGGCGGTGCTGTGGTACACGCCCATCGCCCTGAGTGCCTTGCGCGGCTCGAGCGTCAACACCTTTGCGGCGGCGCTCTCCGGCTGGCTCTACTCCGGCATGGTAGCGCTGCTGCTCCTCGGCCTTTGCACCTGGCTCGAGGGCCGCTTCAACCTTTCTAGGCCGCGCTTTTACAATGTACTACTGACTTTAGGCACATACAGCCTGCAAATCTACCTCATCCACCCGGCGGTGATGAAGGTGCTTGAGTTTTTAGGCAAGCACGGGTTAGGCTTCCTCGAGCGCCTGAGCGGGCACGTTTTGGTGTACGTTCTAGCGGTGCTGATTCCACTGGCCTTCGGGTACTTGATTCGGGGAACGGCACTTTCAAAGGTGCTGTTTGGACGCTGAACTGCAAAGCATTGCGCCTCCGGCGAGTCATTAGTAATTGGTGCTTGGTTGGTTTGCTTGTAAGCGTCCGAAGTCAAACCGACTAAAAACCAAGAACCGAAAACCCGCTGAAAGCGCAACGTTTTAACCCACTCCCTACTCCCTATTCCCTACCTCCGGTACTTCCCCAGAAACTCGAGCGCCGCCCGTGAAACCTCCTCGCTGAAATGGGCTGCGCTTAGGTGTGGACCCGTCACCTCGAGCACGCGCGAAGCGCTCTGGAACGGCTGCATCTGACGCACAAAGGCGCTGGCGTTGCGCTCGAGCGGAACTCGAGTGTCACCCCTGGACCCCACGGCCAGATAGGGAATATCGAGCTTGGTAAAAAACAGGGTGCCGCCGATAGGGTCGTGTGGCACGGTAGCGTAGGCCAGTTGCGCGTCCGAGACCTGCGCGGGCAAGCTGTAAGCTCGTGTCAGCGAGGCTGGATAGGTGGGGTCGCTGCGGCGGTAGATGTCGGGCAGGTTCAGCACCCCGCCGATGGTGATGGTCCCCTCGAGCGGAATGCGTCCGGTCAAGCCCAGCAGCGTGGCGGGCAGCGCTCCCATCGAAACCCCCAGGCTGAAGGTTTGCCCCGAATAATCAAAGCGGCTCAGCGCGGCGTTCCACACCCGGTAGGTGTTCTCGAGCGCGTTCACATTGCCCCAAGTTTCACGGCCCCCGTCGCTCGAGAGCAGCAGCGCGTATCCGGCCTGCGAGAAGCGCTCGAGAAACTGCGCGTAGCCCGCGTGGTTCACGAAGTCGATGCCGTACTCGGGAATGGCCCCCAGTGGGTGCGACACCAGCAGCAGCGGACAGCTCATTACGCTACAATCCGGCGGAACCACCAGCAGCGCGTCGCCCGCCGGGTCGGGAATGCGGACCAGAATCGTCCGCAACTTGGGCTGCGCGGCGGGCGGGTTGAAAATTCCACTCGAGGGTTTCTTAATCGTCGGGTTGGAAGGGCCATGCGGCGACACCGGGGTGCTCAGGGCGCTCGAGAGCAGCAGGCCGAACAGCAGGGCGCTCGAGCGGGGGAGGAAAAGGGAGCGCATCAGCCGCCCATTATGAAGTCTGAGCGCGGCGGTGTGTGATGAAAAATGAACACAAAAAAAGACCACCCTTCGGCGGTCTCGAGTGATGGGAAAGCTTTACTCCTGGCGCGGTTGCCCGCCCTGTTCGCGGCGCTGCTCGTCTTCGGGCTTGACTTCCTTGCGAAATTCGCGCACGCCCTGGCCCATCCCCTTCATTAATTGGGGCAGTCGGCTTCCGCCGAAAAGAATCAAAATAACGACTAAAATCAGAATAATCTCGAGTAGTCCAGGCATGGTCTACCTCCTGAGCGCACTTTAGCAGAACGGTGTGGGGCGCGCCTGAGAAAGCATTGGGGTTTAGGTCATGCTCGAGAGTGGTTCTCTGTAGCACGAACTCTAACGTCTATTCTGCAATACTCTGACCAAATCGTTGTAAATTAAAGTTGAAAACTCGCCGTTATAAACACCTGCAACAAATTTATCTAATAAAACATGTAACGTTTCTAAAACACAATCTATTCCATTTACATCCAAACAAAACCAATTGTTATAAGTGTATGTATCGTCCAAGTTGAAGCGGAATCTGTATTCCTCAATATCTTCGTCTCCATACTCCATAGGCCAAATAAAAAAATGCCCACCCTCAACATGTGTAATTGACAGGTATAATAGGTATTCCGTGTTTAACGAACACTTCAAATCTCTCGAACGAGACAGAACCTCGAGCAACTCGTTGACGCCCGAGATAGACAACAGAACTTGTAAGCTTGAACTCATATTCTCACTAAACCTTAAGGAGTTTTTACCTCATAGACGAAAAGTTTTTAATTCGTTAGTTTTTTTCATAAGTATCACACGTTTGAGTGAACTGTACTGTATTTGAGTTGGCTAGACCCATACAATACTTTCCTACTCTACTCCACTCACCCTTTAAACTCGAGCCATGAACGCGCCCACCGAACCCGAATTCACCAACCGCCTCGCGCTCGAGACCAGCCCTTACCTGCTTCAGCACGCGCACAACCCCGTTAACTGGCTGCCCTGGGGCCAGGAAGCGTTCGAGGCGGCACGGGAGCAGGATAAACCCATTCTACTCAGCATCGGCTACGCCACCTGTCATTGGTGTCATGTGATGGCGCACGAGTCGTTCGAGAACTCGAGCATTGCCGAAATCATGAACCGCTACTTTGTCTGCGTCAAGGTGGACCGCGAGGAGCGCCCCGACGTGGACCGCATCTACATGGCGGCGGTGCAGGCCATGACCGGGGCGGGCGGCTGGCCCATGACCGTGTTTCTCGAGCCGGGGGGTAAGCCCTTTTACGCTGGAACGTACTTCCCGCCGCAGGACGGCCCTGGTCGCCCTGGTTTTCCCCGTTTGCTCGAGGCGGTGAGTGAAGCGTGGAGTAATAAGCGCGACGAACTCGAGCACAGCGCCGACGCGCTGACCCAGGCGGTGCAGGATTTCTCGGCCAGGGGCGGGCGGGCTGGAGAACTCGACCCTGACCTCAGCGCTCGAGCACTCTCCAATCTGAATGCGCGTTTCGACGCGGTGAACGGCGGTTTTGGCGACGCGCCCAAGTTCCCCGCGCCCACCACGCTCGAGTTTCTACTCCAGCACTTTCACCGCACCGCCAATGAGCAGGCGCTCGAGATGGCGCTGTTCACGCTCGAGAAGATGGCGCGGGGCGGTATCTACGACCAGCTCGGCGGCGGCTTTCACCGTTATTCGGTGGACGCTCGTTGGGCGGTGCCTCACTTCGAGAAAATGCTCTACGACAATGCTCAGCTCGTCCGGGTGTACCTTCACGCGCTGCAAATCGTGCGGCGGCGCGAACCCTCGAGCGAACGCGCCGAACTGCTCGAGCGGGTGGTGCGCGAAACGCTGGATTACTTATTGCGTGAGATGACCTCGAGTGAGGGCGGCTTTTACAGTGCCCAAGACGCCGATTCCGAGGGCATTGAGGGCAAGTTCTTCACCTGGACCCCGGCGGAGTTTGGTGAGGTGCTAGGCCAGGACGCGCCCGACCTGCTCGAGCATTTGGGCGTCACCGAGGCGGGGAACTTTCTCGACCCACATCACCCCGAATTCGGCTCGAGGAGCGTGCTTCACCTGCCGCAACCCGAAATTCTGGAGGGTCGGGAAAACCTCGAGAAGCTTGCCTGGAGCAAGCAGCGCCTGTTTGCGGCGCGCGAGGGGCGCGTCAAACCCATCACCGACGACAAGGTGCTCACCTCCTGGAACGGCCTGGCGCTGGCCGCTTTCGCGGAGGCGGCTCGAGCGCTCGGTGAACCAGAATATCTGAGGGTGGCGCTTGAGAACGCCCGATTTTTTCAGGCTTATATGCATGCCCCGGACGGGCGGCTGTTTCACACGTATCGCCAGGGTCAGGCCAAAATTACCGGGCTTCTCGAGGACGTCGCGCTCTACGGCCTGGGTCTGCTCGAGTTATACAAGGCGTGTGGTGATTTGACCTGGCTCGAGTGGGCCAGAGATTTGTGGAAGGTGGCCCTGCGCGACCACTGGGACGACTCGAGCGGCGCGTTTTACTCGAGTGCCGCCATTTCTGCCAACTCGGGGGGAGAGACCTTGATTGCTCGGATGCAGGAATTCTTCGATGCCGCCGTGATGAGCGACAACGCCGCTGCCGCGCTGCTCGGCCTGTGGATAGACCGTTACTATGGCGATTCAGGCGCGCTCGAGCACGCCCGTAAAGTGGTGCTGGGCAGCGTGGGCGAGATGCTGCAGGCTGCGAGTGGCTTTGGCGGCTTGTGGCAAGGCTTCGAGCTGCTTTTGAGCGAGCGCACCGAAATCGTGCTGATGGGGTCGCCCGAGGAGCGGGTCCCGCTCGAGCGCGTTGTGGTCGGGTTTTACCTGCCCTTCACCGCGATTGCTCCGGCCCTGGTTGCAGACTCGAGGTTGAGCCTGCTCGAGAATAGAACAGGCGACGGCGTGGCCTACGTGTGCCGCAACATGGCCTGTGAGTTGCCCACTCGAGCCGTAAAGGTTCTGGAAAGTTTGCTCGAGCGGATGGGGCAGCATCCATAATTTGTGATTGAGTGGTGCTCGAGGTTCGGGGAACTTATCTCCCTCAAAATTCGTCCTCCGGCCCGCTCACGGACCTCGGGTGGACTACAATAGGCGGCTATGAGAGGTATTCGAGCGTGGCTCTAGAACGAATCTTCCGGCGTAAAAAGCCGCAACTGGCCGAGGGAATCGACGTTCCCGAGCTGTGGAGCAAGTGTCCGCAGTGTGGTGCCCAGACCTATAAAAAAGACTTGCTGGCCGCGCTGATGGTGTGTCCCACCTGCGGCTACCACAACCGCTTGGGGGTGGAGCAGCGGCTCGAGTTTTTGCTCGACGCGGGCAGCTTCGAGCAGACCAGTGGGTCGGTATATCCGCTCGACCCGCTCGAGTTCGTGGACACCGAGAGCTACCGCAGCCGCCTCGAGCGCGCGCAGCTCAAAACGGGTCGCCCGGACGCGATTTTAGCGGGCCGAGGCCGCATCCTCGAGCGACCCTTGATGCTGGTCCTGATGGATTTTTCTTTCAACGGCGGCAGCATGGGCAGCGTGGTGGGCGAGGAGATTTCGAGGGCGGCTGGGCACGCGCTCGAGCGCCGACTGCCTTTGCTCATCGTGTGCGCCTCCGGCGGGGCCAGAATGCAGGAAAGTGCCCTGAGCTTGATGCAGATGGCCAAAACCACCGTGGCGCTGCAAAAGCTGGCCGAGGCGGGATTGCCGTACTTCAGCCTGCTCACCGACCCCACCACCGGCGGCGTGACTGCCAGCTTCGCCACCATCGCCGACGTGATTATGGCCGAACCCAAAGCGCTCATCGGCTTCGCGGGGCCTCGAGTGATTCAGCAAACCCTGCGCCAGACCCTGCCCGAAGGCTTCCAGCGCTCTGAATTCCTGCTCGAGCACGGCATGATTGACCTAGTCTCAACGCGCGCCGAGCAGCGCGACACCCTGGCCCGCCTGATAAGTCATTTCACGCGTGCGGGGGGCCTGACGTGAGCGACCCGCTACGCGATTTGGAAAACACCATCGCGGCGCTCGAGCGCACCATGCGCGACACCGGGGCCGACCTGATGCACGAAATTGGCCTGCTACGGACCAAGTTCGACGCGATGCGCTATTCAAAGGGCAGCGCTGCGGAGTCCTCGAGCGTGCCTCACACACTGAGCCGCTGGGAGCGGGTTCAACTGGCTCGAGTGCAGGGTCGGCCCACGGGTCTGGACTATGTGGAGCGCGCTTTCGAGAACTTCGTGGAGCTGGCCGGAGACCGTGCGTTTGGCAATGACCAAGCCCTGATTGGCGGTCCGGCCACCTTGCAGGGTAGGAGTGTGATGCTGCTGGTGCAGCAAAAAGGCCGCGACACCAAAGGTAACATCAAGCGCAATTTCGGCATGAGCCACCCCGAGGGCTACCGCAAGGCCGTTCGCCTGATGGGGCTTGCCGAAAAGTTCGGCTTGCCGCTCATCGCGCTGATTGACACACCCGGCGCGTATCCCGGCCTCGCCGCCGAGGAGCGGGGGCAAGCGTGGGCCATTGCCGAGAGCATCGCCCGTATGGCGTCCCTCAAGGTGCCCACCCTGAGCGTCATCATTGGGGAGGGTGGCAGCGGTGGAGCGCTGGCGCTCGGCATCGGCAATGTGGTTTTGATGCTTGAGAACGCCTGGTACAGCGTCATTTCACCCGAATCCTGCGCCGCTATTTTGTGGCGCGACAGCAAGGAAGCCGCCAGGGCAGCAGAAGCGCTCAAACTCAGCGCCCAGGACTTGCTCGAGCTGAAGGTCATAGACGAAATCATTCCCGAACCCGCAGGCGGGGCGCATAAAGACGTAGACGCCACGGTACAGAGCTTTACTGATGCAGTGACGCGTCAGCTCGAGCAGCTCAGCACTCTCTCGAGCACGCAAGTGCTCGAGAACCGCCGGGAACGCTTCCTGGGCTTGGGTTCCTTCGAGCTTCGCGACTAAGTAGACCTCCGGCGAAAGTAGAGGGCGGGCCGTCCCGCCTCCCACTTTTGACCGAGTGGAACGAGTAAGAATAGAAGTGAAACAGGTCTTTAGGCGACTTTTGCCGGAAGTGTAGCGAACCCTCAGCTCAAGTCAAACCTGCCGCCGTCAGGCTCGAGCCTGCGGTTCCGTCTTCGGGTGTGCCCTGCCGCACCTGAACCAGCGCTTCCTCGGACGTTACCAAATGACCGTCCTGCTCGAGCACCAAAACTTCACGGCCCAGTTCCACCGTCAAATTCTGGGTCTGGGTCACGCCTCTCTTGCCGATTCTGACGACTTCGACCACCTCGGCCAGCTTGCTCACCACCGCGCGTTCGCGGTAAATCTCGAAGCTGTAACGCTGCCCCGGCTCGAGGGTCACGGTTTCGCCGTTCAGTTCGAGGGTGAAGGCTGTGCTGTTCAAGCCCACAATTCCAGCGTCGTTCAGGCTCGAGTGCTCGAGAATCACCGTCTCGGAGACTAGTTCCACCGGAAGGTGCTCGATGCGCCGCACGATTTCGCGCCTCACCTCGAGCTGGCCCACCACCTCGCGCACCACCTCGACCAGCGGGCGCTCCTCGAGCAGCTCCAGGGTGGCCACTTCGGTGATATGTTCGCCCATACCCTGCTCGTCTGGGTGGGTAGAAGTGCGCTCAAGCCGCGTTTCCCGAGTGCTCGAGCCAAGTTGAGAATCGATGTCGGTCAGGTGCGGGGGTAATTTGTTGGGATTCACGACGACTCCTTTAGAATTTTTGACAAAGCCCCATCAAAAAGGGGACAGCCGGAGCCGTCCCCTCGAGTGGGTCACAAATCAGCGCTTGTTGTTGCCGGTGATGTTGTCGGCGGTGTTGCGAACCGCGTCGCCCACGTTGTCGGCGGTATTACGAACTGCGTCACCCGCGCGGTCAATCAGGCTCTCGTCTTTCTTGCCCGTGGTTGCGGCAGTGCTGGTGGTCTTGCCGCTGGCATCCGTGACCATCTGACCGTTGCGCTCGACCTCGAGCACTTCCTTGCCGATGGTTTCGGTCACAACTTGAGTCTCGGTCTGCACGCGCTTGCCGATTTCGATTTCCTCAACCACGAACGCCTGCTTGGTCACGTTGGCGCGCTCGGCCTCGAGTTCGACCTTGATAGTTTCATTGCTGCCCAAAGTCGCGCCGCTCACGGCTTGGCCGCCGCTGACCGCATGGCGCTCGATAACCACTTCTTCGCGCTCGAGCGGCACGTTGACCTTCTCGGTGTGGGTCTCGACCCGCTTGCCCACCTCGACTTCACCCACGCGCTCGCGGGTTTTGCTGACGTTGAGGCGCTCCTCGAGCAGTTGCAGGCGCTGAGGGGCCTTGAACAGTTTGTCGTCGGCATCGTCGTCGCGGTAGTTGAAACGGCTGGTGTCGGTGAGGGCAGGGCCTGCGGTCAGCACCGGCTCGGTGGTCGTGGTGGTCGCAGTAGTCGTGGTGGTCGCAGTAGTCGCAGCGGCTACAGGAGCAACATAGCGGCTGTGGTCGTCACGCCCGGTCAACATCACCGCTTCGCGTCCCATGTCTTCATCGGCGATGTCGTCGCCCACGCGGTATTCGCGCATAGACTTCACTTGGTCTTTGGTGAGTGAATCAAAATACACCCCGTCGTCCTCGATGCGGGCCATGCCCACCGGAACCAAAACTTCCTTAGAAAAAAACCAGCCACCGGTATCCACCACCAAGTAACGGATGCGTCCACCCGTGGGGTCCACCAGCGCCGAGGTGACGGTGCCCACTTTGGTGCCGTCGCTGCCGTAAGCGGTTTTGCCGCTAGGGTCGTAGATTCCACCCGTGGTGTCGCTGAGGTTGACGTTGTTGTCGCGGGCCATGTCGTTTAGGGTAATGAGTCGTGCCATGATGTTTTCCTCCGGTGCCCTCGAGCGAAATTGAGTTGGGTAAAACCGAAATTGTTCGCTCGAGTGAAGCATTGCTTGCTTGGCCCCTCGAGTATTGCGCCTTATCCTGAAGTGAGACTGATGTCGTTCTGAAGCGATTTTGAACCGTAGATTTAACAAAACTTCATCGTAGAATCTCTTCTCGGGTTCAGCCGGTTTTTTGCAGTGCCACCTGCTGCTCGAGCACGGCAAAACCCACCGATTCGTAAATTCGCGCAGCAAAGTACTCGGGGTCGGCCACCATCACCAGGGTCTCGGCCCCCTTGTCAAAAGCGTACCGAGAGGCCTCGAACACCAGCCTGCCGCACAGGCCCTTTTTGCGGTGCTCCGGGTGGGTTCCCACCATCTGAAAGCGGGCCAGGTCGCTCGAGAAGAAGATGCCCAAATCGGCCACCAATTTGCCGCTCAAGAAGGCCCCGAACCACTCGCCCAGCCCCAGCTCGGTGAGCAGGCGGTAATTCTTGAGCTGAGCGGACTTGAAGATGCGGTAGCTCTCGAGCGAGTAGAGGGGGTCTCGGCACAGAACTTGCACCTCGAGCGCGGCGTCCCAGTCGGCATCGCTCTTGAGCGGGCGCACCTCGGCTTCCAGACTCATACGCTCCGGTGCGTAGGTCTGGGTGGCGGTGAGGACCACACTTCGCTCGAGGGTGAATCCGGCGTCCAGAAAGGGTTGACTTACACCCGCTTCACCTTTGGTGCCGTCCACGCCGAAAGCGACGTGTTTGGCGTCGGGGAAGTGCTCGCGGAAAAGCGCGCTCCAGCGCTCGAAATCGCCTTCTTGTGGGGGTCGCGCGAACAGCAAGAAATTGCCCCAGTAGAAGGTGTGGTTGGACGGGGTGTGGATTCGCAGGTACTCGCTAAAATCGGTCACTTCGCCGTTCCAGCGGGCAAACATCAGGTCGGTGCGGTAGCCCAGAGAATGAAGGTTCATGTTCTGATTCTAGACGCTGCGCTCAAATGCTGCGCTTGGTGTATACTGCGCCGTTACGGTCAAACACGGTAAAACCGTGAAGCGGGCCGAACCGCAGAGCAGGCCACCCGCCAGAACGGGATAGATACGGCCAGAGGATTTTGAGATGACAGACCAGCCCCACACCCCGCCCAACACACCTGTACCCGAAACGCTGCAACCCATCATTGACGCCATCAACGAAGGCGAGATGGACGAAGACCTCCAGGCCGACGCCGCCGAACGAGGACACGAAGGACACGAAGGAAAAGAGCTGACCGAGCAAGAAGAGCGCGACGCCGAACTCGAGGAGATGAGGCTCGAGGGCGCGATGGACGAGGACGAGAATATCGAAGAGGGTGACTCAGAAGACGAGCAGGAGGAAGCGGCGCTGCGTCTGTCCGTGCTGGGTCACGACGACGAAACCGAAGACGGGGAAGGTGAGGACGAGTTCATTGACATCGAGGAACTGCTGGGCGCGCTGAGCGAACTCAGCGATAAAGTCGAGGCTCAGGGCGTAGAGATTGCCGCCCTGCGCCGTGAAATGCGTGAATTGAAAGGGGGAGCCGAGCGCGGTAGCTCGAGAGAGGGTGGCTTCAAGCCCCGCGAGGAAGGCAGCTTCCGGCCTCGAGAAGCTCGAGAAGACCGGGGCAGTGAGCGTCCGCGCGAGGACCGTCCGCGCGAGGATAGACCCCGTGAAGGCGGCTTTCGCCCTCGAGAAGACCGTCCCCGCGAAGATAGACCCCGCGAAGGAGGCTTTCAGGGTCGCAGCGAGGGTGGCTTCAGGCCCCGCGAAGAGCGTCCGCGTGAAGGTGGGTTCCGCCCTCGAGAAGGCGGTAGTGACCGTCCTCGAGAGGACCGTCCCCGCGAAGGTGGCTATCAGGGTCGCAGCGAAGGGGGATTTCGTCCCAGTGGAGAGCGTCCCCGTGAGGGAGGGTTCCGTCCTCGAGAAGGTGGCAGCAGTGACCGCCCTCGAGAGGGTGGATTCCGTCCTCGTGAAAGCGGCAGTGACCGTCCCGGAGGCTTCACGGGCCGGGGCGACAACGGTTTTAGGCCCGGTGGAGAGCGGCCCCGCGAAGGGGGTTTCAGGCCCAGCGGAGACCGACCGCGTGAGGGTGGGTTCCGCCCCCGCGAAGGGGGCAGCAGTGACCGTCCTCGTGAGGCCAGAGAAGACCGTCCCTCGAGAGAAGGCCGCAGCAGCACGGGTCCCAGCGCTTTTACGCCCCGTCCGCGCAAAGACAGGGGTTACTAAACTCCTACAAATTGAGCATCTGAATTGAGATTACCCGTAAGCTCTGAACCGCCTCGAGAGGGGTGGTTTTTTGATGTCTTCTCCAGGGTCACAACCCCCGGTAGTTTGTGCTTGCGAGTTCAGACGAGCGTTCCGAATCGTCGTAATCTACGGCCCTAGAGCACGAATCCAAGTTGCTTAGGCCCCTGAACTCATGGATAAACCCAAATTCTTCCCCACCCACGGCCACCTGATGCTCTGTCAGAACACCAACTGCGTGCAGCGCGGCGCGGACTACCTGCACCGAATGCTCACCGCCGCGCTCGAGCGTGAACACTTGATGTATTACAAAACGGGGGGAACCCTGCGCTATACGGCTTCTGGCTGCCTGGGAGCCTGCTCGAGCGGCCCGGTGCTGGCTTGCTACCGTAAGCGTGCAGGTCAGCTCGAGCAGGCTTGGTACTACGGCGTGACCCTGCCGCTGGCGCTCGAGGTGGCGCGGGCCGTTCAGGACGAGGGGGATTTACCGCTCGAGCGGCGCTTTGACGTGGAAGATAGATTTTAGACAGTAAACGTCAGAATCAAACCTCAATCTGACGTGTGAACTCTGATGTCTGACGTCTCCAAACCTCAATTTTTCTGAAAACCCCTTCACCTCGAGTTGGTCACAAATCAGACCGGGGTCAGCCGACCTTTTTACACTCTGGGCATGAAGAATTCTCGAGTGTTTCCATTGGCCGCGCTCACCGTGGCTTTGCTGGCTCAAACAAGTTGGGTGGACGCCCAGACCGCTGCTCCCTCACCCGATTGCTCGAGCGGCGTTTCGGTGCTGCCGTCCGTGCCCGAGGGCTTTGCTGGGGTTGCGGACGCCAGCACCCGTTTTGGCTACAAACTGCTGCGTGAGGCGGCGCGGGTCAACCCTCGAGGAAATGCCTTCCTGTCGCCCATCAGTGCGTCTCAGGCGCTTGAGATGCTGTATCAGGGTGCTAGCGGGGATACTCAAAAAGCCATGAGCAAGGCGCTGGGTTTAGAGAACATCTCGCTCGAGACTCTGAACAAAGCCAATCTCTACGCCTTGTCTGTGCTCGAGAATGATAAATGTGTGCAGTTCAGCTCGGCCAACTCGCTGTGGGCCAAGCCTGGATTCAATGTTCTAGACAGCTTTGCCAGCACTGCTCGAACTTCTTACCGCGCCGAGGTGCGAAGTGCGGATTTGGGCACGCTCGAGGGCGTTGCTCAGGTCAACGCCTGGGTCAGCGACAAGACGCGCGGCAAGATTGACAAATTGCTCGACGCGCCCGTGCCGGACACCGATTTACTGCTGCTCAACGCCACCTACTTCAAGGGCCTGTGGAGCAAGCCCTTCAAAAAAGAAGACACCCTCAGCAAGCCTTTTTTCCTGCAAGATGGCTCGAGCAAAACGGTGCCGATGATGTCCCAGAAGCTTGAGAAGGTGGATTACGTGGACGCGCCTACTTTCGAGGGTGTGCGCCTGAGCTACAAATCGAGCGCGGGTCGCGCTTTTGTCACCGAACTCTACCTGCCTAAAAAGACCTCCTCGCTCTCGAGCCTGGTCGTTCGGGCCTCGAGCGGCGCTCTGAACCGCCTGAACTGGGAAAAGGGAACCGGAACCCTCGAGTTGCCGCGCTTTAAACTCGAGACGAAAACTGACCTCCAGCCGCTGCTGACCAAACTGGGCATGGGCGTGGTCTTCACTGACGCGGCCCGTTTCGACAAGCTCAGCCCGCAACCCACCCGCGTGTCTGGGGCCTTGCAAAAAGCGGTGCTTGAGGTGAACGAGGAAGGCGCAACTGCGGCTGCGGCGACGGGAGTGTTGATGCAGACCACCTCGATTCAACTTCCGCCTCGAGCCTTCAATCTGGTGCTCAACCGACCTTTTTTCATGACCATCCGTGAGCAAAGCAGCAACACCCCGCTGTTTCTGGGCGCGGTTTACAACCCCTCGAGCTTGTAGAGTTTAGAGGTCAGACATCAGATTACAGAGGTCAGACGTCAGATTTCAGACATCAGATTTTCACTACGACAATTTAAGAAGCGAGAAAAGAGAGAAGAACGGCTCGAGTGGTCCGTTCTTCTCTCTTTCTTTGTTCTGGTTCGAGTCGGAGTCAGATTCCTACATGCGCTCGAGTTCAACCCGTAAAACCCGTTGCCACAGGCTCGAGCGAACTTCTGACGTCTGGAATCTGCCTCCCTACCAACCGCCGCCCTTGAGGGTCTTCAAATCGGCTTCCATCTTGCTCAAGCCCTCCTTGACCGAGGTCTTCCCCAGCATGATGTCGGTCACACCGCTGCGGAACACGCTCGAGACGTCGGCATACTTCTTGCCCGTCACGCCCGAGGGACGGTTGACGGTGCTGTTGTAAGCCTCGAACAAATCGGCCAGATACGGGTAGGTTTTGAGCACCTCGCGGTCCTGATACAGCGTTTTGAGCGTGGGCAAGGCCCCCTCGGCGATGCGTTCACGCTGCACCTCGGGCGAGGTGAGGTAGCGAATCAGGTCGGCGGCTTCTTTGGGGTACTTGGTGGTCTTGGTGGCGGCCAGTTGCCAGCCGCCGAGTGTGGCGGCGTTGCGGCCCGTCGCGCTGCCTTTGGGTAGCACCGCTACCGCGAATTTACCCACCACGCGGCTGTCCTTGCCCTGGCTCTGGGTGTACGAGATGGGCCAGTCGCGCATGAAGGCGGCGTTTCCAGCCAGCCAGATTTTACGGATATCACCGCCCTTGAAGTCGCTCGAGTTGGGCGGAGAAACCTTCTTGAGCTGTGTGCTGAACAGCTCGAGCGCGGCCCGCGACTTGGGGTTGTTGACGGTCACGTTGCCCCGGTAGTCCACGATGTTGCCGCCGCCGTAGCTGGCAATCCACTCGAGCGCCACACAGGTAAAGCCTTCGTTGGGCGAGGCGTGGGTCACGAAGCCGGAGAAACCTTCGTTGTTGGGGCGTTCTCCGGCCTGAATCTTGGAGGCCATCTCGAAAAGTTCCTGCCAGGTGGCGGGTGGATTTTTATAGCCGTACTTCTCGAGCAGGTCGCTGCGGTAGTACAGCAGGCCCGCGTCCGAATACCACGGCAGGGCGATGAGTTTGCTGCCCTGGAGGTCATTAGCCAGCATGTTCTTGAAAAACGGCGCTTTGTCGGTGGACTTGATGTAAGGACTCAAATCGAGCAGATACTGGCCCAGCAAACTGGGCCAGATGACGTCTATGGCGAACACGTCCGACCCCAGCGAGTTGTCGTCGAGCTTGAGGCGGTAGCGCTCGAGGCTGTCGCTCGAAGAGTTGGCGGTGTCGGCGGTCACGTTGACCTTGTTACCCGTTTTTTGTGCCCAGATTTGGGCGCACTTGGCGCAGGCCTTGTACTGGTCGCCGTTGGTTTGACACTCGAGGCCCAGCGTCACCGCGCCCGCGCTCGAGGCGAAACTCAGTGCCAGCAAGGTCGAGAGTGTGGTCAAAGTGCGGTAAAAGCGTGGGTGAGCGGGAATCTGATTCATGAAGCGTCCTTTGAAGCTGTAAAGAGGGAACCAGTGGGCCGGATGCCAAAAGATTTGTGGCGACCTCGGTCATCGGCCTCGTAGATTAACCCTCTCACACCCGTCGCCTCGAGAGATTTGTCACGCCTGGAGCGTGTTTGATGCACCCCCATCTGGGGTGGACGCGCCTCTTTACATGAGTTATTTATATAACTGGGTTGTTCCAACATCCTCGAGTCGGCCACAAATCGGATGCTCGAGCGCGGGGTTTCCAAATCTACCTTTCAAAACCACTCGAGTAGGAAACCCGCTTCCAGGCGCTATATTGAGTCCCATGCCCCATCTGGTGCCCAACGCAGTCTTCGTCTACGGAACCCTCAAAAGCGGTGAGCAAAACCACCGCCACGCCCTCGAGTCCGGTCTGCTCGAGGTGGCTCCTGCCTTTGTCGAGGGATACCGCGTTTACAACCTCGAGCCGGAACACTACCCCGCACTCGTGCGTGGCGAGGGCCGGGTTTATGGCGAGGTGCTGACCTTTGCCGACCTCGAGCGCGCGCTTATTCGGCTCGATTGGCTCGAAGCCATCCATGAAAATCCTCCCGAGTACCGTCGGGAGGAGGATTGGGCGCAGGTAGCGTCGGGTAAAAAGGTTTGGGTTTACCTGTATTTATACGAATTCACGCTCGAGCGACCTGGAGCGACTTGGGTACAAGATGGGGTGTGGCAGGGTCAGTTCACGCCGCGCAGGGGTTCGTCTTCGTCGTCCTCTTCGTCGTCATAATCTTCGTCGTCCTCATCGTCCTCGAGCATGAACGGGGACTCGAGGATGTTGTTGAGCTTGCGCTGTTCGCCCTCGGCCACGGCGGAAAGTCCGTCCGCGCCCACGGCCACGTCTTCGGGGTAGCCCTTGATGAAAAAGCTGTAAGCGGTATCGCCGTCGTCGTCGTCCTCGGCCAGCACAATTCCGATGGAGCAATCTTGCTCAGCGGCGACCAGCTCGAGAAGTTCCCGGATTTTAGCGCGAATTCTGTCCATGCCTATACCTTAACCGAAATTGTTGCTCGGCGGCGCGGGTGGTGTACTCGGCGGCGCGGGTGGGGCGTTGGCGTTCGAGTGAGAGGGGGTGCGGGGGTGAGGGGGGGCAGGGGAGAAGATGCTCGAGCTAAAAGCCCAAGCTGTCTCTCCATGTCTTGAGCAGAACGGCACGTCTTCTTGGTCAAAACAGCGCCGATGACGACGCTTGACCGCTTGAGCAGAATGGCACCTGACGGGCCTGCTCGCCTACCGGGCGTCTTGGCGAAAACGGCACTGTCTTGAGCAGAACGGCACCTATCGGGCCTGCTCGCCTATCGGGCCTCGCCGCCTGTCCGCCTACCCATCTCCCTATCTCCTTATCTCCCCGGCTCCCCCGCTCCCCATCTCCTATCCTCCCTCCAATCCTCCAACCTTCTCACCCTCTCGCACCTACCCTCGAGTAGCCTGAACACCCGTGGGAGCCAAATTCGATTTAGCCTTACCTATCCTGACTTTAGCGCTGCTGGCGCTCGGTCTGGTGGCCGTGAGCAGCGTCGCCTCGAGCGGCGAGTTCCAACGTCAGATGCTGGGCATCGGTTTGGCGCTCATTCCGTTGGGTCTGGCGTGGTGGCTGGGCCGCGAGCGCCTGTTCAAGTTCGCGCCGCTGCTTTACGCCGCTGCACTCGGCCTTCAGGTGCTCACCCTGGTCATCGGGCGCGACATCAATGGGGCCAGAAACTGGCTGGTGCTGGGTCCGGTGCAGTTTCAGCCGCTCGAGATTCTCAAACTGGCCTTGATTCTGATGCTGGCCCGCACCCTGCGGGGGGGCTACCGAAACCTGGGTTCGTACCTGCCTATCGCCTTGCTCACGCTGCCTGCCCTGCTGCTGGTAGGCCGCGAGGATTTGGGCGGTGCGTTCGTGCTGGCCGGAATCACCTTGTGCATGATGCTGGTGTGGCGAATGCCGCTGTGGCACTTTCTGCTGGGCCTGCTGCTGGTCGGGGTGGCCTTTCCCACCGTGATTTATCCGCGCCTCAAGGCGTATCAGCAAACCCGCCTGACCATCTTTCTCGACCCCAGCAAGGACGCTCGCGGTCAGGGCTATCAGCTCAACCAGAGCATCATCGCCATCGGGTCGGGCGGCATGATGGGTAAGGTTACAAGCAGGGGACGCAAACCCAGAACAACTTTTTGCCTGAAGAACAAACTGATTTCATCTTCTCGAGCTACTCCGAGGAGCAAGGTTTTGTGGGGTCCATCGCGCTGCTCTTACTCTTCGGGGCGCTGTTCTGGCGGCTGGCCTTCATGGCCGGAGAATCGCCGCTGCTGCGCGACCAGCTCATCTTTGCCGGGGTGATGGGCCAGATTGGGGTGCAGGCCCTCGAGAACATCGGCGCGGCCCTCTCGCTACTGCCGCTCACCGGAATCACCCTGCCGCTGATTTCTTACGGCTCGAGTTCGCTGATTTCCACGCTGACGACTTTGGGTGTGGCGTATGTGGTGTACCGGGATAGGTACGAGGGGATGATTTGAGGAGATTTGCAGGGTTCAAACGTCAGAGTTCAGACGACAGAAACTGCACCCCATTATGTCTTTAGCTCATCACCCGCTCGAGCAAACTTTCCAGCGCCGCCTGACACGCCGCCTGGTCCACGTTCCACGCCTGGATGTGGTCGGCATCCGCTACTCGCAAATACGCCACCTCGCTCGAGTGCAACTTAGCGAAGGTGTCGCTCGAGGATACCGGAACCACGGTGTCTGTGTCGCCGTGAATGAGCAAGGTGGGCACGCCCAGCGCTGCCGTGTCCACAGTGTGATTGACTTTCTCGAGCGCCCAGCCGCTACGCCACTCGGACACGCGGGCCACCGCCCGTGCGGTGCGCTTGGAGAATTTGTAACTTTCGGCCTGCATCTCGAGCACCGCGTTCCAGTCGAGCGCCGGACAGTCCAGCACCAGTCCGCGAATCAGGTGGGCGTACTTTGAGCGGCGCAAGGTGGTCAGGCACATGCTGCCGCCCATCGAAACGCCGTACAAAACGAAGTCTTTGGCCCCGTGTGCCAGGGCGTACTCGAGCGCGGACTCGACATCCTTCCACTCGCGGTGGCCGTGGTGGTGCAGGCCGTCGGGGCTGCGCGGCGCGCCCCCGTGGTTGCGGTAGCTGGGGGCCAGCGCGGGCAGCCCCGCTTTGTGCAGGGTGGGCAGCGCGTGGACGAACTCCTGCGGCCCGCCGCTGCGCCCGTGAATCAGGATGGCCCAGGTGGTGGGGGCAGGCTTTTCGGGTGTGTGCGCTGCCGGAACGAACCACGCCGGAAGCGTGCCCAGTTCGCTCGAGAAACTAACCGTGCTGTAGCTCAGGCTGCAGCTTCGCAGCGGGTTGTCCTCGAGCGCGTAGGGGCGCACCCGCACCGCGAGTCCCTGCTCGAGCCGTCCCAAGACCCCAGTAAAGCGACGGGTCACGGACTTTTCGCTCAGCTCGAGAATCTCCCCGACCAAGCCGTAGCCGCTGCTCCACTCGAGCCGAAACTCACCCCTTCGGGCGCTCAGCGCCGTGCGGGTCAGGGTCACGGACTCGGGCGTGTGCCTCAGCACCTTGAGGCCGAACGGGCGGTCCACCGGAACCGCCCGCATGAAGAACTCCGAGCCGACCCACAGCCCCAGTCCCAGCAGCAGCGGCGGGGCCAACAGCGCCACGCCCGCCAGTCCACGGGTCCATCCTTTTGACACTTTTGATTTTGCTTTGTACTTCACCCCAGCATTGTGGCCGGTCCTCGAGCCTGCAATGGTGAGACAGGATGACGCGGGGTAACGCACAAGCCAGCAAATCCAAGCCAGCAAGAAGGGAAAGCGTTCGAGCGCTTTCCCTTCTTAATTTGTTGACCCGCTCGAGGTGAACTTACTGCTTTATCACGCTCGAGAGCTTGTTGAGCAGCACGTTGTTGCTGTCCTGGTTGGCCATCCAGTACATTGCGCCGCCGTAGCCATTGGCCCTGAAGTACGCCGCTTTGGCTCCGATGGAGCGCTCGTCGTCGTAGGACCAGAATTCACGGGTGCCGGGGTTGAAGGCGTAGGGCGCTTCGGCCTGGGTGTTGTACCTGAAAACCCAACCCGGCGCTTTGAAGATGTCCACCAGTTTCCAGTAACCGGCGGTTCCCGGTTGTTCGCCGCCGGTTGCGCCCGCGCCGCTGGCAGGTTGAAACAGGCCGTCGCCACCCGGTCCGGCCTGCACGTTGGACCAGCCACGCCCGTAAAAGGCCACCCCCGGCAGCAGGTGCGATGCAGGCGCGCCTTTGGCCACGTAAGCTTGCAGGCCCTGACTCACCGTGAACTTGCTGCTGGCCACCGGGTCGCCCGTCACCGGGTTGAGCGGGGTGTTGAAGTTGGTCACGGGGTCAAAAGCCCCGTGGAAATCGTAGGTCATCACATTGAACCAGTTGAGCAGCTTGTCCATCGCGGATACGTCGAGCAGCGCGGTTTTTGCCGGGTCGGCCACCACCGCTGCGGTCAGCAGCACGCCCGGTTTGTAGGCGTCCATCTGGGTACGGAACTCCTGAAGCAAACTGATGTAGTTGCGCCGA
>Ga0123339_10000619_pt1 | contig 26860 bp, 26 predicted proteins | sample lystaG_FD_89956 | JGI IMG/M metagenome (GOLD analysis project Ga0123339, IMG submission 89956) | Glacier valley bacterial and archeal communities from Borup Fiord, Nunavut, Canada, to study Microbial Dark Matter (Phase II) -... | ecosystem: Environmental > Aquatic > Freshwater > Ice > Glacier ...
AAAAATTCGAGTAACTGAATTTTCTTCTAATTCAGCATCTTTAAATGCCTTTTTTAAATGATAATTAATCGTATGTGTTTCCACGTCATACAAAAGTCCCATCATTTTCTGACTCAACCATACATTTTCATCTGCATAAATAGCATTCACGTCACTTTGTCCTGTTGCTGTTAAGAATGTCAAATACTCAGCTGCAGAAGATCTTAAGATAGAAACCTCATTTTTTTCCTTTCCCATCCCTATACCTCAATTTCTGCAATAATTTTATCAATTTCATCTCTAAGAACTTGCTCTCTAGCTACGATCTCAGCAATTTCTTGATTCAGAATTTTAATAACTATTTTTTCTCTGGTGTCTTTTTGCTCTACATACGAACTAACCGAAAGGTTATAATCATTTTCTCCTATTTTGTCATTCGGAATTAAAATAGATACATGTTCCTTTACTTCTCTTTTTGCATAAATAGACAAAATAGTTTCAATATTTTCATCCGTAAGTTTATTGTTATTTGTAATCTTTATACATTCCTTTGAAGCATCAATAAATAAAGTACTATTCTCAGGCTTTGACTTCTTAAGAACCATAATGCATGTAGCAATACTGGTGCCAAAAAAAAGATTACCTGGTAATTGAATAATACAATCTATAAAGTTATTATCAATCAAATACTGTCTGATTTTTTGTTCTGCCCCACCACGGTACATAATCCCTGGAAAACATACAATCGCTGCTGTACCATTGGTTGCAAGCCAGGATAAGGAATGCATAATAAATGCTAAATCTGCTTTTGATTTTGGAGCAAGTACTCCAGCCGGAGAAAATCTTTCATCATTAATAAGAAGCGGATTGGCATCCCCTTCCCAATTAATACTATATGGAGGATTTGAAACGATGGCTTCAAAAGGTTCTTCATCCCAATGTGCTGGTTCAGTTAATGTATCACCAAGGGCAATATCAAATTTATCGAAATCAATATCATGTAAAAACATATTAATTCGACAAAGGTTGTATGTGGTAATATTGATTTCTTGTCCAAAGAAACCTTGTCTTACATTTTCTTTTCCTAATATTTTTGCAAATTTCAAAAGTAAAGAACCGGAACCACACGCTGGATCAAAGACTTTATTTACTTCTGTCTTACCCACAACTGTAATTCTTGTAAGAAGTTCTGACACTTCCTGAGGTGTATAATACTCTCCACCACTCTTACCAGCATTAGACGCATACATGCCCATCAGAAATTCATATGCATCTCCAAATGCATCAATGGTATTCTCTTGGTAATCTCCCAATTTCATTACACCAACACCATTCAGGAGTTTCACTAATTTTTCGTTTCGTTTTGCGACTGTTCCACCTAATTTATTGCTATTTACATCAATATCATCGAATAATCCTTTGAAGCATTCCTCACTGTCTGTCCCTTGTGCTGATAATTCAATATTACGAAATGCTCGCTCTAAAGTTTCATTTAGATTCTCATCAGTCGAAGCTTTAGTGCGTACATTACAAAACAACTCGCTAGGAAGAATGAAATAACCTTTTGTTCTTACCAAGTCTTCCCTTGCCTGTTCAGCGTTCTCGTTTGAAATGAATGCATATTCGAAAATGCTATCTCCCGCCGCATGTTCTCCTGCATTCACATATTTCTGAAAGTTCTCTGAAATATATCTGTAGAACAATATTCCTAATACATACTGTTTAAAATCCCATCCATCTACACTTCCACGCAAATCATTTGCCATACTCCATATGGTGCGGTGTAATTCGTCTCTTTCCTGCTCTTTCTTGTTGTCATTCATTCCCTATATCCTCCAACTGTAATTTTGCATTTAATATAAATCTATCCAGACGTTCTGTTATTAAATTTCAACATATCTACCTGTCCGTTTTTCAGGACTTATACTACTCAAGCAGCGACATTTTTTTCATCATGCCATCGCCTTTTAGTGTAACTATGTAACGTCCTTTTGTATGAAGCATTTCAACGTATCCATGGTCAATCAATTCTTTCAGTATCTGGTTCACCTTTAGTTTCCCACAGGGCACTAAATTGGCTATTTCCTGCTGATTTAATGGGCATATACACTTCCCATCAATTTGTAATTGATTTTCTTTTAGAATTACTAATACTTTCATTTTTTCATTAACAAACCCAAGTATTTCATTCATTTTATATCCTCATTCTTTAATAATCATGTTATAATGGTTTTATTTCGAAACCATTATAACATAATGCCAGTCCTTTAACAAATAAAATTTCCAAAGTTTTCTGGTTAGAAAGAATGTGCTACTATAGAATTTATCTTCTATAAATAGCACATCTCTAAACTATCAACTTTTATCCCATTTCTTCTCATGCGTTCTATCTGCTTGCTGTGTCATCTTCGTTTCATAAATCTCCTGATACCCCTCGAATAATTCGGAGTATGACAGCTTCAGTTCCATCTTCTTCATAACTTCTTTATACAATTCCAGATTATACTTATTATCAGCCATATCAAATTCAAAATACTTTGCTTTCATTTCTAGCCTCAAAGCAGAAAAAGATTCCGGACTAATCCCATCCGCCAAAATGTGTAATGTTATGATATCCGCCTTTTCCTCAATTAAGCTCAACCGATAAGCTTTCTGCAGTTCTTTTGCTTCATCATAAACTTCACCAGAATAGATTGGATGCCTAATACTTTTGAAATATGTTTCTACCATGCCGTAGGCATCCTCCTTACCGGTCATCTGATATCGTTTTACCTTTTCCTTTACAGATAAAAGAGAATATGCGGCAAAAATATCTGGAAGTGGTTCCGGACTAGGAGACGTTTATACTTCTACATTTTGGTGTTCGATCTCAAACAGCTGTTCTTGAAATTGTGACTGCATTTGTATTGGAACAGGATCAGTGAGTATCTGATTTGGTTCCGAATATACATCCGCCTTAACCACTTGTGTATGTACTTTTATCTCATCGACAAACTCAGGAACTTGAACTTTATTTGACGTGAAGACTTCCTCTTGTTCCAGAATATCGTCAATCTCCGTATCCAACTTTCTTACCAAACAACGTTCCGTAATCGCTGCAATCTTCTTAGCTTCCTTTTTCTCGACCTTTAGTTGATCCAGCTTACCATACTCCTCTAGCCACCATTGTTGATATACTCTCCAATCTTCGTCTGTTTTACAAGCTCTTTTTTTAATAGCGTTCTGTATATAGATAGAATGTTGAAGCCTTGATATTTCATCAATTCGTGCCAGCTTGACTAAGTTGGAAGCAGATTCTATCTATACAACCATTGCATTACCGACCGACCGCACTGAAACAACACAAGAAATGGTTGGTGATCGAGTTTATGTATCTACAAAAAGTGTTATATCAAACGAGGCTCGTGAATGGATAAGTAGTTTGATAGATACATGCCCGGAAGTTCGTGATGCTTATCAGCAGCAATTCATCTCGGCGTATTCAGAGGGACTTTACACCTTGGTATCTGCGATGGAAGATAAAGCTTACAGCTATAGTAAAGATAACCCTTATACAAATGCAGCTTTTGTGGTCACCATTGAATCCATGGATAATGATAGGACATCTTGTACAGTTGACGTTACAGCAAAGATTAAGGAAGCCCTTTTGCTACATAATGGGTATAAGCTACCCGAAGGCTCGTTGCATTTTTCATATCAATATTTTTCTGAGGATGAATTGAAAGCCGCGGACTTAGTAATAGGTGGATCTTACCTTGTATTCGGTACAGACTATGCAGATTCCAGCTTGTCACTAAAGCAAGATCTGGCAACCTCCTTGAAAATACCAATAAGTGAGATAGACTGGAATGACCTCAACTATGATACAACTGAAATTGTGAATAACTTGACAGAGCATGGTAGGGACACAAGCGATATAGTTGCTTTATTAGGATATAAAGATGGCTATATCACTATTACTTCTTCCATGCTAGAAGAATTTACATCAGTAAGGATGAGTGTCCAAAACCCTGCTAATTTTTTAATGGGGGGATATACACTTACTCATACGGATGGTACTTCCGAAACCGTTGCTGCAAGTGAAGAAGAAATTAAGGCTGTCACACTTCCCACAATTGTTAGATTGATAACTGACATCGATACTTTCCTAAGTTCCGAGAAAGGCAAATTATGGAGAGAAACGCTTGAACAATACAAGATTACCAATCAGTCTGTCCCCGTACTTGGGACTGACTTTCTGGAAAGTGTTTTTGAGTTTCACCAGAACAAAGCCGTAATTACTAGCGGAAGAAGCTTTACAAAGGATGAATATAGCGGTGACAAAGTATGTATCATTTCAGATGCACTTGCCTTAGCGAATAGCTTACAGATCAACGATACAATCCCTCTAACTTTTTATCAGGGATACCAATCTTATCTGGAAAAAAGCTACAATCCCCCGGCTGATGTATACAGTCCTTCAGTAGGTTTTAGCACGGAGAGTGAGCCCTATAAAATCATAGGCATTTATCGCCAATCTAATCTATGGGCTGATACCAGTTATACCTTTACACCGAATACCATATTTGTACCAAATAAAGCCATAACCTGTGAAGCTTATACCGATAACACAGGCATCTTTTATACCCTCGTTCTTAAAAATGGAAGTATCGATAAGATGAAGGCATATGAAGAGGCTCAAGGTTATAAAGATATTTTATACTATTATGATCAGGGGTATACCGGCATCAAAGATACCTTGACAGATTATCTGTCAACTACCAGCGTGCTGTCGATGGTCGGTATTATAACCTGGGTAGCTATGCTAATCTTATTTTTTGCTTTGTATGTGACACGAATGAAGCAGTCAGCAGGCATGATGCTATCTCTAGGTTCGGGCAGAAAGAAAACTTTAATACATATTTTAACCAGCATATTGATGCTTGTTTTGATTGCAGCGGTAATCAGCGGTATAATCGGGTATGCTCTCTTGGATAGCATAATAGATTATGTATATTCGAATACCTCATCGCATACAGCCATCAATACATCCTTTAGTGCCTCTATTACTTCGGACACTTCTTCTGTGGTAGGTTTGACCGTACAGAAGCTCCCGCAGATTTCAGTTGCTGTGGCTGTAGTACAATTCATAATATTTGCCTTTGTAATATGGGCTTACGGACATATAATAACCAAAAAGAAGCCTCTTGCACTAATGAATCATAAGGAGAACTGATATGTATATCATAGCCTATGCCATAAACAGAATGAAACGAGGTATAAAGGGATGTATTGCACTTACTATACTATCCCTTTCCTTAGTGCTGTTTCTATGCTTACTAAATGATACCATAGTTAAAAAAGAGCGTCGGTTGAATGAAATTTACAAGAATCTTGATGTAGAATGTGTGGTATCTAACTTGCGTGGGACACAAACGGATAACCTCAATATTAAAGACTATATCGTATCCTTGTTCCTTTCGGATGAGAGTACCTTTCTTGGAATAAAAGATGAGATCCCCTTCTCCTCCTATATCAAAGACTTGAAGCTGAAACTGACTTTGAAGTATGAGCTTCTCTTAGAAGGACAGGAGGTATTAATTTCTGCTATATTCAGCGCAAGTAATTTGATTGGACAGACTCACCTTTCCACCGATAACAAGGTCTTGCAAGAAAGTAATGTTGTTATTACATATTTTGAAAATTATACTGATTCATTATTTTTATCGGATGAGTCTGTTTGTATTGTATCTGCTGATCAGTATCAGACTTTACCCAAAGACAATGAAGGATACTGTTATCTGCGTTTGGCGGTGGGAGACTCAGGATACAGCGAAGATGTATTTGCTGAACAACGGTTGAAAGTGGTTGGAACCTATGAAGGAGATAGTCGTAATATCTATTGTCCGTGGGAAATTATTAAGGCATTGTCCGTTAGAATAATGGGAATGCTCCATGCGGATAGTCTTAGCTTTAGTATAAAAGACAACCGGCAGCTTGATACCTTTAAGGAGCTTCTCGCAAGATATTTTACTTATGTAGACATTACAGGTACCGTGAAAGATTACACTGCCTCCGATATATTAACTAGTTATGAATATGCAATTACAGTATATGATGGTGTTCTGAATAAGACGGTCTCCAGGATCAAGGATAATATAGATGTATTAGAGATATTAAGACCGATCATCATTATGATATCTTTGCTCATTGGTTTTCTTGCAAGTTTTCTGTTTGTTAGAAACCGTAAGCAGGAGTTTGCGGTCATGCGATCCTTAGGTACGAAGAAGGGAATGGTATTTGGAGAAGCCTTTATAGAGCAGTTTTTCTTAGGTATTATTGGTACAGCTATTGGATTAATTGCCTATTATGTATGGTACCATTTTGAAATAATGCCTCCTTGGGGCAGTATTATTGCATTTTTATTATGCTATATAATAGGTTCGAGCATATTTGTATCTTTGATTGTGAATGTGAAGGTTATGGCAATTTTGAAGGAGAAGGAGTAAGGAGTTGAATATGTTAAGCTTACAGAATGTAATTTATACTTATCGTAATAAATATCAGACAATTTATGCTGTTAATAATATTACTTATAACTTTAAATCAGGCAAATTGTATGCGATTATAGGAAAAAGCGGTAGCGGAAAAACAACACTGTTATCTTTACTTGCCGGATTAGACTTACCGACACAGGGTAAAGTTCTATATGAGGATAAGCCTACGCAAACAATGGATTGTGATTTATATCGAAAAAACAAGGTGACTGTTATCTATCAAAGCTACAATTTGTTTCCTTTTCTTACAATACTTGAAAATGTCATGTACCCATTGCGTCTAAACAAGGTATCGAAAAAAGAGGCTGCGGAAGTAGCTATGAAAAAGTTGAAATCTGTTGGTCTGGATGAACAATATTTTAAAAGGCTGCCATCGATGCTTTCCGGTGGCGAGCAGCAGCGTGTAGCGATTGCAAGAGCTTTGGCTAGTAAGGCAGATGTGATCTTAGCTGATGAACCAACCGGCAATTTGGATTCCGAGAATAGCAAAAATATCATAGGAATCTTGAAACGGTTGGCACATGAGAATAACTATTGCGTTATCGTTGTGACACATGATTTAACTATCTCTGAAGAAGCTGATGTTATAATCCGTATGGTTGATGGGAAAATTCAAACCGAGTAAATAATGACGTATACTTAATTTTTACGACAGAGAAAGATCCTTGTGATTAAGAAAATCAGAAAGGACACCCTTGCTCTTGGCTATGTGCTTGGCACTACTAACCCGCACTCAGGACTTACACCCGTTGGATTGCGCCCATGCTGGGCTCACATTAGGATAGGCTGTCCGAAGATTAATATCTTTCGGACAGCCTATCTTTGTCTAATTCTCATCAGAACATATCTTTCAAAGTATCAAAACTTATGACTTGATGAAGATTCAGCAGAATCTCCACTAACATAATTACGCATTTTTCCTGTTGTATTTTGCTTATCATTATTTGCATTTTGGTTATCATTATTTGTATTTCTGTCTACTTCATTTGTTGTGTTTTTACTTGTTATCGTATTTTTACTCGTTGTATTTTTTTGTACATTGCTCGTATTATATCTACCAGAATTATTTGAATTATTGTTTGCCAACAAATTACCTCCTTTTAACATTTTATATATTATGTGTAAATTCTAAATATTTATACTGTCGTACTATTTAAATTTGTTTTTTATTACATGGTAATATTTCTATTCAAGAATTTATCGAAGAGAAAGTACTATATGCTAATCGTTTTCGATATATTAGTTCAAACAATTCCAAATATTGAACAAGTAGCAAACAGGTTTCAATTCTAATTGAAGCTTTCGTGGGTTTAGATCTTTCGTGGGTTCAGAGCATTCATTATGTAATTTTTACAACATGTCTTTGCCTATCAGAAAGACTTTCAAATAAAATCAAGCTGTAGTTTTCTAGAAACCACAGCTTGACTCTCTAAATGATTTATTTAATATCCTACTTTATTTCTATCTACGGCAACATCTTTTCTGCTGCTATATAAATTTCATACTATTTCTACTTCTATTCTTGTCCTCATTAATTTAACTCATCCAAAGTTTTATAGTATGCCGGCAAAAATTCCTCCATAAAGATATCTACTTCTTTTAATTTCATCTCCACTAATATCTGTTTGAGGGACTTCTCAGCGCTAACGAACTCTGTATTACCAGCTTTTCCTTCTTCGATACACTTTATTAATGCAGATAACTTATCTGCAGCTTTCACTAGTTTCCATAAATAAGCATCCTCCTCTTGCCGAAAGAAGATTGAAGTATAGCTCTTTCGCATATCTTCAGGTAACATCATAAGGAGTCTCTCCGCAGCCACTTGCTCCACTGCCTTAAATGCACCTTGAATATCTTTATTAAAATATTTAATTGGGGTTGGCATATCCCCGGTAATAATCTCTGTGGCATCATGGTAAATCCCAATGAGTGCTGCTTTCTCGGCATTTAGGTGATTACCCAAACGCTCCTTACTAATAATTGCAAGCGCATGAGCAAGAATACTAACTTCAAGCGAATGTTCACTGATATTTTCCGATTGGGAATTGCGCATAAGTGACCATCGCTCAATTAACTTCATTCTTGATATCATAGCATAAAAATTATTTTCCATTATGTTCTACCACCTCTTTTGTGTTAAATATAGTTCTCATTCTACTATAATTCTCATTAAAGATATTACACAAATTATATTTACAATAATAACGATATTAACTATAACAACTATAATAACAATAATAACGATATTAACTATAACAACTATAATAACAATAATATCGATATTAACTATAATAACGATATTAATTGTACTTGTTACCAACTTTTACTCTTCACACTATTTACTATTCCCTACGCTTCTAGATGCTTCTTCACATATATTCCAGTGTAAGAATTCTCATTCTCTGCTATTTCCTCTGGCGTACCCTGCGCAATTACCAAACCACCTTTATCGCCACCCTCAGGTCCCATATCAATGATGTAATCCGCTGTCTTAATCACGTCCAGATTATGCTCTATTACAACTACCGTATTGCCGGTATCGGAAAACCTTCTTAAAATTTCAATTAGCTTATGCACATCTGCAAAATGTAAACCTGTCGTTGGTTCATCTAAGATATAGATTGTCTTCCCTGTGCCACGCTTACTTAATTCTGTTGCAAGCTTTATTCTTTGTGCCTCTCCACCAGATAATGATGTGGAAGGATGTCCTAATTTTATATAAGATAAACCAACATCATATAAAGTTGAAATCTTTCTATTGATAGATGGTACATTTTCAAAGAAGCGCATTGCTTCCTCCACTGTCATATGCAAGACATCATAGATACTCTTTCCTTTATAATGAACCTCTAAAGTCTCTCGGTTATATCTTTTACCACCACATACCTCACAAGGCACATAGATATCTGGCAGAAAGTTCATCTCTATCTTTAGAAGACCGTCACCACTACAAGCTTCACAACGTCCACCTTTCACATTGAAGCTAAAACGTCCTTTACTATAACCTCTCATTTTCGCATCTTGTGTTGCTGCAAACAAATCCCTGATTTGGTCAAATACGCCGGTATAAGTCGCAGGATTGGAACGCGGTGTTCTTCCAATTGGAGATTGATCAATGTTAATCACTTTATCGAGCTGCTCCATACCAAGAAGTTTCGCATGTTTACCGGGAATGCAACGAGCGCGATTTAAATCTCTAGCTAATCTTTTATATAGAATTTCTGTAATCAAGGAGCTCTTGCCAGAACCCGATACACCGGTAATACAGGTCATGATCCCAAGTGGAATATCTACATTTATATTCTTTAAATTATTCTCTGACGCACCAATAATGGACAAATAACCAGTTGGCTTACGTCTTTCCTTTGGTACAGGAATCTTAATTCTCCCACTAAGATATGCACCTGTAATTGACTCTTCTACCTGCATAATCTCCTGCGCAGTACCCTCAGCAACAACTTCGCCACCATGTTCTCCTGCACCAGGACCTATGTCTATAATGTAATCAGCTGCAAACATGGTATCTTCATCGTGTTCAACCACAATTAAGGTATTTCCTAACTCTTTTAATCTAATTAAGGTCTTAAGTAGTTTATCATTATCCCGTTGATGAAGACCAATACTTGGTTCATCTAAGATATAGACAACGCCCACGAGACCAGATCCAATCTGTGTTGCAAGTCGAATTCTCTGTGCTTCACCACCGGATAAGGATCCGGTTGCTCTTGCGAGCGTCAAGTATTCCAATCCAACATTAATTAAGAAGCCAATTCTTGCTTTGATTTCTTTGAGTACCAGCTCGCCGATCATTAGTTGCATTGAGGTTAGGTTTAAGCTTTGCATAAAATCAGCCAAATCACGAATTGAATACTCACATATCTCTGCAATATTCTTATCTCCAACCGTGACTGCAAGAGTCTCCTTCTTTAGACGTCTTCCCTTACATTCTTTGCAAGGAGTTGTGCGCATAAAGCTTTCGTATTCTGCCCTAATTGTCTCAGACCCTGTCTCTCTGTAACGTCTCTCAACATTCCTTATGAGACCTTCAAAAGCCACATCATAGATACCTTCTCCACGCTGTCCTTTATAATAGACCTTTACCTTCTTCTCATTGGTACCATAGATGAACATTTGACGAACCTCCTCTGACAGTTCTTCATAAGGAGTATTTAAGTCGAAATGATATTCTATTGCTAATGCTTCTAAGATTGCTCTGGTATAACTACTCTTGTCAACCGAGGATTGCCATCCCATCACTGCAACTGCGCCTTCTGCCAAACTTTTACCTTTATCAGGGATGAGTAATTCCTCATCGAATTCCATCTTAATTCCAATACCATGACACTCTGGGCACGCACCAAACGGGTTATTAAAAGAAAAAATTCTTGGTTCAATCTCGTCAATACTGATTCCACAATCGGGGCAAGAAAAGCTTTGACTAAAAGTCATCGTTTCTCCATCTATAATATCAACCATGAGTAATCCATCTGCGAGCTTTAAAACACTTTCCACAGAATCAGAAAGTCGCTTTTCAATTCCTTCCTTTACTACCAAACGGTCTACCATAATTTCGATATTATGCTTGGTGTTCTTCTCCAACTTTATTTCTTCTGACAACTCATAGAGCTGCCCATCCACTTTTACTCTCACATATCCACTTCGTTTTGCTTGCTCAAACAGTTTGGTATGTTCTCCCTTGCGTCCTCGCACAACTGGTGCAAGTAATTGGAGTTTTGTCCCCTGTGGTAGGCGCATTATATCATCTACCATCTGATCCACTGTCTGCTTTTTAATTACCTTCCCACATTTAGGGCAATGTGGAATACCTATTCTTGCGTACAGCAAACGATAATAGTCATAAATCTCTGTCACTGTACCAACCGTAGAGCGGGGATTACGGTTCGTTGATTTCTGGTCAATGGAAATAGCGGGTGATAATCCTTCGATACTCTCCACATCCGGTTTTTCCATCTGACCCAAGAATTGTCTTGCATAGGAGGATAACGACTCCATATAACGTCTTTGTCCCTCCGCATAGATTGTATCAAATGCCAAAGATGACTTTCCTGAACCACTAAGTCCTGTAAGTACCACGAATTCGTCCCTTGGTATATTAACATTGATATTCTTAAGATTATTTTCCTTTGCACCTCTTATTTTGATATAGTGCTTTTCCTCTGACATACTTTCACCCATTCCTCAATTATCCTGTATTTAACTTTTATTATTGACCAAATTTTATTCTATTCCCAATCTTTCTATGTCCTAACTTTATTTATCCAAATCATTCAAGTGTTTCTTTAACTCCACCATCTTATCTCTCAGTTCTGCTGCCATCTCAAAATTAAGCTCTGCTGCTGCCGTGTGCATTTGTTTGGATATTTTCTTTACTAAGGCTTCAAGCTCCTGCTTAGACATAGACTCCAGATCCTTATCCATCTGAAGTAAAGTCTTTTCGGCCCTCTTTGATATGCTAATCAAATCTCTAACCTTCTTCTGAATGGAAGTTGGTGTAATTCCATGTTCCTCATTGTATGCATTTTGGATGAGTCTTCGTCGATTCGTTTCATAGATTGCTTTCCTCATCGATTCTGTCTCATGGTCTGCGTACATAATAACATGTCCACTTGAATTACGTGCAGCTCTACCTACCGTCTGGACGAGAGCGGTTTCTGAACGTAGGAAGCCTTCCTTATCTGCATCCAGTATTGCAACTAACCCAATTTCAGGAATATCCAAGCCCTCACGAAGCAGATTAATACCAACCAATACATCAAATACATCCATACGCATATCACGAATAATCTCGGAGCGCTCCAAGGTGTCGATATCAGAATGTAAATACTTAATTCGAATTCCAACCTCTCTAAGATAGGTTGTCAAATCCTCAGCCATTCGTTTGGTCAAAGTTGTAACCAATACCTTATTCTTCTTTTCTATTTCTTTGTGTATTTCACTCAGCAAATCATCGATTTGTCCAACTACCGGCCTAACTGAAATCTCAGGATCCAAAAGTCCTGTTGGCCTTAACATCTGTTCAACGCGAAGTAGTTCATGTTCGCCTTCATAAACCGATGGTGTAGCTGATACAAATAATATCTGACTTATTTTATTTTCAAACTCCGTAAAGTTTAATGGTCTATTATCAAGTGCTGAAGGTAGACGAAAGCCAAAATCAACGAGCGTTGTCTTTCTTGATTTGTCTCCTGCGAACATCCCTCTTATTTGTGGAAGTGAGATATGGGACTCATCTACCATTATCAAAAAATCATCTGGGAAATAATCCATTAAGGTTTGAGGCGGACTCCCCGGTTCTAATCCTGTTAAATGTCTAGAATAATTCTCTACGCCCGAACAGAAGCCAGTCTCACGTAACATCTCAATATCAAAGTAAGTCCGCTCCGATATTCTCTGTGCTTCTAGTAGCTTGTCCTCACTCTTAAAGTATCGAATTCGTTCTTCCAACTCAGTTTCAATATTTTGTATTGCAAGTTCTAGCTTTTCCGGTGCTACTACGTAATGGGAAGCAGGAAAAACAACCATATGGTCAAGGCTACACTTTATCTCACCTGTCAGCACATCAATCTCCATAATCTTCTCAATTTCATCACCAAAGAATTCTATGCGAATCGCTACGTCTGCTGAAGATGCTGGAAAAACTTCTACAACATCTCCGCGCACACGAAACGTTCCACGTTTAAAGTCCATATCATTTCTATCATATTGAATATTAATTAATTTTCTTAATACCTCGTCGCGATCTTTCATCATTCCAGGTCGTAAGGAAAGTACCATGTTCTGATAATCAATGGGGCTTCCCAATCCATAAATACAGGATACACTCGCTACAACAATTACATCTTTACGTTCTGTTAAAGATGCTGTAGCAGAATGTCGCAGCTTATCAATCTCCTCATTAATAGCAGAATCCTTCTCGATGTAAGTATTTGTCGATGGGACATATGCCTCTGGTTGATAGTAATCGTAGTAACTAACAAAGTATTCCACAGCATTCTCAGGAAAGAACTCTTTGAATTCACCATAAAGTTGAGCGGCTAACGTTTTGTTATGTGCGATGATGAGCGTTGGTTTATTGATTTGTTGGATGACATTTGCCATTGTAAAGGTCTTACCGGAACCAGTAACACCAAGTAACGTCTGACATTGATTACCTCTATGAAAGCCTTCAACAAGACCCTTAATTGCATCCGGTTGATCTCCGGTCGGTGCAAATTCTGATACCAATTTAAAGTCCATAAGCACGTTCCTCCCAAGTTCCTTGCATACATAATCCTTTATTTTAAGTCTAACCATTCTGGTAATAACTCACATTTTTCATTATTTAATGTCTGTAATTATACCATATCAAAATAGTAAAAGCAATATGTTATTCGAATGTTTGTTCTTATTTATTTGTGAAATATGTGAGAATTTCACCTTCCTTAATTTAATAATTCTCGCAGTTCAGTTGATAGTAGCCTTGAGGGAAACCGCAAACTGGACAAACCTCAGGAGCACAAAAATCCCAGATCAGATTTCCACAGTTTAAACAAATCCAAACGACTTCCCTTTCTTTACAAAATACCTTATCACTCATAATATTCTGTGCAAGCTTCCGATATCTTGCGTCATGATGCCGTTCAATACTAGCAACTCCTTCAAATAGACTGGAAATTTCGGAATATCCCTCTTTTCTTGCCATAGCTGCATATTCTTTATACATACTCGTCCATTCATGAGTTTCGCCCTCGTAAGAATCTTGTAAATTCTCTAGCGTAGGTGGTACTTCTCCATTATTTAACAATTTCAACCATATCTCTGCGTGTTCTCTTTCATTCCTTGATGTTTCATCAAAAATATTGCCGATTTGTTCATATCCATCTTCTCGTGCCTTAAGTCCATAGATCGCATATCTTGTACTTGCTTTTGCTTCTCCTTGAAAAGCATCTTGTAAGTTCTGAAAGGTCTTACTCATTTTAAAGTCCATTCATCCTATCCTCCATATAATAGTTCAAATCTTCTATTCCTATTTTATGTGATAGTTGCTCTTTATGTGCTATATTATGTTCTTCACACATAGCTTAATTAAAAATAGTTTATCTCATTCTTTCCTACTTTATTTGGTTTCTAAAAATTGACTGTTATATAGATTAGCATAAAACCCTGTTTTTTCTAATAATTCTTCATGGCTACCCTGCTCAATGATTTTCCCCTGATTCATTACTAATATAATATCGGATTCCTTTATCGTAGACAAGCGATGTGCAACGATGAAGCTCGTTCTTCCTTCCATCAACTTAGTAAAAGCCTTTTGAATTCGAATTTCTGTTCTCGTATCAATATTACTGGTTGCCTCATCAAGAATAAGCATCGGCGGTTTTGTGAGCATAACTCTTGCGATACAAAGCAGTTGCTTCTGACCCTCAGAGATATTATCACCCTCTTCTGAAATCATAGTATCGTAACCTTTTGGCAAACGCTTAATAAAACTGTGTGCGTGTGCCGCCCTAGCTGCTACTATAATCTCCTCCTCTGATGCAGTTTCTTTTCCATAAGCAATGTTATCTCGAACAGTTCCATGAAATAACCAGGTTTCTTGCAGTACCATTCCGTACATATTATGAAGCGTGCGGCGTTTGATATTCTTAATATTCACTCCACTAACATCGATTTCTCCAGCATCCGCATCATAAAAGCGCATCAGAAGATTAATGATGGTTGTTTTACCGCAGCCAGTTGGACCTACTATTGCAATTCTTTGGCCCGGTTTCACCTGTAGGTTTAATTTTTCGATAAGAGGATTTTCATTATTATAAGAAAAATCTACATCCCTGATTACAACACTGCCATCACATTCCATCGTTTGGATTAGATCCTCATCTGAAGCTTCGACCTCCTGATCAAGGATTGCAAAAACTCTCCTTACAGAAGCAAATGCAGATTGAAGCTCAGTAATAACACCGGAGATTTCATTAAATGGTTTCGTGTATTGGTTTGAATAGGACAGGAAGCTGGATAACTGCCCGATGGAAAGCCTCCCTTGTATCACATGAAAAGCACCTAGGATTCCAACGGTAGCATAAACAATTCCATTAATAAATCTTGTACAGGGATTTGTCATAGAAGAATAAAACTGTGCCATCACACCACAATCATGGAGCTTGGAATTCATTTCTTTGAATTTCTCTATCGATCGATCCTCATAGCGGAAAGTCTTAACGATTTTCTGATTTCCAATCATTTCTTCCACAAAGCCACTCATTTCACCTCTGATTTTAGATTGTTCGCTAAATTTTCGATAGATTCTCTTTGAGATAAAGGTAGCTACAAAGAGAGATAATGGTGTTAGGAAGATAACAGCCAGTGCAATAGACACATTGATTGTAAGCATAAATAGAATGGTTCCAAATATCGTCATCACACCGGTTAATAGCTGTGAAAATCCTTGTAATAGGCCATCGGATATAATATCAATATCATTTACTACGGTGTTAATTATATTCCCATGTGAATTTGTATCAATGTATTTTAAAGGTACTTTATTTAACTTTTCATAGGTCTGTGTCCTCAAATCCTTTACAATACGAAAGGTTATTCGATTGGTGAAGTAGGTCATAAACCACTGAAATAATGCACTAATTCCAATTGCACACCCAAGGTATATTAATATGACCGAAATCTTACGAAAGTCTACCTTTCCAGGTGCTATAATGTGATCGATCGCTTTTCCAATTAATATCGGTGTTAATAAGGAAAACGAAACGCTAATCACTGCACTAAGCAGTGCAATGACCATAAACCCACGATATGGTTTTGTAAAGCCTAATAGTCTTCTAAGTATTGAGATTTCCTTCTTTTCTATCTTCATTCGCGATTTACCTCCTCCTTACTAAGCTGAGATAAACAAATTTCTTTATAAACCTCACAGGTTTGTAATAAATCCTTGTGCTTTCCAATCCCCACAACTCTACCATCGTCTAATACAATAATTCGATCCGCATGCTTAATCGAATTAGCTCTTTGTGATACCATAAAGATTGTCATGTCTTTGCAGTTTTCCTTTAGCGAACGACGTAGTTTTGCATCTGTCGCATAGTCAAGCGCACTCGAGCTATCATCAAGAATTAAAACTTGTGGTTCCCCTACCAAGGCTCTTGCAATTGCAAGACGCTGTCTTTGTCCACCGGATAAATTCTTGCCCCCTTGCATAATCATTGTTTCATACTTATATGGTAGTTGCTCAACAAATTCCTTTGCCTGCGCAATTGTAATTGCCTTTTTTATCTCCTCTTCGCTGGCATTTTCTTTCGCCCATCGCATGTTCGATAATACACTTCCATAGAAAAGTACTACCTTTTGTGGTACAATTCCAATCTGTTTTCTAAGCATTTCAAAGGAATATTCTTTTAAAGGGATTCCATCCATGCGTATCTCTCCCTTAGGTACGTCATAAAAACGTGGCAGTAGTTGCATCAGTGTTGATTTACCAGAGCCTGTCCCACCGATAATTCCAATGGTTTCTCCCTTAATAATATCTACATGAACATCCTCCAATGCATATTCGTCCGAATTAGGATAGGAGAAAGATACATGTTCAAAAGAGAACTTCGGGGCGTTTACTATCTCTACTTCCTTCTGCTTCATTCTACCTTCCTTCAAGGAGGATTCCATATCAAAAATCTGATTAATTCTCGCGGCAGATGCACTTGCCTTTGTAAAAATAATTACCAAGTTTGCAAATACGATTAAAGTCAACGAGATTTGCGTCATATAATTAGCAAAAGCTATGATTTGCCCCTGTGTTAAGTTGCCTTGGTCAACACGCATACCACCAAACCAAATGATTGCAATAATGGCAATATTAAGAATGGCAAAGGTAGCTGGATTTAAAACCGCCGAGATTTTACCAACACGGATTGCAATCTGTGTAACTTCCTCATTCGCCTCCGAAAATCGTTCTTCTTCTTTTTCTTGCTTAGAAAATGCACGAATTACTCTTGTACCCATCAGGTTTTCTCTTGTAATCAAAGAAATTTTATCAAGTGCTTTTTGACGCACACGATAAAATGGAATTGATTTTTTCATTACAATATATAGAAGTAAAGAAACAAGAGGTGCTACGATGAGAAAGATGAGCGATAGCTTTATGTCAAGCATCATTGCCATCACGGTTGCTCCAATGATTAGAAAGGGGGCACGAATCACAAGCCGTATCAACATAGCTACCGCCAACTGCATCTGATTCACATCGTTGGTAATTCTGGTAATCAGCGAATTGGTTCCAATCTGATCCAGTTCCGCATGAGAAAGTGTGTTTATATGTGCAAATAAATCATTTCTTACCCTTGTTCCAAACCCCTGCGAAGCTCTTGCTGCACTATATTGGCAGATGAGTGCAAAGATTAGTCCCATAAACCCTAGTAGGAGTATCACACCGCCTTTTTGAAGGATATATGTCTTGTCCCCATTCTTAATCCCTACATCAATAATGGAAGCCATAACGAGTGGAACAATTAATTCAAATACCGCTTCTAATAATTTGAAAAACGGTCCAATGATTACATCTTTTTTAAAATATGTCAAATATCTTGCTAAACGTATCATATTTGTCCTTTCAATAATGTATCTAATCTTTTATCAACTCATATATTATTCCGAGGTGATATGATGTGCCCTGAAGAATTAGTTGCTGTAGTAACTTCTTTTGCTAATGCAATTGCGAAAGATACTCCCTCTAGTGATCTAGAAACATTAGCGGTGGTATGCACTTTATTAAAAGATACCTTTGCATCAATCATAATTCAAAGAAGAATTCTTGAGGCAAAAAAGGAAGCTTGTAAAAAAGAAGCTAGTAAAAAGGATGATTGTAAAAAGGAAACATGTAAAAAGGATGATTCTGAATGACTCTCCTCAAATAACAATATCTGTGCATAGCAGTCCTTAACTCCATTAAATTATTTCACTCGTCGCCATCTTACATAATTGATAAAAGGAATCTGCGAACCGTTCGTTCTCGCCCTCGGTACGTTTCTTAGCATGTCCACTCACTCGTTCACCCGCTCTGCGGTTCTTCTTTGCAATGTGTCGCTCCATCAACATTTGATCAATATTATTATCGGTATAAACCTTGCCACTTTGATGTATTGCATACGCGCATTTACCAAGTGCCATAGCAGCCACACCATAATCCTGTGTTACAACAATATCTCCTTTGTTTGTTCTATTAATAAGAGCAAAGTCCACTGCATCCGGCGCTTTACTCACCGAAATTATCTCACTGTAGCTTGAAGATAGAATATGACTTGTATCTATTAACATAATAACTGGTATCTCCAGCTCCTTCGCAATTTTCTCTATGATTTCCTTCACCGGACAAGCATCCGCATCCACTAATATTTTCATTATTTTCTCCCTCGTAAGTAGTTTAAATCCATATAATTGTTTGTTTTCATGGATATTTAAATTATATCGTAATAGGTTTATCTAATCAACATTAAATTAACCTATCACGTAAAATCAAGAATAACGCAACCTAGAGAATAAAAATTAAAACATTAGTATATTTCTGGAATTATTTTCATTTTTCTCTTTATACCTTTCTTAAATTAATGTATAATTATAATATTAAAATTTCAATAAAAATGGAGGTATTATCTATGAGGTATGAAATCCACGGGGAACCCCTTCCTGTCGTAACATGTTTTGTTGGCGCAGGAGAAACTTTAATCACAGAAAGTGGCTCAATGAGTTGGATGAGCCCTAATATGAAGATGGAGACATCGACGAACGGCGGAATTGGGAAGGCCTTCGGTAGAATGTTCTCAGGAGATAGCCTTTTCCAAAATAAATATACCGCATTGGGTGGAGAAGGATTGATTGCATTTGCATCAAGCTTTCCAGGTTCAATTAGAGCACTAAACATTGCACCCGGAAATAATATGATTGTTCAAAAATCAGCTTTCTTAGCCTCTGAAGCAGGAGTCACCATATCACTTCATTTTCAGAAGAAAATTGGAGCCGGATTCTTTGGTGGAGAAGGCTTCATTATGCAAAAATTATCAGGCATGGGTACTGCATTTATTGAAATTGATGGCGCTGCAATGGAATATGATCTTCAAGCAGGTCAATCAATGATAATAGACACCGGTTATCTGGCCGCAATGACAGAAGGCTGTTCTCTTGATATTCAAACAGTACCGGGTGTAAAAAATATGTTATTTGGTGGCGAAGGAATCTTCAATACCGTTGTAACTGGACCTGGAAAAATCATTTTACAAACTATGCCTGCAAGTAATATGGCAGCAACATTAAGACCATTTTTTCCATCTAGTAAATAATTTATATCAAAGCATAAAATTCTTTTAGAGAAAAAATGAGCCAGCTATGTGAAAGCATACCTGGTTCATTCTATTACCCTTGCTAGAAAGTCCATGTGACTATTTCATATTTAATTTACTTTATCAACTTTTGTGTTATAATAAACCTCGTTATAAAAATAGTTAGTGAGGACTATAATGATGAAAAACACACAAGAAAAGTTATTTACGAAGCCTATTCATGTTTTAGCATTTTCCTTGATTTGCACAATCCTGTGGGGAAGTGCCTTCCCATGTATAAAGATAGGTTATAAGCTTTTTGCTCTTGAAGGAAATGATATCAGTGGAAAATTAGTTTTTGCCGGAATTCGATTCTTTGCAGCAGGTTTAATTACCCTTGCAATATATATGATTGGTAGCAAGAAATTTGTTCTTCCTGACCGTTCAAATAGGAAAGGGATATTCCTTGTAAGCATTACACAGACTGTTTTGGAGTATTTGTGCTTTTATATTGGCATGTCAAATACCACCGGTGTAAAAGGCTCTGTTCTTAGCGCCTCTTCCTCGTTTTTTGTTGTAATATTGGCTCATATCTTTTACAAAAACGATAAAATATCCCTCCGCAAATTGATTGGATGTATGATTGGTTTTTGTGGAATCATAGCAATCAACCTTAACGGCGCCTCTTCCACTGATTTAAGCTTTCATTTTTTAGGTGATGGTATGATGATATTATCTGCTCTATCTTTTTCTGTAGGTTCTTTAATTGGAAAAAATGTATGTCAAAAATCTGACCCCATGATGGTTACCGGTTATCAGTTGACTCTCGGTGGCATCCTCTTAATATTAATTGGGTTCGTTACTGGTGGAAGGCTGAACCATGTCACAGGAAGTGGAATACTGCTCCTTTCCTATATGGCCTTACTTTCTGCTATTGCATTTACAATATGGACTATTCTATCAAAATACAATAAAATCACCAAGGTGGCTATCTACAGCTTCTTAACTCCAGTATTCGGTTCCCTACTATCAGCACTTTTTCTTGGGGAAAAATTATTTACACTGAGTAATGGTGTGGCACTTGTATTGGTATGTGTCGGAATTTACACAGTGAATGCTGTAAAGAAAACAAATACCGAAAAAGTAAGAAACTAATAGTAGAAAAAAGTTATCACTATATGTTATACTAAAATGATTGATGATAAAGGGAGGTAAACAATGTATTATAAACAATATGGCAATACGAATATGAAGGTATCAGCAGTTGGAATGGGTTGTATGCGATATGATGATGCGGATATTAAATCTGGTAATCTAGAGAAATGTGCAGATGTGGCCTTATATGCCCATGAAAAAGGAATTAACTATTTTGACACAGCGCCATTTTACTGTGATGATAAAAGTGAAATTATAACTGGAATGGCTCTGTCCCAATTACCACGAGATAGTTATTATGTTTCTTCAAAAACAAATATAGGTACCACCGGTGGTAAAGGTACCGCCGAAGATTTTCGTCGCAGACTGGAAACTACGTTAACTCGCCTAAAGGTTGATTATTTGGACTTTTATCATTTATGGTGTGTGTTAAGTCTAGACTCCTTCGCAAAAGAGTGCGATACTTTATACGCAAGCTTTGAACAAGCGAAAGCAGAAGGTTTAATTCGTAATATCGTCTTTTCTTCCCACATGCAAGGTGATGAATTAGAGGCTGCTGTTGCAAAGGATCTATTTAAAGGTATGTTAATTGGCTATAACGCTCTGAATTACCGTTTTCGCCAAAAAGGTATCGAAGCTGCCTATCAAAAAGGTATGGGTGTTGTCGTTATGAATCCACTAGGTGGTGGATTAATTCCTAATAATCCTGAGATTTTCAGTTATCTCGCTGAGGGCACCAATTTAACTGTTCCTCAAGCAGGCCTTCGCTTTGTAGCTTCTCACAAAGAGATTACGATTACTTTAGCTGGATGTACCACAAAGCAACATGTTGATGACGCATGTAAAGCGGTAGAGAATCTGATTGAAAAACCAGCAAAAGAAATCTGTGTAGAATATGAGAATAAGGGAGTTGCTCTTAATAATCTCTGTACAGGCTGTGGTTATTGTAAACACTGTCCAGTTGATATTGATATTCCAAAATACATGGATTCCTACAACGAAAAATTATTAGGCAATAATCTTCGTGATAGGCTATTGTATCACTGGAATATCCCAATTGAAAAAGCAGCTGAATGTATCAAATGTGGAAAATGCGAAACCCTGTGTACACAACACTTACCAATTATCGAACGACTAGAGGAAATTGCAACCACTTGTAATGAATAGATGCAATTTTCCTATCAATATTTACAAAATAAAATGAGGCCTAATGACCTCATTTTTTTGTGCATCCGGTAATGTTAAATCTATAATTATCACTTTATAATATAAATTTTTTTCTTAAACTATTAACAAATGTCAATTCATCTTGCAATCTAACTAACAGAAAATCTTTTATGAGTAACCGATTGATAAGAGAATCTCCTGTCTCTTCTTCCGATCCATAAGTATTATAATATACATTTTGCTGTTTTATATAATCTTCCCTTTTATCTAAGATAGTACTGATTGATTTACTGTCTAGTAGATTAAAAAAGGATACTCTACAAAAAAACTCTATGTCCTCCCCTACAAGTTCCTCAGGAAGTTCTGATATCAATCCATTAAAATGTTTTTTTCCACTATCTGTAATTAAATACACATTTTTATTTGGTTTACCAACCTGTATTTGTGTATGCTGTGTAATAAACCCACTCTCTTTTAGCCTTTTCAGTGTTGGGTATAAAGTGTTATTATTTATTTTTTTTTCTCGCGCAAGTATTGTATTCACTCTAGTTCTAATTTCATACCCATGTTTAGGTTCTTTAATTATTTCAGATAGTATCAGAATTTCTAAATACATTGTATTCACTCCTATTTTCATAATATACTATTTTTTTATAGGCATTCCTTTTTATAGGCATTTAGCTATCCTATTGGTATCTTGGTATTTATTATATGCTATAAAAGGAAACAATTCAAGAAGTCGCGCACATATACAACCTTATACGTGCCAAGTCTATAGAAGATACTTTTTCAGTGGCTTCTTACTTCATCTACCCCCCTACTCGAACCATAAAAAAAGCGTCTCCCCACAATGTAAGGAGACGCTTTTCACAATTACTTCTTTAGTTCCTGCTTTCCAGTTACTTTACTCGTTTCATCCATTTTGAAGGTAGATTGCGCTTCATCCGTTGTAAAATATAGATTACCCTCAACGGTAGCATCAATTAACTGAAAGTTCTTTACGGAAACATATACATCACCTTTAAAAGTTCCATGTTGAATACTGGCTTCCGGACTGTTTATTGTAAATTTTGGTGCAGTTAATGTGTATCTAGCAGTTATAGTTCTATTCGCGTCTTGCGCATAAAGCGCTACTTTTCTTTGTATAATATCTTTACCGGCATCATCTTTCTTACCATTTTTAAATTCGCCATCAAGGACGAGATCCTTATCAATAGATAAATCTTTGATTATTGCAATGATCCATGTGCCACTACTGCTAATCGCTTTTTCAAAAGCAGCCTCTGTATCTACAATTGAAGCAGTGGTTACAACATCTGGGGTTGTTGCAGCTGGGGTTGTCTGCGCTGGTACTGTTGGAGTGGTGCCATTGGGTTCATCCGTTTTCTTTCCACATCCCGTAAATATTGTAATAAGTAGTAATAATATTAAGAAACCAACTTTAACTTTCATTAAAAATCCTCCTTAAAAAAGTATCATAGTTATATGAATTAATAACATTATTTCCACATTATTAAAAATAATTCCTTAATAGAAGGATTAATTAGAATATTCGACAACCTGCACAATAATTATAAATAGAAAAAAAGCATCCCTAAGTAACTATAATGCTTCACAGTTACACGGAATGCTCACGATACGATGATACTATATTCTTATTTACGGATATACTCTTCAAAGCTTGTACTATACTTCATATCTCCATTTTTAAAAACCCACAGAGCCTCTGTATTTGGCAGACTTTCAATTAACTTTAACCCTTCCTCATATGGCATATTAAAGACTGAAGTAGAAAGAGCATCCGCGGTTCCAGAATCCTTGCATATAATAGTGACTGCAGCAAAATACACCGAAGGCATTAATGTCTCTGGGTCTATAATGTGGTGATATTGTACTCCATCCACCGTGTAATATCTTTCATAATCTCCACTGGTCACAAGAGACATATCTTTCAAATTTAATATATAGAGATTGGAATTTTCATTTTCCAAATCAGGATTTTGAATTCCAACATTCCATGCTAATTCTTCTTCACCTTTCGTACCAATTGTACGAACATTGCCTCCAACACTAATCATTCCATTCAAGTATCCATTTTCAATCGTAATGTTACTGACCATCTCGGTAGCATAACCTTTTGCTACTGCACCTACATCCAAACTCATCTCCGGATCCTCTAGATAAACGGTTGAATCCGTCTCATTAATTATCATTTTATCAATATCTGTATGTTTTGACTTCTCTTTTAGGATATCCATTGATGGCACTTTGGCATTATCAGGATCGTCAATCCCCTCTGTACGGTATTGATGCCAAACCTCTAATACAGCTCCAAAGGCAACGTTTACATTACCATCTGTAAGTTGATCGGAAGCTTTGGCAAATAGAAGTAGATCTATTATTCTTTGATCCACCTTAACTGGTTTAATTCCGGCATTATCATTAATTGTCTTTATATTATTAATTCCTTCATAAGTATGATATATATCATATAGCTCATGATATTCTTTCAAATTATCATAAATCATCTGCGCATACGCACTAAATTCCTCTTTATTGTTGGTGTAAGCAACTATTTTAGTAACGGTATCAAATAGTTCAAGAAATTCTGCTTCATAACGCGTTTTCTTTGGTGCGCTACAAGCTGTAAGATTAACTATAAGTGCTGTTATTATTATGATTACTATTATTTTTCTATTCAACTTTGGCTCCTATCTGTTTGCTGTAGCGTTGTATCCGTTAATTACTTCAAAAAAGGGGAGGAACTCATTGCTCCCCCCCAATGTAATACAATACTAATATGTACTATTTTGCATTTGTAACTGCTTTTTCAGTTATTGCGATGAAAGGTCCAACATGAACTGTTACAGAACTTATTAAGTCAGCATCTCCAGCTAAACCCTCTTCCGTAACTGCTATTCCCTTAACTTCACTTAAAGTCTTACCAGTAGCATATTTTGCAAATGCGTTGGCTTGTTCATACCATTCTTTACTAATAGCAGAACTTCCCTTCATTCCGTAACCCTCTTTAAGCTCTTGTTTTGTTTGAGGAGCTACTGCTATATCGGAAGTAACTACTCCTTCTAAAGAAAAGTTTACACTACCTTGAGAAGCATCAATGAAAGAACTTGTGATTTTTCCATCCGCATTTGTTGTTACAGCACTATAGAAGGAATAAGCTTGAGCTAAGCCTTCTGCTTCTGCTGTTGCATCTGTAGATTTTGCAATGTCAGTTGATACGCCAAGTCCAAGTTTGTCGCCTTTTTTAGCACCTAAATCTTGTGCATTTGCAACAGCTTTTTCAACTCCGGCAATAAAGTCACCAACATGAATTGTAACAGAAGAAGCTAAATCTGCATCTCCTGGAACTCCTTCTTCGGTTAAAGCGATACCTTTTACTTCTGCAATTGTCTTACCAACTACATAAGCAGCAAATGCATCCGCTTGTTGATTCCATTCCTTACTAACTCCAGATACTGCACCTAAACCATATTCTGTTCCAAGTTCTTGTTTTGACTTCATAACACTAGCTAAGTCTGTAGTAAGTTTACCTTCTGCTGAGAAATTGATCTTTGTTTGAGCAGCATCAATCTTGCAGTCTAAAATCTTGCCATCTTTACTAACTAATACTGCAACAACGGTAGAGTCAATCTGACCTAAACCATCTTTTTCGCCAACACTCGTTGACTTGCCAATTGATGAGATGACTGAAAGACCTGTTGAAGCCTTTTCCTTCGCTTTTGAACAACCAGTAATCATTGTAATTACTAGCGTTAAGCATAATAATAGCGTTAGTACTTTTTTCATAATTTTTTTCCTCCACGTATTTTTTTTTATTTCAATCCAAGCTTTTTAAAAGCCGGAAGAATAAACTTAAGTAATGTTGATGTCGCAATTCCCGCTAACACTCCAGTGATTAAAAGCACCGGAAGATAAGCCCAAATATATACATAAGTAAGCATAAATGATATCGCAACCAGTTGTCCGATATTATGAAAAACTGCGCCAAAAATACTAATAATTAAATAAGATATTTTTTCTTTGAGTAGCATCAACAAGATTGACATGATAATTAATGATAATATGCCACCAGATAAACTTAATGCTGCAGCCATAATGCCTCTCGTTATTAAAACAAACATCGCTTTTAATATTGCAATTGAAAAAGCTTGGCCTTTGTTCAAAAAGAACAACGCATACATTACCGAAATATTCGATAAGCCTAACTTTACTCCCGGTACACCAATCATAATTGGTGGAAAAGAGTTTTCAACGATTGAAAGCACAATTGCAACGGCAAATAATAACCCTGCCAAAACCAAACTTTTTGTTTTATTCAAACTTGTAGTAGCTTTATTTTCTACCAATTTATTGTCCATAACAGACCTTTCTAATTACCAACTATAATGTCGGCAGCGTCATCGCCATACCCATATTTTGGAATAATTTTCATTACGATCTTATTTGGTAAACACGCTGCATATTCTCCAACGATACCAATCTTTCCAGCTTCGATACAAATTTGATCAGGACAATCTGATTCTTCAAAACATATCGTGCCGTCCTTGAATAAATGAAAAACACCATGTTCATTTTGTGGAATTTTGAATTCTCTTTCTATTCCGGTATCTAAATCTACTGTCTCAATAAGTTCTGAATTGTAGTAGATTTCTGCTATTGCAGATTGATCAGAATATATAAGTTTAT
>Ga0123339_10000620_pt1 | contig 26825 bp, 21 predicted proteins | sample lystaG_FD_89956 | JGI IMG/M metagenome (GOLD analysis project Ga0123339, IMG submission 89956) | Glacier valley bacterial and archeal communities from Borup Fiord, Nunavut, Canada, to study Microbial Dark Matter (Phase II) -... | ecosystem: Environmental > Aquatic > Freshwater > Ice > Glacier ...
AGGAGGGTACCGACGTTCTGGGGGTCTTGCAGGTGGTCAAGAGCGAGCAGGAGGGGATTGGTAGTTACATCCAGGGCGGCCAGGATGTCGTCGAAGTCGGCTAGCGGGTAGTCACTCACTTCCAGGGCAATCCCCTGGTGGTTGGCTCCGCTAGTAAGCTGGTCCAGGCGTTCACGTGGGGTGTTCTCCACCCGCACCGCCGCTGCTTTCGCCAGGGCTATTGCCTGCTCCAAGGTGCTGCTGCTCTCGCTCTTGACCCCTTCGGCCAGCAGCAGGCGGTGAACATTGCGCCGCCCGGCCCGCAGTGCCTCGCGCACAGCATTGCGCCCGTAAAGTAGCTCCATCACTCACCCTCCGTCGGCTGGCGGGTTCTAGCTAGCTGCTGGCGGTGCTGGGCGTGTCGCTCTTGCTGTCGGCTTTGGCTTCGCTCTTGCCCTCTGCCTTAGCCTCCGCCTTGCCCTCTGCCTTAGCCTCCGCCTTGCCTTCTGCCTTGCCCTCTGCCTTGCCTTCCGCCTTGCCCTCTGCCTTGCCCTCACTAGCGGACGGTTCGCTGTTGCCCTCGCCGCTGTCTACGGCACCCCAGCGGCTCGACTTGCTAGCAGTGCTGTCGCTCATATACCATCCCGTCCCCTTGAAGACGATCCCCGTGGCTTGCAGTACACGCTTGGCCGTGGCTCCACATTCGCAAGTGTAGATTGGCTCGGCATCAAAGCCCTGCCGCTTCTCAAACTGGCTGCCACAATCGGGGCAACGGTATACGTAAATTGGCATTGTACTAGACTCCCCTGGTTGAGTGGCCTGTTTACTGCTGGCGCAAGTACGCCTCTACGCTCAATTGTACCAAATGCCTTAGCACTCTGCAAGTTTGAGTGCTAACCCGCTGGCTGACAGCCAAAAGCCCCCCTCTGGCAACAGAGAGGGGCTAGAACGACGGTTGGTTAGCGCAGGAAGGTGAGGAAGCTGAAGCTGCCAATGAAGGTGGCAGCAAGGAGCGACACCGCGATCAGTGCGCCAGTCAGCACGTCGCTCTGGAAGGTGGCAGCCATCAGTTGACCGTAGCCCGGCACTGCCTTGATCTGCTGGGCAGCCTGCAAGCCCTTTGCCACAATCGGGAAGCTGATCAGCGCGAGTAGTGCGAACCAGGGGAACACGCCAAGCAGCACACCCACGAGCAGACTGACGTAGGCACTGATCGCGATCACCCAACTGAACTTGAGCGCACCATCCACCCCGAAGGCGACGACTGGTGTGTTCTTGTTCGCCAGCTTGTCGGCCCTCCACTGCAAGAAGCTGTGGTTGAGCAGGATCGCCGTGGTCAGCAGGCCAGTGGGCAGGCTAGCGAGGAAGGCGGCCCAACTGATCACCCCGGTTTGGGTATAGTAGGCACCCATCACAGGCAGTACGCCGAAGCTGAATAGCACGCCGATTTCGCCGAGGCCACGCCCGATGTAGCCGTAAGCAATCGGTGGGGCGACGTAGAAGTAGGCCAGTAGGAAGCCGAGGACGGCGAAGATCAACACCTGCCAGCCAGTGAGGAAAGCAAGACCAACCCCGCAGGCCAGGGCGACCGCAAAGAGGATAGCGGTGAGCAGGCCAACCTGCCCAGTGGTCATCACCCCGCTGACCAGCACGCCGCTGTGGGTGGCAACTTCACCTTCGCTCTCCGTCGCCAGGGTGTCGGCCCCACTCTTGTAATCCCAGTAGTCGTTGACTGTATTGGAGGCCAGGTGGGCCGCCGCTGCGCCGACTACGGTCAGCACGAAGGTGAAGAAGTTGAACTGGTGGGTGACGGCGGTTGCCAGCAACGTACCCAGCACCACCGGTAGGATCATCACCAGCACCACCCCAGAGCGGGTCGCCTTCGCCAGCAAGCGCACCTGCTCGCCTAGCGTCTTGTTCTCTACCTTGCCACTCTCGTTAATCCAGCCAAAGCCGCTGCCAGCGGCAGGCTTGAACTTCGGCTGCTCGCTGCCTGCCTGCGCTGCCTGCGCGACGGCGGTGTTGAGATCGCTAGCGGCATTCTCGTTCTGCGTGTTCTCGTTCATTGTGATACCTCTTTCGGCTGGCGCAAACTGTGCTGCGCTGTACTGCTGGCGTGGGCCACCCCGCCCTTGCTGCTAGTGGGCGGCGGCCTCGATCACCTCGGCGGCGTTCACTCCACCACCCGTCCAGGGGTTGAGCAGTTCGTGGCCCGTCTCGGCATCCAGGAAGTAGCGGCGGTTCTTGTCGGCCTCGTAGTAATTGGCGAGCTTGACCTCGGTGGCCTTGATGATCGCTGGGCTGACTGGCAGGTTGTCAATGAAGAACTGGGCGGCGGGAGCGTTGCTAGTCAACACTTGATAGGCGTGTTCCTGCTCGCTTTGCTCCATGATGTACATCTCACCCATGCCCTGGATGCACTCGCTGGGCTGATCCGGGCCGATGTAGAAGCTGACCTTGGGGTTGATCGCCAGGTTCTTGCGCTTGCGGCTGTCGCTTAGCACCGAAGCGTAGAAGCGCAAGCCGAACTGGTCGCTCTCACCCGCCACTGGGAAGAACTCGAAGCCCATGTAGAGGCCGGTGATCCAGGGCTGGTTGTCGTCGCTGGTGGCAACAAAGAAGGTGTTGTGCTGGCTAAGAATACGTGCCAATTCCTCAACTTGCTGGCTGTTCATCGCAAAATCCTCTCCTTACGCACTGTCATAATGGCGGAGCGTCTGCCCAGACGCTGTACAACCTGGCCGCTCCAATAGTTATTTTAATCACAATCTGGTCAAATGTCAAGGGCTGGGCATGATCTTTGAGTATGAGAATGGTGAGAGAGCCTCAACCACCCGATTTCGTGTGCCAAAACTGCTCGCAACCTAGTTCTGACGGCTGCCTAGCGGTTTTGGTGGAAAACAAGTTGACATTTGCAATTAGTTGCGCTATTATATAGGTGAGCCACCAGCATAGCAGATTGCTGCTGGTCTCCCGCTCTCCGCTCCTCCCCTCGATTTCTGGCTCATACAACGTAGTGTGAGGCAGTGCTTATGGCATTGTCTCGCTTCTGGCTACCCCCTCAGCAAGCAGGTGCAGCGATGGTAACAAGTCACAATCAGGTCAAGCACGACCTCCCCCTTCCCTTGGTGCCAGTCAGCCACGCCACCATTGACGACCTGCGCGCCGCAATCCAACAGTTCGAGCCAGATGCCGACTTCAGCGTAGTAGAGCAGGCTTACAACTTCGCCCGCGCCGCCCATGAGGGCCAGTCGCGCCGTAGTGGAGAGCCGTACATCCAGCACCCGCTGGAGGTTGCTCTGATCGTGGTGCGCGATGTCCATCTGGTCAACCGTGAAGCTTTGGCGGCAGCCCTGTTGCATGACGTGATCGAGGATACTCCCTGCACGAAGGAACACATTGAGAAGGAGTTTGGCACCCGCATTGCAGAACTGGTGGATGGGCTGACCAAGCTGGAGAAGTCGCAGTTTGGCGAACACAGTGGGGTTGGCTCTGGCCCCGAAGTCAGTGCCGAGCGGCAGGCTGAGATGGTAAAGGAACATCAGCAAGCCGAGAATATGCGGAAGATGTTCCTTGCTATGGCGGAAGATTTGCGGGTCGTCTTCATCAAGCTGGCCGACCGCCTGCACAATATGCGGACGCTAGCCGCCCAGCCTGCCCACAAGCACAAGCGGATCGCCAACCAGACGCTTGACATCTTCGCTCCCCTTGCCAACCGCTTTGGTATGTCGGCGATCAAGAACGAGTTGGAAGACCTCTGCTTCCGCTACCTCGAACCCGAAGCCTACGCCCAGGTGCAGAGCGACCTGCAACGGCGCAAGGCGGGCGACGACCGCTATCTGGCCCAGATGATTGCTGAGATTCGTAGCAGCCTGGCCGACATCGGCATTGATGTGGTGGTCAAGGGGCGTAGCAAGCACCTGTTTGGTGTGTGGCGCAAGATGCAGCGTAAGAACCGCCCCGCGGACGAAATCTATGACGTGCTAGGTATTAGGGTGATCATCCCCTCGGAGGAGGGCGACCTGGAAAGCTCTGCTGTGGGCAAAAGTAGCCCCGGCTGGCGCAAGTGCTACACCGCACTGGGCATCATCCACAGCATCTGGCGGCCAATTATTGCTGAGTTCGACGACTACCTGGGTTCGCCTCGCAACGGCATCTACCGCTCGCTGCACACGGCAGTGCATGGCCCAGACGGTCGCTCGGTGGAGATTCAGATTCGCACCAGCAATATGCACGAGGAGGCAGAGTACGGTCTTGCTGCCCACTGGCGGTACAAAGAGGACTCACCCGCTGACGAAAAGCTGCTGGACAAGATCGCTAGCCTGCGCCGCCTGATCGACTGGATGAAAGACGTGAGTAGCCCCAGCCAGTTTGTTGAGGACTTCAAATCGGAGGCCTTCCAGGACTATATCTACGTCTTCACCCCTAACGGTGATGTGCGCGAACTGCCTGCTGGCTCGACCCCGGTTGACTTTGCCTACCACATCCACAGCGACATCGGCAACCACATGATCCAGGCGATTGTGGATGGCAAGACGGCGAGCTTTAGTACCCCCTTGCAGAACGGCCAGGTGGTGGAGGTGATCACCAACAAGGTGCTACGTCCCGGCCCTACCCGCGATTGGCTGGACGAGAGCAAGAACTTCGTCAAATCCCCCTCGGTGCGGGCTAAAATCAAGCAATGGTTCCGTCGTCAGCAGCGTGACGAGAACATCACCGAAGGTAAGCGCATCCTTGACGCAGAACTGCGAAGCCTGGGCCTTACCCGCCTGAGCTACGAAGATATCGCCTCCTACTTCTCGCGCACCCGCTTCCGTACCACGGATGAGTTCCTTGCTGCCATCGGCTATGGCGAGATCACCGGCCAGATGATCAGCGATAAGTTCCCCAAGACTGTGCTTGATCGGGCTGAAGGGGAACAGGAGGAGGAGGCGAAGGAGAAGATCAGCAAGCTATCGCTGCCCAGCGAGGAGCAGGGTAAGCTGGTCATTGACGGTTCGCGCAGCATCGCCTGGTCGCCTGCCCATTGCTGCAACCCCATGCCCGGCGATGAGGTGACAGCCTACTCGACCAAAGTGAGCAAGATCACCATCCACCGCGCCGACTGTGCCAACGTCGGCGGCTTCGACCCGGATCGCCTATTCAAGGTAGAGTGGGGAACCCACGGCCAACGCTACCCAGTGGCCGTGATGATCAATGCACTCGACAGTTCGGGCGTGCTGCACAAGATCACTGGCATCATCTCCGAGGAGAAGGTAAACATTGCGATGATCAACACCGCCCGCGAGGAACGGCGCGGCACAGTCAGCGTCACGGTGACGTTGGAGGTGAGCGGCGTGTCGCAACTGCGCCAGGTGTTGGCCCGCATCAGCGCGATCAAGGAGGTCTACTCTGCTACCCGCCTGACCAACGAGAGCGGTAGCAGTAACCGACCTCCGCAGCCTACCACCCAGCGTAGCGGCCAGCGGCCCAGCACCCCCTCCGCCAGCCCTCCGCCAGCCACGCCTGCCCGTGGTGGCTCGCTGCGAAGCAACCCGCTACGCAGCAGCAACCAGCAGCGCATCATCCCCAACCCACCACGCAGCAGCCGCCTACGCCGCCCAGCCTGAGCCAGCCGAAGATTCAGCAATTCTGTTCGCCCCCCCTTGACATATCCCGAAAGTCGGGTATAATTATGTAAAGAGGAGGTAGAACGATGAGCAGCGACGATCTGCGTCCCAAGCGGGCGCAGCCAAAAGAAGATGATCTGGTGGTGATTGGCAGTCGCCCGCAGCGGTTGCGCCGCACTGCCGCTGGCGCGCCGCCCCCTGGCCCCGCCCCAGATATGAGCGTACTAGAGGGCCGCCAGCCGATCCCAGAGCGATCCGTTACCATGCAGGACTTCCAGCCAGAGTTGTTTACTATTGGCCCCAAAGGGGAGATGCTGCGCCCTATTGCCGACGTGCCAAACCTCGAAGCGAACTCCTCGCTCGAAGTGGCCCGCTGGTGGTATCGGCGGCAACTTGAGCAGGAGAAGCGGCCCTACAATACCGTCGCTAGCTATATGTACGACCTCGCGCTCTTTCAGGACTACGTGGGCGCAAAAACGATTGACAAGATCAACCCGGCTGAGATTGGCAACTTCCTCTCCCTCAGCACCAACAAGTCTACGCGCAAGCGGCGGCTGACCAGCATTGGTGGCCTGTTCCGCTTCCTGATCAAAATCGCCCACGTCCTCACCTACGACCCCAGCGCGAATTACTACCCCGACTACATACCGCTTAAGACCCCTCAGCCACTCTTTGACAACGAGCAAGACAGCATTTTGCTGATGGCCCGCGAGGAGAGCTTGCGTACCTACCTGATCGTCTATTGCCTGCTGCGCCTGGGCCTGACGCGGGGAGAGCTACTTAGCCTCAAGGCCGAGCATGTTGATATGAGTGACCCCAGCCGCCCGATCATCTACGTCTTCTACGACGAGCAGCGCAAGCAGGGCAAGGAGCGCAAGCTGGCCGCCGATGCGGAGTTCGGAGCCGACCTCAGACGCTACCAGGATGAGTACCAGCCCCGCGACCACCTCTTTGAGATGATGCCACAGTCGGTCAACAAGTTGGTAGCCCGCGTCGCCACCGATGCCGACCTCAAGAAGCTAGTCACGCCGCAAACCCTGCGCGACACCTACGCGATCAACCAATCGAAGGAGGGGGCAGACGTGGAGAAGTTGCTGCTGCTGTTGGGCCTCGCCCCCGATGCCCGCAACCGCAACAGCGTGCGCCGCTATGTCAAACTGGCCCAGCCAGCCTTGTGAGCGCAAAGGGGCAGTCTGAGAGAGGGAAGGTAGCTGCTGCCCAGCCCACCTTTCCTCTTTTCGCTTTCCCTCTGCGCCCCCTGCGAAGGAGTATAGATGGAACAGGCGATTTCGAGCGTAGGCAAGCAGGTTAGCGAAGCAACGGTGCGGGTACGCTACGCTGAGACTGACCGCATGGGCCGTGTCTACCAGGCCAACTACTTCATCTGGTTCGAGGTGGGGCGTAGTGCGTTGATCCGCGACTTTGGTGGCGTGTCCTACGGTGTGCTAGAGGAACGCGGCCTCCTGCTGCCCGCCACCGAGTGCTATTGCCACTATATTCTCCCCTGTACCTACGAGGACGAACTGACGGTGCGTACCTGGGTGGCTGAGATGGGCCGCGTGCGCCTGCGGATGGAGTATGAGATCATCAACCAGGCTAGCGGCCAAAGGGTGGCCGAGGGCTTCACCGTCCACGCCTTCGCCGACAAGCAGGGGCGACCCCTGCGCCTGCGCGATCACCCAGAACTTTATGAGCCGATGGCAAGGGCAGCAGGTCTGCTGTAGGTCAGTATTCCAGGTAGGCGGGGGTGCGGCGATCCCAATCGCGCAACTGCGTATCCAGCACGCAGGTAGCCTGCGACAGACTGGCAACCGGGCAGATCGCGTTGAAGCGGTTGATCTTCTCGTTCAGGTTGACAAGGCGGGTGCGGTAGTTGGTTGTAGCGGCGGCATGGCTGCGCTTGAGGCTATCCACCTCGTTCCGCATCTTGAGGATTGGTAGGCGGCTAAGGTTCGCCAGCCGCTGACGGAGCATGGCGAAGTGATCGCCGGCGAAGCTGGTGGCTGCCTCACGGTCGCGCTCGATCTCCTGGGCAAGCTGTACCCAGTCGGGAACAACCCCGTTGTTGCGGAGCAGAGAGAAGGCCATCTTCTGGTCGTCAGGGCAGAGTGGGTTGTCATACTCGCTGGGTGGCAGCGGCGCGCCTTCACCCTTCAGCTTGTTGAACGCGCCCGCCTCTATTGCGTCGTGGATGCGCTTCTCCGCAAGGCTGCCCCAGCGTTCGGTTGCGTTGGTGCCAAGTAGGATACCCTGGCGCAGGGCTTCCTGCTGCTCGTGTTGGCGTTGCGCCCGTCGCTCCTCTGGCGTATTGATCGTCAGTCGCTCTACGTCAAGCGGCTGGTTACTCTGTTCATCAGCCATTGTTCGTCTCCTACCCCTGGCTCACTCCTCGGCTGAGCGACAAACAGTGCGTCTGGGTTACAAAGAGCGGGGCGGGTTGGCTCCCCACTTCTGTGCGTCTTTGGATGACCGGGGCCAATCACCGCTGGAACTAGCCGCGATTGCCGTTCGCGCTGGCCTTGGCGGTGCGGGCAGTCTCGTGTTTCTCCTCGCGCTCGCGCATCTCCTCCAGCTTGATCTTCTCCTCCCACTCGGCGCGCATCTGTTGTTCCTTCTCCAGTTGCGCCTGGCGGAAGCTATCGCCTAGTTCTGAGAGGCGGCCCTTCACCGTGTCGCGGGTCTCGTCGCCACTGGCGGGGGCGAGCAGCATGGCAGTCGCCACCCCGATCCCTCCACCAATCACCACACCGAGCGTAAAGCGGATGAGCTTACCAAACATCGTTGTTTCTCCTCATAAAGTGCTGAGTAGCGGTGGGGGCGGTCTAACCCCCACCACAGCCTGCTCAGCTAGTTGTGCTTACGTTCGCGTACTTCCTGGGTCATCCGTTCGATCAGTTGGTCGAGAGGGACGGGGCCGAGATCTTCGCCACTGCGAAGGCGCACCGCCACAGCGTTAGCATCCCGCTCCTTGTCACCCATTATAAGCATATAGGGAACCTTCTGCAACTGCGCGTCACGGATTCTAGCTTGCATCCGCTCCTTACGGTCATCCACCTCGGCCCGGAAGCCCACTTGCAGCATCCTCTCGGCCACCTCGCGGGCGTAGTCGCCATGCTTGAGGTCGGAGATGGGGATCAGCACTGCTTGCACCGGGGCTAGCCAGAGGGGGAACGCCCCGGCGTAATGCTCGATCAGCATCGCCATCGTGCGCTCCTCCGAGCCGGTCACCGCACTGTGGATCACCACCGGGATGTGCGGCTGCCCATCCTCGCCGATATACTCCATATTGAAGCGGCGTGGCTGCACCAGGTCAAGCTGGATGGTTGACATCTGCCACTCCCTACCAAGCACATCACGTACCATCAAGTCCATCTTCGGGCCATAGAAGGCCGCCTCGCCCTCAACCGCGATGTACTGGATACCCAGGCGATCCATCACCTCGCGCAAGGTGTCCTCGGCCTGCTGCCAGACTGTGGTATCGCCGTACTTGTTGGCATCCTTCGGGTCGTGCAGGCTGAGGCGCAGCCAGTAGTCGTAGAGGCCGTAGGTCGCCAGCACTTCACGCACCACCTTCAGCCGCCGCTCGAACTCGGCAGCCACCTGGTCTTCGCGGCAGATGATGTGCGCGTCATCCTGGGTGAGGCTGCGAACGCGAGCCATGCCAGTCAACTGCCCGCTCCGCTCGTAGCGGTAGAGGGTGCTGAACTCGGCGTAGCGCACTGGCAGGTCGCGGTAGCTGTGCAGGCTCGACTTGTAGAGGACGAAGTGGTGAGGGCAGTTCATCGGCTTGAGTGCGTAGGACTCATCCGGGTCTTCTGGGTCCTCCATCAGCGGGTACATACTATCCTTGTAATGCTCAAGATGGCCCGACTGGATGTAAAGCTCCTTGCGGCCAATGTTGTTGGTACGCACGAACTGGTAGCCATACTTGCGCTGCACCTCGCGCACATACTGCTCCATCTCGTAGCGGATCGCCTCGCCCTTCGGCAGCAGCAGCGGCAGGCCTGGCCCCGTCAAGTCGCTGATGATAAAGAGGCCAAGCTCCTTACCCAGCTTGCGGTGGTCGCGCCGCTTCGCTTCCTCAATGCGGTAGAGGTACTGGTCAAGCTCCTCCTGCGCCCGCCAGGCGGTGCCGTAGAGCCGTTGCAGCATTGGTCGCTTCTCGTCGCCGCGCCAGTATGCGCCCGCCACGCTCATCAACTTGACTACCCCGATGCCGCCAGTGGTGGCAGTGTGGCCGCCCCGACAGAGGTCTTCAAAGTTGTAGTGGTGGTAGACGCGCAACTCTGCGTCGGCAGGCAGGTCGTTGATGATCTCCAGCTTGTAGGTGGCGTGCTTGAACAGTTCCAACGCCTCGGCTCGGCTGACCACGCGCCCCTCAAAGGGGTAGTCCCCAGCGATCACCTCGCGCATCCGACCCTCGATAGCGGCAAAGTCCTCCTCGGTGAAGCGGTGTTCCAAATCTACGTCGTAGTAGAAGCCGTTCTCGATAGCTGGACCAATCGCCAGTTGAATGTCGGGGTACAACTCCTTCAGCACGCCCGCCAGCACGTGGGCCGCCGAGTGGCGCAGCTTGCCTAGCTCGTCCTTTGCGTAATCGGCCACATCCTCACTAGCTAGCGGGTCAAGATGCTTGTTCTCCATATCCTGGGCGTTGAGGCCGCCCACCTGTTGTGCGTTCATCCTCTAGTTCCTTCCTGGTTGTTGCGGAGCAAACAAAAAGCTCCCGTCCTCGCCTGTTGGCAAGGGACGAAAGCTGCTAGCTGACGTGGTTCCACCCTCGTTCGGGCGCACCCTGCTGCTCCTGACAGGAGTGGACAGAAGTGGCCCCTCAAATGTGACCTCTATCGGGGTCAAGGCGGTGAAAGTAGTAGCACCCTCTGTACCGCGCAAGGGCAAGGCGGTTGGAGTAGTGGGTTCATCTCACTGCTGGCCGGTGGTTTTGGCGGCTACTCTCGCGGGGGCAGCTTACAGCCAATGGCTGCCCCTCTCTGACGCGGGTGGTGCGGCTACTCGTCCGACGTGATCGCTTACTTATTGCCAACATTATAGCACACCGCCCCCGCTTGCGTCAATGGCCGAGTGGTTGAGTAAGGAACTCGCAAAGTTCTTCTTGTACCTGTCGTCGGGAAGTCTGATTTGTGCTATAATTGCGCCATCTTCTCCACAGTGGAGCGAAGGTGGGAGCTGCGATGGAACTGCATTACCTGCGCTACTTTGAGACGGTCGCCCGGCTGGGCAGCTTCACGCGGGCGGGTGAGGAACTGGGGCTGGCCCAGCCGTCGCTCAGCCAGCAGGTGCGTGCGTTGGAGGCGCGGTTGGGGGTGCCACTGTTCGAGCGGCGTGGGCGGCTGACTAGCCTTACTGCGGCGGGTGAAGCCCTGCTGCCCTATGCCCGCCGCATCCTCGCCCTGGTCGCCGAGGCAGAGCAGGCAGTCAGTGAGCGGGAGGGGGAGCCGCGTGGCCGGGTGGCGATTGGTGCGCCCCCGACAGTTGGCAGCCACCTGTTGCCGCGCACTCTCGCCCAGTTCAACCGCCAGTACCCAGCTGTCGAACTGCAACTCTACGAGGCTGGAGCGCAACGTTTGCAGCGCATGGTGCAGGAGCGTAGTCTCGATCTTGCGGTCGTCACCCGCCCTGGCCCACCCCCACCCGGTGAGGAAGATGCCAGCCTCGAAGTTGCCAGCCTGTTCAGCGAAGAACTGGTGATCGCCGTCAGCCGCGAACACCCACTTGCTGCTCAGCCGGGGGTGGCGATGACCGATCTGCGCCAGGAGTCGTTCATTCTCTTTCCAGTCGGCTACGAACTGCGGGCCGCTACCCTGGATGCTTGCCGCAAGGCTGGATTCAGCCCCCACATCTCGCTTGATGGGGCAGAGACTGACACGGCATTGCGCTCGGCAGCAGTGGGGTTGGGCATCGCCCTCGTTCCCCGCCTGGCCCTCACTGGCGTGGGCGACCTTGCCCCCCTCAGCGTCAGCGACCAACGCCTCAGCCGCGAAGTCGTATTGCTCTGGCGGCGCGACCACTACCTTAGCCGAGCAGGCCGCGCCCTCCGCTCCTTCCTGCTCACCCACCTGCCAGTGACAGTCAACGTGTCATTAGCCGAGATTGCAGTACGAAGAAGGGGCAGTAGCCTTCAGGCCACTGCCCCGCGCCAACCACGGTGCGCCTACGCGGAGAGGTTACTCCTTCTCGCTGCTGTGGCCGGGGAAGATGCTAGACTTAGGATCGATGTAGTTCTTGGCGATGCACACCGCCGTCGCTGCCTGGCCGAAGCCAGTGGCGATCAGGTTGAGCTTGACACTGGAGCCTGCGATGTCGCCCGCCGCGTACACGCCAGGGATGTTGGTCTCCATCCGCTCGTTGACCCGGATTGCCCGCTTCTCAAGCTCCAAACCCCACTCTTTGATCGGGCCGAGGTCGGCCTTGAAACCGAGGTTGAGCAGCACCACTTCGCACGGGATGGTCATCGTCTCCTGGGTCTGGTTGTTGAGCAGCACCACTTCGGTGATCCGCTCGCCGTCGCCATGTACTTCCTTCAGTTCGTGGAAGGTGCGGATGTCCAGTTCGCCCGCCTCCTTCGCTGCTGCCATTGCACGTACGCTGGTTTCGTGGGCGCGAAAGTGGTCGCGGCGGTGGATCAACGTTACCTTCGCAATGTCCTTGAAGGCCAGCGACCAGTCTGCTGCCGAGTCGCCGCCACCGACGATCAGCACCTCTTTACCCGCGAAAGGAGCCTTCTCCTTGACGAAGAAGTAGACACCCTTGCCCTCATAGTCGCCCACCCCCGGCGCGTCCAGGCGAGTAGGAGAAAATGCACCCACGCCCCCAGCGATCACCACTGTTTTGGCGTAGTGGACGGCCTTATCGGTGGTCAGCACCACAAGGTTGTTCGCCTCATCGCGCTCCAGCTTGATCGCGCGCTCGCCGACGCAAACGGTCTGGTCGAACTGCAAAGTCTGCTCAACCAACTGGGCTACAAGGTCACGGGCCAGCACCTTCGGGTAGCCCGGCACGTCGTAGATGAACTTCTCTGGGTAGAGCGCGGTAAGCTGGCCGCCCAACTCTGGCAGCCCCTCAACGATCTTGGTCTTCATCTCGCGCAGGCCCGCGTAGAACGCGCCAAAGAGGCCGGTCGGCCCGCCGCCCAGGATGATGATGTCGTAAACGTCTCGCTCGGTGGCAGGCTGCGTCGCCTGCTGTTCGACCACTGCTGTGTCCAACCCGCTTCCTCCTCTGGTCTGTTAAAGCCTTCACAATCGTGCCTTTATTATACCACATCCTCTCTCTGCCCTCCAAAGCCAGCCGCCGTGGGTGAGGGTTCACGGTCGCGCTCAGGCAGGGGCTAGCGGCGTGCGCGGCTGCATGGGCTACGGCTGATCGGCGATTAGCTGCGCCCCACCGGACGGATTGGCTAGCTGGCTGCAATATGCCCACTGCCTCCACGCCCCACAAGCTGCAACCGTTGCTGCAATCTTGGACAATTCACCCAAATAGGCCATTGCACTCAGGTCTGCCAGCGGCTATAATCAAACTTGGCAGACGTTAATTGCCCCTTTTACCTAGAAGGGGCTTACAGAAAGGAATAGTACCATGTCCCATAAGAGCAAGCTGCGGGCTACTCTGCTGTTCATCGTCCTGACCCTTGTGTTCGTTCCGGCCCTGGCTTCGGCCTACGACTGGACGCAGTTTAACGGTGACGCGACCAAGCGGGGCAACAACACGCTGGAAACCACGCTAACCACCGCCAATGTCAGCCAGTTGCAGCAACGCTTCCAGGTGACGCTGCCCGATGTGGCCGACGGTAGTGCGCCTGTCTTCCTTGAGGCCGCCAATACGATCAGCGGTACCCGCAACCTCCTGTTCCTGACAGTCAGTAGCGATAGCACCCACCGCTCCCAACTGCTGGCCCTTGATGCCAGCAATGGTCAGCAAGTTTGGGCGGCGGCCTCGCAGACTGGGCCGCGCTACACCACCTCACAGCCCGCTGTTGACCCCAACCGCCAATTTGTCTACAGCTATGGCGTAGACGGCAAGGTACACAAGCACAACGTCTTCAACGGTGTAGAGATCACCACCACTGGCACGATCACCAACTCCTGGCCCCAGGTTGCCACCCTCAAGCCGGGCGTAGAAAAGAGTGCTTCGGCTCTGGCAGTCAACACGATCAGCGGCACCAGCTACCTCTACGTGGTCAACGGTGGCTACCCTGGCGACGGTGGCGACTACCAGGGCCACGTGACAACGATCAACCTCAACACAGGGGTGCAGAAGGTCTTCAACGCCAATTGCAGCAACCTGACCATCCACTTCGTTGAGAATGGCATCCCTGGGGTGAACGACTGCGCTAGTGTGCAGACAGCAATCTGGGCGCGGCCTGGTGTGGTTTACAGCCCTGCTACTGGCAAAGTCTACATGACCACTGGCAACGGCCCCTTCAGCCCTGGTGCCAGCAACCGCGACTGGGCCGACACCGTGTTTGCGCTCAACCCAGATGGCACAGGCAACAGTAGTGGCCAGCCGCTAGACACCTACACGCCTAGCAACTACGTCTACCTCAACAACACCGACAAAGACCTGGGTAGTACCGCTCCCTCCATCGTCGCCGCCCCTGCTGGTAGCGCTTACCAGAACCTGGTAGTGCAGGGTGGCAAAGAGGGCTACGTGATGCTGCTCAACCTCGACAACCTTAGTGGGCAGGGTGGCCCCGGCAATGTCGGTGGCGAACTCTACCGTATGGCCTTGCCGCAGGGTACGGGCGTAGTTCTCAGCCAGCCCGCAAGCTGGGTCAACCCGGCTAACAACGATAGCTGGGTCTTCGTTGCCAACACCAACGGCCTCAGCGGCCTGAAGGTCGTCCTCAGCGGAACGGTGCCAATCCTGGCGACTGGTTGGACTACCAGCACTGCTGGCTTCACCCCGCTCGTTGCCAACAACGTCCTCTACTACGCTCGCAGCAACAGCGTCTACGCCCTCAATCCAATCACCGGCCAGCGGCTGTGGACGGGTAGCATCGGCGGCATCCACTGGCAGTCACCGCTGGTAGTCAATGGCACCGTCTACATGACCGACGGCTCGGCCAACAGTGGCGGCACCTCGCGCCTGACTGCCTTCACTCTCAACGGCGGGCCGATCCCCACCCCTGTTCCCAGCACTCCCACGGCAAGCCCCGCCAGCCCGACTGCGACCGCTGCCGCCTCCACCGCGACTGCAACCGCTGCCGCCTCCACTGCAACCGCAACCGCTGCCGCTGGTAGCCCGACCGCGACCGCTGCCGCTGGTAGCCCGACCGCGACCGCTGCCGCTGGTAGCCCAACCGCGACCGCTGCCGCTGGTAGCCCGACCGCCACTGCTCCTGCTGGTAGCCCAACTGCGACTGCGGCTGCTGGTAGCCCAACCCCTTGCGCGATCAGTTTCACCGATGTGCCAACTAGCAACATCTTCTATGGCGACATCCAGTTCCTTGCCTGTCGCGGGGTGGTCAGCGGCTTCCCCAATGGCAGCTTCCAGCCAAATGCCAGCGTGCGGCGCGGTGAGTTGTCGAAGATCGTCGTCCTGGGTCTAGGCATCGCAGCCTTCACCCCGACCTCACCAACCTTCGCCGATGTGCCGCCCAGCAGCCCCTTCTACGGCTACATTGAGACGCTTTATCACGCTGGGGTGATCAGCGGCTTTGGTTGCAACCCCACCTGCTCCTTCGCCCCCAACAGCACGGCTAGTCGCGGCCAGATCGCTAAGATCGTGGTGATCAGTGCGGCGGTGCCAGCCTTCACCCCGACCTCACCAACCTTCGCCGACGTGCCGAGCAACGGCACCTTCTACTCGTACATCGAGGCAGCTAACCATGCGGGCATCATCAACGGTGCAGCTTGCGGCACGAGCCTCTGCTACCGACCTAACGACAATGTGAAGCGTGGCGAGACGGCCAAGATCGTCCACAGGGCGATCATCGGCCAATAGTCTTAGCCACAAGCAAGTAAAGGGGCTGGATGGCACGCCGTCCGGCCCTTTGCTTGTGCCTGCCAGCCACCATATGCTACAATACGCCCAGCACAATATAGGACAGAGCGAGGGTCAGTATGGACGAGCAGAAGGATCAGCATGAGATTGAGATGACGCGCATTGCCGACGCGCAAGTGGCGAAGGTGCGCCTGCCCGCTGCGCCCACCGCGCCCACCAGCAGCATTGCCGACCTCGGTCAGCACGTTGGCGCAGAAGTAACGCTGCGGGGCTGGCTCTACAACAAGCGCGGTAAGGGGAAGCTCACCTTCCTGATCGTCCGCGATGGTAGTGGTCTGGCTCAGGCGGTGGCCTACAAGCCCGACCTGCCAGAAGAAGTCTGGGCCGCCACCGAGCAGGCGAGTGACGAGACCTCTATCATAGTGCGCGGTCTGGTCAAAGAAGACAGCCGGGCGGTTGGCGGCTACGAACTGGCGGTCAAGGACTTCCAGATCGTGCAGCAGGCTGCTGACTACCCAATCAGCGCAAAGAAGCATAGCGTAGCCTTCCTGATGGACGAACGCCATCTCTGGCTGCGGAGTCGTCGCCAGCGGGCGTTGCTCCGCGTGCGGGCGACCGTGGAGTGGGCAATCCAGGACTTCCTCAACGGGCAGGGCTACACCCGCGTGGACTCGCCGATCATCACCCCCACCGCCGCCGAGGGTAGCGGCAACCTCTTTACCGTAGACTACTTTGGTGCGCCTGCCTACCTTGCCCAGACGGGGCAACTCTACATCGAAGCGGCGATGATGTCGCTGGGTAAGGTCTACTCCTTCGGCCCCACCTTCCGCGCTGAAAAGAGCAAGACCCGCCGCCACCTGGCCGAGTTCTGGATGGTTGAGCCAGAGGCTGCCTACATGGAGTTCGACCAACTGTTGGAGCTTGAGGAGAACTTTGTCAGCTACGTGGTGCAGACTACGCTCGACAAGTGTGAGGCCGAGTTGGATGCGCTGGTGCAGGTGGCGAAGCTGGACGAGGACGCGGCCCAGGCGGAGCGGTTGGAGCAGCACTTCGCAGTGCTACGTAATGTCAAGGCTCCCTTCCCGCGCCTGGCCTACGACGAGGCGATCAAGGTGCTGCAAGCGGCGGGCAACCCAGCAATCTGGGGCGACGACATTGGTGGCGATGAGGAGACGATCCTTGCCAGCCAATACGACCGCCCGGTATTTGTCACCCGCTATCCCGCCAGCATCAAGGCCTTCTATATGCAGCCTGACCCTGACCGCCCCGAACTGGCTTTGGCCGCCGACCTGCTCGCCCCAGAGGGCTATGGCGAGATTATTGGCGGCAGCCAGCGCATCCACGACTTCGACCTGCTCCTACAGCGGATGGCCGAACACAAGTTGCCCCGCGAAGCCTACGAGTGGTACCTCGACCTACGTCGCTACGGCAGCGTCCCCCACAGCGGCTTTGGTATGGGCCTTGAACGCTGTGTGGCCTGGATCACCCAGGCACCACACCTGCGCGAGACGATCCCTTTCCCGCGGATGATGGAGCGAATGTACCCATAGCCGTTGGCGGCTCTGCAAGCACAACGCAAAGAGGGGATCGCTATCACGCGATCCCCTCTCCTCTTGCCCGCAGCGGCTACGGTTGCGGTTGCTCCTGAGGCTGTGGTTGCGGTTGCTCCTGGGGTTGCGGTTGTGGCTGCTCAACAGGGGTAGGAAGCAGAGGTGGGGCTGCTGGTTGCGGCTCACCATTGCTACTGCCGCTGCCGTTGACGGTGCCGCCCGTGCTGCCACTGCTATTGCCGTAGACGGTGCCACCGCTATTGTTGCTGTCACCATTGCCGACGGTGCTGCCGCCAGTAGTGCTGCCACCGGCTGGAGTTGGCGTGGCGGTTGGTTTGCGGCTGGTAGTCGTGCCATTGGTGGTCTTGCTGCCGTCACCGCTGCCTGCGTCACCCATAACCTTGTTGTCGGGCGGGTCCTTGTAGCCCTTGCAGCCGGTCGGCACCCGACCCTTGATCGCAATATCGGTGATCGTCCCCTTCGAGACGGTGCAGATCGAGGTGGTGACTATGTTGGCAGGGCGGCTGAAGTCGCTAGCCAGCGTGTTACCAGGCAGGTTGTAGGCGATCATGGCCCGCAAGTCGGCCCGCTTGTAGACTGCCTCCATGAAGTCGTGCCAAATGAAGGCGGCACCCTTCGCGCCAGTAACTGCCTGCATCTGCTTGTTGTTGCTGTTGCCCACCCAGACACCAACTGCAAAGTTGGGGGTGTAGCCCATCGTCCAGCTATCGCGGTTGTTGTCGGTCGTGCCGGTCTTGACCGCAGCGGGAAAGATGAGGCGCAGGGGGCTGTTCGCACCGAACATCCGAGTGCGTGCGTCATTGTCCTTCAGTACGTCGGCGATCAGGTAGCTGACTTCGGGGCTGACAGCTTGCTTGCTCTCTGGCTTCGGGTTCAACTCCTCCACTACACTGCCCAGGCTGTCGGTGATCTTGAGGATCGGGTTGGCATCCACCTCGCGGCCCATGTTGGCGAAGGTGGAGTAGATGTTGGTCATATTAAGCAGCGTCACCTCACCGCCACCCAGTGTCAGGCTGAGGCCATAGTATTCGGGTGGGTTGGGGAAGGCATCCTTGCCGCCCATCGCACGAGCCAGCGCAATCGTCTCCTTGATCCCAGCGTATTGCAGGGCTTTGACAGCAGGGATGTTGAAGCTGTTCGCCAAAGCCACCCGCGCTGTCACCCAGCCGTGATCGTCCTTGTCGTAGTTCTTTGGGCGGTAAGATTTGGCCGCCTTGTAGCCAAAGATCGTATCCACGTCGAGGATCGAGGTGGCGGGCAGCCAGCCTTTGGTGAACGCCTGGGCGTAAGTGACTGGCTTGATCGAGCTACCGGGCTGGCGCAGCGAAGTGGCGACGTTCACCTGTCCGTCGATCTTGTCGTCGTTGTAGTCCACACTGCCGAGCATCGCCAGGATTTCGCCAGTGTCTGGCTTCATAGCGACCAGAGCGGCGTTAGTGGCTGATAGTTCGCGCAGGGCATCAATACGATTGCGGGCGATGTTCTCTGCCTCCTGCTGCATACGCAGGTCGAGGGTAGTCGTGACCGTCCAACCCTTGCGGATGTAGTCGCTCCCATACTTAGTCTCCAGATACTCTTTCACGTACTGGGTGAAGTGGGGAGCCTTAACCTCGGCTCGCGCCTCTTTGAAGATCAGTTCGGTGTTGAAAGCCTGGTCGGCTTGCGTTGAACTGATCTTGCCAGTCTTAGCCATCAGGTCAAGGACGATGCGCTGGCGGTCTTTAGCCACGTCGGGGTGGTTGGCGTAGTAGTCAGGTAGCTGACCGAGGCCAGCGATGTAGGCGGCCTCTGGTAGGCTAAGTTCGTTGGCGTGCTTGCCAAAGTAGGTCAGCGACCCGGCTTCGATACCGTATGCCAGCTTGCCGTAGTAGATTTCGTTGAGGTACATTTCCAAAATCTGGTCTTTGGTATAGGCCCGGTTTAGCTGGATCGCCAGGATCGCTTCCTTGATCTTGCGGTCGTAGCTCTGCTTGTACTTCTCCTCTGGGATGATCACCATGCGGACAACCTGCTGGGTGATCGTACTCGCGCCCGAACTGCCTTTGCCGCTGAAGTTGATGAAGACGGCACGCACCAGGGCGGTAGGGTCAACGCCAATGTTGTCGTAGAAGTTGGCATCTTCAGTCGAGATCGTTGCTGAGATCAGGTTCTTGGAGACGTTTGCCAGCGGCACGTAGGTACGCCGCCCTTCATCGAACTGTTCGGAGAGCAGCACGCCATTGCGGTCATAGATGCGCGTGGTCTCAAAACCGAGGCTCTTGAGCTTCTCCACCGAGGGTAGGGTATTGGCGTAGGCCATGAAGCCGCCGACGCTGCCACCAATCATGCCAATGCCGCCCACGCCACCGAGTAGCAGTAGGATGATGAAGATGCGGAGGCCAACTGCGCCCCCGCCCTTGTGTGCGCCACGCCGGTTGCTAGCCGTGGCTCGCCCGCGTAGGAGAAAGAGTGGATAGTTGTGGCCGCTGCTGCGCTGCTTGCTGCTCTGCGGGCGGGGGCTGTACTGGCGGCTGCCGCTACCGTTCGGCCCGCGGCCACCAGCCCCCGCCAGCGGTGCGGCCTGCTGGCCGTCGTCCAGGGACAGGCGGGCGTAGGCACCCTCCAACCGCTGCTCAAGGTGGGGGTGGCGCGCAGTAGTCAGCCGCCCGCCGCGGCTGCGCCCAACCTGCGGACGCATGGGCCGACGTGCGGGCAGGTAGGTGAGCGTCTCTACCCCAGCTTCGCGGGCGGCAGCCTGGATTTCGGGCTGAGCAGCAAGGTTGGCGGCATCGTGGTGGCCGTTGCCGTTCACGCTGTTGCTGCTAACCCCCTCAGGGGCGGCATCGTGGTGGCCGTTCACGCCATTGCTGTCAACCCCGTTGGAGGGGACATCGTGGTGGCCGTTACCATTGGTCGCCGCGAAGGTAGGGCTGGGGTGAGCGGCGGTGATCGGCTGGGTGAGGGCGCGCTTACTCTGGCTGCTACCCTTCTTGTTGCTTGCTTTGCTCATCAATTAACCTTTTCTGCTCTGCTCTGCTCAATTTGCACGGCCCGACAGCAATAAACAGCACCGTCTATTTTAGCTGACTAGCTACTGGCAACCAATCTGCTACTTTGTGGCGCACGTTTGCCCCTACACTGAAGCAAAGCGCAGCTAATTATACCCGCCCCACCTGCGCCTGGTCAAGTTGCGGTAGGTTAGAAGTCGGTTAGGGGTGCTGAGTGCAAGGGCTAGTGGCTCGGCGGCTAGAGATCATGCGGTACTTGCTGCCACTCAGCAGGCTGATAGCCAGGTGGAGAGGGGACGCACTGCGGCGTGCGGGTTGGGGCGGCGACGCTCCAGGGGAAGATAGGGGAGTTACTGCGGGGTTTCGACGGGGGTGGCTTGGTAGGGGCGCAATACCAGGCGGCCAGCTTCGGCGGTCAGGTAGGGCGCGACCTCGCATACCCCAGCATCGGAGACGGCTACGCTGTCGGCAGCCCAACCGTAGCGCAAGAGGTGGTGGCCCCCACTGCACTCGTTGATCGCTGCCAGCAGAGCGCGCCGCGATGGGCGGGCCGGGTTGTCATTATATTCACCTACGTAGCTGAAGTAGAGACGCAGGGCCAGCGTTGCGCCCTCCTCCACCATCCGCGCTGCCGCACTGCCCTTGCGCCACTTGAACGGAGCCTTGCTCTGCTTGTCCTGACCTGCGTCCTTAGCGGGGCTGGCTGGCACGGCATTGAAGGGGATGAAGGGGTAGCGGGTGATCGCCCCATGCTGTTCCTCCTCCAACTCGGCGGCTACCTCGTCGCCGACGAAGTGGCGGGCCTTGACTGGCGAGTGGTCAAGGGCTACATAGTCGGGGTCGTCGTCCTGGGCGATCAGTTGAGCGATCATGCTGGCTGGGCGATTGTCTAGCTTCGCCTCTTGCCGCAACAGGTAGACGAGGTAGCCCCCGACGATCACATCTTCGAGGCAAATCTTGCTGCCATGTTCGCGCCCACTGGCAACCACTGTGACGTGGCAGCCCCGCTCGCGGGCCGCCTGGAGAGCCGCCGCCGCGACCGCAGGGCCGTTCCGCACGCAGCCCGAAAAGACGACTGGCGCACCGGCGCGGTAGAGTTCGACCATCGCTCGCGTGCCGTTCGTGGTGCTGAAGGCCGCACTGAGGCCAGTCAGGTCAAGCTGGCTAGCCAGAATCTGCGTCGGCGAGTTGGAGAATTGGAAGCCGGGCGGGGCCATCCCCCCGCGCTCACCCCCCTTGACGCAGCCAGGGATGCTATCTGCTATCGCTGCCACCTCGTCCAGGTCGCTGCCAATGTAGACCTCGCTGATGCCACGCTCGAAGAAGGCGGAGATGGTGCTGGTCGCTCGCAGTACATCTACTACGATGCAAACCTGCTGGTCGGCCTCGCGTACCAGACTGGGGAGCAGGGCCATTTCGATGTTCAAGCTAGATACTCCTTTCTCATACTATGGCGCATTATAGCACACCACCCAGCTTTTTGGCCGCCCGTTCGTAGCACCTTGGCCCCACGCCGCCGCTGGGCTGTGGTATAATGCGCCATCTTGGAGGTAGCGTGGACGATGCAACCATTGGTGATCGGGGTAGCGGGTGGCAGTGGCAGCGGCAAGACAACGGTGAGCCGGGCCATCGTTGCTGCCGTCGGCGAGACGAACGTCGCCTTGCTACCCCACGACCTCTACTACCGCGACTACAGCCACCTGCCCCTGGACGAGCGACGCAATATCAACTATGACCACCCCTCGGCGTTGGAGACTGACCTCTTGGCCGCTCATGTGCGCGCCCTGCAAGCGGGGGCGACCATAGAGCGACCACGCTATGACTACACCAACTACACCAGGCTAGAGCAGAGCGAACGGATCGAGTCGCGCCCGGTGATCCTGGTAGAGGGTATCCTGATCTTCGCTGATCCCGCTCTGCGCGACCTGTTTGCGATCAAGGTGTTCGTAGATACCGACGCAGACCTGCGCTTCATCCGCCGCCTGCAACGCGATTTGCGCGAGCGAGGGCGCGACCCGGAGCAGGTGATAGAGCAATATCTCAAGACAGTGCGCCCAATGTACCTGGACTTTGTGGAGCCGAGCAAACGCTACGCTGACGTGATCATCCCTCGTGGCGGCCACAATCGGGTGGCAATCGAGATGGTCGTCGCCCGCGTCCTGGCTGCCTTCAGCCGCCGGGTGGGGGAATAGCGGTGGCTAACCTGCTGCTGGCTATCACCTTGCTGCTGCTGGCCGCCGCCCTCTACTTCGCCCTGCGGACGGGGCTGGGGCAGCGGGCGAGCGGTCTGCCGGTTGGCGCGGTCATCTATCAGGACACAGTGCGCGCGGGAGAGCAAGCCGCTCCCCCCCTCGTTTCCCGCCGCTACGGTCTGAGTGGCAAGCCAGACTACCTGGTGCGCGACGGCGCAACGATCATCCCGGTGGAGGTCAAGACGGGCCGCACTCCCCGCGAACCTTACGACAGCCAGCGCATCCAGTTGTTCGTCTACTGCCTGTTGGTGGAGGAGGAGTACGGTGTGACCCCACCATACGGCATCCTGCGCTATCCAGAGCGGACTTTCGAGCTAGAATATGGCGCAGCAGAGCGCGAGTGGGTGCTTGAGACCCTGGCTGACTTGCGGGCTGAGCAGCACGCCGTCGACGTGGCCCCCAACCATGATGCGCCCGCCCGCTGCCGTGGCTGCGAGTATCTGGACCTCTGCGGACAGGATCGCTTGCGCGGAGGATTATCTTTGTTGCTAGTATGCTGTTGAAAGGAAGGGGAGGATGAACGAACTTGCTGGCAAGATAGCCCTGGTTACTGGCGCGTCGCGGGGAATCGGGGCAGAGGTGGCTCGCCTGCTCGCGGGGCGTGGTGCAGATGTGGTGGTCAACTACCGCAGCAAGCGGGCGCGGGCTGAGGAGGTGGCTGGCGAGATAGAGGCCGCTGGTCGCCGTGCGCTCGTCGTCAGGGCCGACCTGACCGCTGCGGGCGAGATGGCCGCCATGTACGCCGCCGTTGCCGCCCAGTTTGGCCGCCTTGATCTGCTGATCCTCAACGCCAGCGGTGGCCTGGAGAAGGATAAGGAGGCAGATTACGCGATGAAGCTGAACGTGGTGGGGCAGATGCGGGCGGTTGACCTCGCTCTGCCACTGCTGGTCGCAGGTAGCACCATCATCTTCGTCACCAGCCACCTGGCTCACTTCTACGGCGAGAAGCCAGTCTACCCTGGCTACGAGGCGGTGGCCGAGAGCAAGCAGGCGGGCGAACGCGCCCTGCAAGCGCGCCTGGGCGAGTTCAGCAGCCTTGGCCTGCGTCTGCTCTTTGTCAGTGGCGACCTGATCGAGGGGACTATTACCCCCAAGCTGATGCAACGCCAGAATCCCGGCCTGATCGCCGCCCGCAAGGAGCAGGCTGGCGGCCTGCCCACTGTCGCCCAGTTCGCCGAGGCGATAGTCGCTGCCGCTGCCAACCCCAGCCTGGCTAACGGCGAATTCGTCTTCGTGGGCAGCACAGACTGGGTGGTGGAGTTAGGGGCGCACAACAGCCCCGCAGGTGGGGGAGTGCCGCTTCCACACCTGGTGCGCCAAAAGTAGTATAATGAGGCTACGTTGTGCGGAGCGAAAGGGCAGGGGGTGGAAGCTGATGGAAGTGGAACGCATCACTTTGGTGGCGGCTTATCTGAAGCGGCTGGTAGATGATACCGGGGCCAGCCACGTGATGCTGCTAGATGGGGAGGGCCAGGTAGTCTCCTCGCAGGGCGACGACTACCGCCAGGAGGTCGCCAGTCTGGCGGCTCTGCTCGCCTCGACAGTTGCTAGTTCGCAGGCGGTGGGGCGGCTGTTGAAGGAGAAGGATTTTCGCGTCCTCTTTCAGCATGGCGCAGAGGAGAACATCATCGCCGAGCCGGTTGGCGGCCAGTGGACGCTGATCGTGATGTCTAGCAAGCGCACCCACATTGGCTTGCTCAAGACGCTGCTGCGCCAGGCCGTAGACGAACTGAGCCACTTGCTGACGGCAGAGGGCCGCAGGCTGCCTGCCAATTACAAGGCCACGCGAGAGTTGGCGGCGGGCTAACAGGCTTGACAGCCAGTAGCCAGATTGTATATCATTGCCGCATTGTTGCGATTGCAGCCCAACAACGCTGCTATTTTCATGATTGCAAAGAGGAGCGAAGCCGCTGATGCGCCTATCTATCGTCATCCCCTGCTACAACGAGAGAGATACTATCGAGCAGATTATCCAGCGGGTCAAAGATACCCCGTTCGAGAAGGAAATCATCATCGTAGATGATTGTTCGACCGACGGCACCCGCGACATCCTGCGTAATCTCCCCCTTGACGACGCGACCCCCGTGCGTATCTTCTTCCAGGCCCGCAATCGCGGCAAAGGGGCGGCTCTGCGTACCGGCTTCAAGTACGCGAGCAACGAGATCGTGATCGTGCAGGATGCCGACCTTGAGTACGACCCCGCCGACTACCCCCAGTTGATCGCCCCGATTATGCGCGGCAATGCCCAGGTAGTCTATGGTTCGCGCTTCCTCGGCACCCACCGCGCCTTCGCCTTCGCCAACTATATGGGCAACAAGGTGTTGAACCTGATCACCAACATCCTCTACAATACGATCCTCACCGACATGGAGACTGGCTACAAGGCATTCCGCCGCGAGGTGATCCAGGGGATCGACATTCAGTGCGAACGCTTCAACTTCGAGCCGGAGATCACTGCCAAGCTGCTCAAGCGTGGCTACCGCATCTACGAGGTGCCGATCTCCTACTATGGCCGCGATATTCAGGAGGGCAAGAAGCTGAACATCTGGCGCGACGGCCCGCAGGCTTTGTGGGCGTTGGTCAAGTACCGCTTCGTCGGTTGAGCCAGACAACTGGCGGAGAGGAGCGATCAACAGTGAAGATGCGGGCCTTGCGTGCTTATCTGCGCGAACAGGAGCGAGCGGAGGAACTGCGGGCGCGGCGACTGCGCGAAGGGAAGTCGGTTGCCGATCTTCAGGTTGGCTCAGAGACGCTGCGGCGCATGGCCTCGGTCAGCCGCTACAACGATTTCATTTGGCAGCGGCTGCGCCCATATGCAGGGCAGCGCATCCTTGAAGTGGGCTGCGGCATCGGTAATTTCACCTACTACTTTGTAGACCGCGAGAAGGTGGTGGCGGTTGACCCGGTGCCAGAGGCCATCGAGTCGCTGCAAACCCGCTATTTGCATACCGACCACGTGCTACCCGCTGTTGGAGACATCCTCAACCCAGAACTCGTCGCCAGCCTCAAGCCCTTGCGCTTCGATACGGTGATCTGCGTCAACGTCCTGGAACACATCCCCGACGACGAACTAGCCCTGCGCCATATGTATGAGGTGCTGGAGCCGGGTGGCCGCCTGCTACTGCTCGTCCCCGCTGGCCGCTGGCTCTATGGCACGTTGGACTACTACCTTGACCACTATCGTCGCTACAAGTACAGCGAGGTGGTTGCTTTGATGGAGCGGGCAGGTTTCCGCATCGAAACCTCGTGGCGGATGAACCTCCCTGGTATCCTTGGTTGGTGGCTGAACGCGCGCATCTTGCGCCGTCCCTTGCTGCCTAGCGGTCAGTTGCGCCTCTTTAACTTCTTGATGCCTATCTTCCGCCTGGAGGAGAAGCTCAACCTGCCGCTGGGCCTCTCCATCGTAGCTATCGGCAAGAAGGACTAGCGAGTGATTGCGGTCAACCTGTCGCCGTCCAGCCGATAGCTGGGCCAGCCGGGGAGGGCGCGGGCGGCGGCCTGGTTCTGCTCGTCACCCAGGTCGCGCAGGTAGATCACTGCGTCGCCCCCCTTGTTCAGCAGCGGGTCGTTGAGCCAAAACACCTTGCTGTAATCCTTGCGCGGCGCATCACGGTCGAGGGTGACGAAGACTATTGCGCGGCGCAGCCCTGCCCTTTGCACTGTATCGCGTGCCAGCCCGCTTAGGTCATTGTAGCCCCGGTAGCCCTCCAGGTAAGTAGGCAAATAGCCACTCAGGTTGTAGCTGATCAGCAGGGCCAGCAGCAGCCCTGCTGCCCAGGCTGTCCCCCTCCCCCTCTGCGCCGGGAACAGGGCGGCCAGCTTGCATACGCCGAGGGCGGTGAGGATGCAGAGGAAGGGTAGCATCTCGTACCAGTAGCGGGGGCCGAACACCCGCGCTGCTGCCCACCAGAAGTAGTAGCCACTTGCCAGGCTGAGGATCGGGGCGAACAGCAGGATTTCGGGTCGCACCAGGCTGCATTGCGACCTACTTGCTCTGCTTGCCAGTGGGGGCAGGCAGAGACCCAGCAGCGCAAAGCTGAAAGTGAAGGGAGCGGGCCAGCCAAAAAGTACCTCGGCTAGCGTCCGCAGGTAGGTGGCGGCGTTGACCAGGCCGAGGGCGGGGGTGTGGCCCCCAGCGGTGCCGCCGATGCCAGGGCCGAAGCCGAGCTTGTCGAAGTCGCCCTGCAAGTCGTGGGGGAAGGTGAGGAAGCCGCCGGTCAATACCCGGTTGTCAAGCAGGAGGAAGATGATTGGTGGCAACGCGCCCGCCACCATCAACAGGTAGCGGCGTAGGGTCAGCCCATCGCGCTGGCGCAAGAGGTCGGCGACGGCGTAGACGATGAACGGCGCAGCGACACCAACCGCTGTCAGTTCGCGGGTGATCGCCAGCCAGCCTATGCTGAGGCCAGCGAGTAGTGGGTAGAGGGCTGGTTGCAGCCTGGGCCAGGCCCTCCGCCCACCTTG
>Ga0123339_10000621_pt1 | contig 26802 bp, 28 predicted proteins | sample lystaG_FD_89956 | JGI IMG/M metagenome (GOLD analysis project Ga0123339, IMG submission 89956) | Glacier valley bacterial and archeal communities from Borup Fiord, Nunavut, Canada, to study Microbial Dark Matter (Phase II) -... | ecosystem: Environmental > Aquatic > Freshwater > Ice > Glacier ...
AGGTGTTAGCTCGAGGGCGTAACCTCGCAAATTCGGGTGATAGCACAGCGCGGGGTCGATGTTGAAGGCGGTTCCTGCGGCGTAGAGCAGCGGGTGCTGGGTGGTCACGTTTTCCGGCGTGTGCCCGTGAACCAGGGTTTTACCACCGAAGTGGTTGAGCTGAAGCCTCACCCCCTCGAGCGGACTGTACAGGTACTGCGACTCGCGCACCTCGTCGGGGGAGCCGTCCACCGCCCAGTGCCGCACGGTGAGCAGCGCGAACGCCTGCATTCCGCCGTAAGCGGTGCGAAGCAGGTTGTGAAACAGCGCGTTGACCTCGCCCAGCGTGGCCCCGAAGCCGCTGTAATCGAGGTTGCCGTGCAGGAACAAAACCTCGTCCTCAAGGTGCAGCAACGGGCGACTGGCGTACCACTCGAGCAGCTCCGGGTCTCGAGTGAGCGCGGCCACCTCCTCAGGATAGCCTCCGTTGGCGTAGTGGTTGCCCATCACCTCGTCGTAGGGTTGCTCGGGGTCATAGCGGACATCAACCGGGAAGCTGTCGTCGCGGCCCCTGGCGTTGGCAATCATGATGGCGTCGTGGTTGCCCATGAGGGCGACCAGCTTTCCTCCAGCCCCTGACGCCTCGGCCTCGAGCCGCCGAATGGCCCGCAGCACCGAGAGACCCTGGCGACCCCGGTCCACGTAGTCGCCCACCAGCACCACCCTGGCGTTGCCCCCTACCCACTTGGCCCTGGCGTCGAGCAGGGACAGGCGCTGCATCAAGGCCACCCATTTGGTGTACTCCCCGTGGATGTCGCCCACCGCCAGCAAGCGGGTAGGCCCGATAGGTGCCGCTTTGCCCAAGACGCGGGTAGGCCCGGTAGGTGCTGCTTTGCTCAAGACCCGCGCCGCGCCCATATTCGCCTCCAGGCCCTCGAGCTTTGGCGGCTCGAGTTCCGAAGTGTCACCTGGGTTGGACAAGGACGGCGGCTCCGACATGAGGTTTAGTGTATATAGTTAAATGGACGGGCGCTATGCAGGATTTCACTCTCGATTAGTGCCACTTTGGGATAAGTCTACTCAACGACGCCATCAGACTGAACATCTTATCCATATTTCCAGTGCTCAGTATTGCAGCGTGGTTCGCATTTTCTGCTCGAGCCATACTTTATTCGTTCTAAAGCAGGAAGCGTCACCGATTCACTTTGGGAACTTTCCCATCCTCGGCTCAGAAATTGTATTTTTGCTGAGGATTAAAGAAACCTTTTCTTTACAAAAATAGGTTCTTGGTGTACACTGTGATGCAGGTGGGAAACCTTCTTTTCCCTGACTCGAGCAAGGTGCTCGAGCCACTCTCTCGCCCCGAATAGCCTCCTATGATTTGTAGACAGGTTTGCGGGTCAACCCTCGAGGAGGGTGCTCATGATTAGCACTAAAACATTTGTTGATACCATCACTTATCGTCCTGGCAGTGTCATCTTGTATCCCGGTAAAAGCGACATGCTCTACCGTCTGCAAAGCGGACTCGTCCGCATTCACACCATGGACGACGACGGAAACGGCCTGACCCTGCGCTACGTCAAGCCCGGTGAGTTCTTCGGCGAAGAGTCGCTGAGCGGACTCGAGCGCAGCTACTTCGCCGAAGCGGTGACGGACAGCACCGTGGACGTGATGAACCCCGCGCTGCTCGGCCCAGAAGAGAATCTCGAGGTCACGACTCACCTGGTCAAAATCATCGCTCGAGCGTATGAAAGCATCTACCGCTTGGTGGGCAAGCGCCTGAAAAGCCGCATTGCCAGTGAGCTGCTCGAGCTGGCCCAGACCGCGCTGGCCACCACGCAGTCCGACGGCACCACCATGATTTACGCCACCCACGACGAACTGGCCGCTGCGGTGGGCAGCGTGCGCGAAACCGTCACCAAAGTGGTCGGTGAGCTGGCTCGAGAAGGCGTGATTAGCGCTGGATACGGCAAAATCACGCTCAAGAAGCCTGAAGCCCTGCGCGAAATCGCCGCTCAATAAGCAAAATAGTGGGTTTCAAAATTTTGAAAGAGCCGTCTCGAGGTTGAGACGGCTCTTTCTTGCAGTGCTCGAGGGATAGATTACTTTGGTAATCTCGAGAGACAGCGGGTCCAACCCCAGTTTCAGCCTGTGCAAACATTAGTGTTTCCCCTACGCTAAGCTGCGCTAAACTGAGCGCTATGAGCGAACTTTCTCGAGCTTTGCGAATCGCCGTCATCGGTGCGGGACCCAGTGGTTTTTACGTGGCCGAATCGCTGCTCAAGCAAACCCAGTTTGCGGTGAGCGTGGATTTGCTGGACCGCCTGCCCACGCCATACGGATTGGTGCGCTACGGGGTGGCCCCGGACCACCCCAAAATCAAGAGCATCACGCTGCAATACGAAAAAATTGCCCGCGACCCTCGAGTGCGTTTTCTGGGCCACGTCGAGCTGGGTAAAGACCTGTCTCGAGCGGATTTGCTCAAGCACTACGACGCTATTTTTTACACTGTAGGGGCCTCGAGCGACCGCAACTTGGGCATTCCGGGTGAAACGCTCAAGGGCAGCTATTCGGCCACCGAGTTCGTGGCTTGGTACAACGGCCATCCCGATTACCCGGACCGCGAGTTCGACTTGCACGGGGTCTCGAGCGTGGCCGTGGTGGGCGCGGGCAACGTGGCCATCGACGTGACCCGCATTCTGGCCAAGTCACACGGCGAACTTGCCAGCACCGATATGGCTCACCACGCGCTTGAAGCCCTCCAGCACAGCGCGGTGCGCGACGTGTATATGCTGGCGCGGCGCGGCCCGGTGCAGGCCAAGTTCACTACCAAAGAGTTGCGCGAACTGGGTGAGCTGCTCGAGGCCGACATCATCGTGCGGCCCGAGGAGGTGGCCCTCGACGAGGCAGGCGAGAAAGCGCTCGAGGCCGCCGACAACACGGTGAAAAAGAACGTGGAAATCTTGCAGGAGTTTGCAAAGAAACCGCTCGAGGGCAAGCCGCGCCGGGTTCACCTGCGCTTTCTGGTGTCTCCGGTGGAGATTCTAGGTCAGGACTCCATTGAAAGCCTCAAAATCGAGCGCAACCGCCTCGATGAAAACCAGAACGCGGTAGGAACTGGTGAATTCGAGACCTTGCCGGTGAGCATGGTGCTGCGCTCGGTGGGCTACAAGGGCGTGCCGCTGCGTGACGTTCCTTTCGATGCCAAAAGGGGCGTGATTCCCAACGCGTCCGGGCGGGTGACGGACGGCGACGCCACCCTGAGCGGCGAATACGTAGCGGGCTGGATTAAGCGCGGCCCCAGCGGGGTGGTGGGCAGCAACAAGGTGGATTCCGCCGAAAGCGTGAAACTGCTGCTCGAGGACGTGCCTAATCTCGAGTTGGCCAGTGATGCCGACGCCCAGCCCGACGCGGTGACGCATCTGCTCGAGAGTCGAGGGGTGCATTACGTGACCTTTGCACAATGGCTCGAGCTGGATAGACACGAAACTGAAGCGGGGTTGCGGGCGGGTCGCCCTCGAGTTAAGATTGCCCGCATTTCGGAGATGCTCGAGAAGTTGAAGGCCAGAATTTAGACGACAGACCTCAGACATCAGACCTCAGACTTTGACTTTTCTGTCGTCTGAAATCTGATGTCTACAGTCTTTCCTCACAGCCCAACTCGAGCAAAACCGCCAACTCCTCCCCTGAAATCATGCCCCACACCTCGAGCAGACCCTCAGCGAACCGGAACTGCCGCACCCGAGGTGAATCTAAAAGTTTGCGCTCGAATGCACCTGTCAATTCCTTCAGCTCGAGCCGATACACCTGCTCGAGTTCACGGCGAAGCCCCAGGACGCCGCCCTGAAGCGAGGTGGCGCTCAGCCCGTCGGCCTGTAAAAAATACGCACCCAGCTTGCTTTGCTCGCCAAAAGGACACACCAGAATCAGTGTTCGAGCGACTCCAGGAACCTCTCCTTTCTCGATGCGCTCGAGGGTCCAGGGCCAAACCTCCCCGCTCAGATACAGGCTCAGCGGCTCGAGCGCGCGCTCGAGTTCGTCGCGCAAATCTAAATACAGGGGTTCCACGCCTCCAGTTTAGCGAGTTGACGCCCCATCTTCACCCCTAAATTTGGCTACCATGCGAGTTATGGTCGAGATTTCTCCGAAAGAAGCCCAGGCTAAAGTAGAGGGTGGCGCGTACTTGGTGGATGTGCGCGAACAGCACGAGTGGGACGAGGTTCACGCCCAGGGCGCACATTTGCTTCCTCTCTCCGAGTTTGTGGGGCGCTATGCCGAGCTGCCCAAAGAAAGTGAAATCGTCCTAATTTGCCGCTCTGGGGCGCGTTCGGCCCAGGCGGTGCAGTTTCTCGAGCAACAAGGTTACACCGCAAGCAATCTCGAGGGTGGAACTTTACGCTGGCTCGAGGAAGGTTTGCCCGTGGAAAGGAGCACCGTATGATGCCTAGTGAAAATCAAATTTTAGAGTCGCTCAAAGTGGTGCGAGACCCCGAGATTCCGGTCAATATCGTGGATTTGGGTCTGGTTTACGACGTGGACATCAACGAGGAAGGCGTGGTGGACATTGAAATGACCCTGACCAGCGTGGGCTGCCCGGTGCAGGACATGATTCGCTCGGACGCCGAAATGGCGGTGATGCGGCTCGAGGGCGTGACCCAGGTGAACGTGGATTTCGTGTGGACGCCGCCGTGGAGCACCGATAAAATGACTGAAGACGGCAAGCGCCAGATGCGGATGTTTGGCTTTAGCGTTTAGAGGTTATGAGTAGTGATTAGCAGGTCTCGAGGGTGCGGGTTAGCCCTCGAGTTTTTGTTGTGCTTGAGGGCCTCCGACGGGTCGTTAGTATTTGGTTATTGGTTGGTCTGCCCTCCTACGCCTACAATCAAACCGACCAATAACCAACCACCAAAAACCCGCCGGAGGCGCAATCCTCGTCCGCTCGAGCGGGCAGGCCCGGAAGATGCCGCTTTCGCCAAGACGCGGCGAGGCCCGATAGGTGCCGTCTTCGCCAAGACAGCGCTAAACTACCCTTATGTCCCTGATTGGCAATTTATTAGACGGCCTGCTGAGCATCACCGACCTGAGACCGCGCTTCACCGGGCCGCGCTGCTTGGTGGAGCGCTACGCGGTGGGCGGCTGTGATGCCTGCTCGAGCGCCTGTCCACACGGGGCCGTGACCATTGACCTGGAAAAAGCCAGCGTGGAGATTTCGGACACCGCCTGCACCGGCTGCGGCCTGTGCGTGGCGGTGTGCCCGTCGGGGGCGCTCGAGTACGACGTGGAGGGAACGCTGGCGGCACTCAAGCGCCAGGGTGAAAGTGCAAGACTGGCCTGCTCGAAGGCCGAGTCGGATGCGCCCACGCTGCACTGTCTGGCCCGCCTCACCCCCAGCCACCTGATGGCGGCGGCGGCCTGGAACAAGGACGTGACGCTCGAGCGCGGCGACTGCGGCAACTGTCCCATCGGCAGCGACCTCAAAAAAGAGTTCCCCGAGGGCTGGAACGTGCCCGACATGCTCGAAGACACGCTCGAGGAAGCGCACAAATACCGCGAGGCGTCCGGCGGTGGGGTGAGCGCTCGAGTGGTTCACATCCTGGCGGGAGAAGGCAAGAAAGGCGGCGGGGAGCGGGTCTCGAGGCGCGGCGCATTCGCTTCGATGTTCTCGAGCGCCCGCACCGTGGTGGCGGACTTAATTCCCGAGAAACCGCTGCCCTTCGTGGATTGGTCCAACCCCCAAGAGCACGTTCCCAGCGAGTGGCAGTGGCGTTTCAAGGCCCTAAAGCCGCGCCCAGCGCCCGATACGCTCACCTTCTGGCCCGCACCCGTGGTGGACGACTCGTGCATCCTGTGTCCGGTGTGCATGAACGTGTGTCCCACCGAGGCCATTGTGCGCGAAATTCTCCCGGACGGCGGGTTTGAACTCATGCTCGAGCTGAGCGCCTGCACCGGCTGCAACGCCTGCGTGGCCTCCTGTCCACCCGACGCCATGACCCTCGAGCCGTATCGCCCTTTTTCTGCCTTTGATACCCCGCTTTTGCTGTTCTCGAGCGCGCTGAAAGAGGAAACCGAGGCCGCTCGAGAGGTTGAGGTGGGTATCGGGGAGGAGAATTGGGAGGAGCGCAAAATCTGGAACGGTGAAGCGGCAAACCCCGACGTGAGCGAACCCGGAAGCGACGAAATCTAGTAATGTGCCCTATACTCGAGCACCTTTCAAACTAATCTGAACCCATGTTGACCCTGCGCTCCATCACCGACCCAAAAGACCCCGCGCTCGAGCGCCTGGGACGCCTGCAAAACGCGGTGTACTCCGAGCCGGACATGCTGATTCCGGCCTCCATGTTCGGCAGTCTACTCGAGTGGAGCGTTCCCGAGCGTCAGAATTTCTTCATCGTGGCCGAGGAATTAGGCGAGGTGCTGGGCGGCGCGGTGTTTCACCTGTTTGCCAATGTGGGAACGGGCTTCTCGAGCTTTTTGGGGGTGGCGAGGGCCACGCAGGGTCAGGGAATCTCGAGCAAACTGCATCACTTCCGCTGGCAAACCCTCGAGCGCGCGCTGGGACGGGAACCCGAGGGACTTTTCATAGACGTGGTGAATCCGCAGCGCCTGAGCGCAGTAGAACTCGAGGCCGAGGAGAACGTCGGTTCGAGTCCGTTGCGCCGCCGTCAAATCTTCAACCATCTGGGCTTCAAGCAGATAGATGTGAGGTACGAGCAGCCCTCGAGTCCGCCCGTCACCAACATGGATTTGCTGTTCTACCATCCCGCACGGCCCTCGAGCATCCCTACCCAACTCGTCACCGACACCATGACCGTTTACTGGCAACCGTGGCTGGGTGAAAAAAGAGCCGCTCGAGCGGCTTTGGAATTGCGCGCTCGAGCGGGTGGGGATACGGTGAATTTGATTGACCCGTAAGAAGTTTGGTTCTGACGCCTGCAATTCTTATCTAGGCGTTGAGCGGCATCAGGTGCAGCACCATGATGAAGTGGGCGCTCGAGCCACCGAGTACGAACAAGTGCCAGATTTCGTGAAAGCCGAACACCCCCGGAACCGGATTGATGCGCTTGGTACCGTAGATGATGCCGCCCACGGTGTAAATCACGCCGCCTAAAACCAGCCAGAACAGCACGTCCCAGCGCTGCGCGACCCACAAACTCGGCACGATGAACACCGCCATCCAGCCCATGCCCAGGTAAATCAGGGTGGAAATCCAGCGCGGCAACCGCATGGTCCACATCTTCAGGCCGATGCCGGACAGCGCCAGGGTCCACACCACGCCCAGCAAAATTCCGCGCAGCGCTCCTTCGGTGGCGAGTAAAAGCAGCGGGGTAAAGCTGCCCGCAATCATCAAAAATATGGCGCTGTGGTCCATTTTACGCAGGCGCTCGAGCACTCGAGCAGAGCCTTTGAAGCTGTGATAGGTCGCGCTCGAGACGTAGAGCACCAGCGTGCAGATTCCGAAAATCAAAAAGGGCCACGGTGAGACCTTGAAATGACCCGCTAAATAGAGCAACACCCCCAGCGTAACCAGCGTTTTGAGCGCACCGAACCAGTGCGTTAGGCTGTTGATGGGTTCTCTGAAAAGGTTCCAAAAGGGACGCATGGGGGTCTCCTGAACTTGCTTTGGGTGGACGCTCGAGCACGTTAAAATAAAAAAGCAAGGTCTCGAAACAATCAAAGTCTAACCCAATGGTCAAAGAATTATAGTGACGAAAGCCTGCTCAAGCGCTCCCTAAAGATACGGAAAAGGCCACAGAGAAGGCCACCCCTCTCGAGGTGGCCTTCTCCGGGCTTCACGTCTTGATAGCTATGTGTCACATGGTCATCACCTCGCTTTCGGGATGCTGGGTCTTGCAGGGCTGGGGGGCGTAGTCGGAACCATTCCGGCTCGAGCAGAAAGTTGGAGTTAGTCGATTGGGCTTACTTGTAAATCACGTCCACACAGCTCCGGTCGTTGTTCGGGTTCAAGTCACCGGCGAGGGAGATGCTGGCGCAGTTTTGCAGGGCCTGGGTCTGCGAGTTGGTGACGACGGGAACTTTGATGGTGCTGGTTGCGCCACTGGCCACGGGGTAAGCCGTAGCGGCCAGGGTGCAGCTCAGGACGCTCGAGGTGGAGGCGGAGCAGTTCCAGGTGGGCAGGTTGCTCGAGTTGGCCAGCGCCACGTTCAGGGCCAGACCCGCAGGCAGGGTGTCGGTCACGGTGACGGGGCCACCCGTGAGCGTGCTGCCCGGATTACTCACCGTGAGCAGGAACATGCCCTGACCGGGTGCAGCGGCGCTAGGTGAGATGCTGCCTTCCTGTTTCTTGACCACGCTTACGTCGGGCTTGGGAGTCGTGTTCTGGGTGGGGGCGCAGGCTTTGGGTTCGGAGGTGGGTGAGCTGTCACCACTCGCGGCTATGGTGGCGCAGTTCTCGCCTGCCAGGGGCACACCGGGAACGCGGTTTACCGGAACCTTGATGTTGGCAAAGGCACCCACCGGAATCGGGAAGCTGCCGATGTACTTACAGGAGAGAGCGCTCGAGGTGGAGAGGGAGCAATCCCAGAGGGGGTTGAGCGTCACCACGTTGCCGGATGCGGTGGGCACAATCAGAGCCAGTCCGCTGGGCATGGGGTCACTCACCGTAATCAGGGTTCCGCTGGGGATGCTGCCAGGTCCGGCGTTGCTGGGCGTGAGGATAAATAAGCCCGCCGAGGGCGCTCCGGTGGCTGAGATTCCCGTCTCGGTCTCGAGCTTCTTCTCGAGCTTGACGTGGAAGGGCTTGGGCGTCTCGTTCACAATGGGAGTGCAGGAGGTGTTGTTTTGAGGGTTGCTCTCGCCGGTGGCCAGAATCCGGGCGCAGTTCTCCTTGCCCAGGGCCACGGCGGGGCTGAGCTGCACTGGAACTTGAACCGCCGCGAAGGGACCGACAGCGATGGGGTAGCTGCCCGTGTAAGTGCAGTTCAAAATGCTCGAGGTGGAGGCGGAGCAGTTCCAGTTGGCAAGGTTGTTAAAGTTGGCCAGCGCCACGTTGAGACTCAATCCTATGGGCATCGGGTCCACCACCGTAACGGCGGCGCTCGCCGGAACGCTGCCCGGTCCAGCGTTGCTGGGCGTGAGCAAGAACATGCCCTGTCCGCTCGAGTTCAGCGGAGTCTCGGTGGTCTTTTTGACGACCACATCAAACTTCACCGGGTCGGTGGGCGTTCCGGTGGGGTTGACGGTGCAGCCCTCGTCGTACTGCGGGTTCACGTCGCCCTCCACCCGCACTCGAGCGCAGTTTTTGACCTCGCCCTGAAGGTCTTTGGCCACGTCCACCGTGAAAGTCAGGGTGCTCGAGGCGCTGGGGACAATCTGCGCGGGGCTGGGGCCAATGTACTTGCACGACAAGTTGGAGGGCGTGCTGGCACTGCAATCCCAGTTGGGAATGGTGGGAGGTGAAGGGTTGAGGGTCAGTCCGGCGGGCATCGGGTCGTTCACCACGATGGCAGGAGCAGGAGCAGCCACCGTTCCCACGTTGACCACGGTCAGGGTATACGCGCCCTGAGCGCCGGGAATCAGCGGCTTGACCAGTTCCTTGCGGATGGCAAAGTCCAGCTTGCCCTCGTTGGGTGGAATTTTGCCCTCGAGACAGGAGCGGTTATTGGTCAAATCCCGGTCGTAGCTGCGGATATAGCCGCAGTTGACATAACCCGTAGCCCCATTCAAAGGAGCGTTGACCAGCACTCGGATGGGCGGAATAATCGTGCTGGTGGTGATGGTGTTGATGTTGACACAGCCCAGCGTGTTTCCTACGGTCAAACAAGTCCAGAAGGTTGAGGTTGAGTTAGCGAAGACGGAACCCGGTCCATTTAAGGTCAGCGGAGCCATCACCGGGTCGAGCACCTTGAGCTGACCCGGTAAGATGGGCGAACTCGAGGGGCCGAGGTGCGCGATATTGAGCGCGAATTCGCCCGAACCTCCGGCGGTGGGTGCGGTAGTCACAGTCTTTTTGATGCTGGCGTCCCAGCGAAAGCGCTTGGGCTTGATGGGAATGAACACCGGGGTCAAACCGGGACTCGAGACCCGCAGGGTGAAGTCCCGATTGGTAGCCAGGGGGTCCACCTCATCGCCGCCCCAGTAGTCCTCGAAGCCCAGGTGTAGCACGCGGGGGCCGCCGCCCGGTCCGGCGGTGGTGAAGTCCATATCGCCACTATCCGAGGGTGAAGAAGACCAGTCGTCGCCCGGAGTGGTGCGCTGCTTGATTAGGGTGACGTGTCCCACGTAATTCTTAGCCTGCCCCGAGAAAGACTGTGCCGAAAAGAGACCTCTCGAGCGGACACTCGCCGCCGCGCCGCCCAGCGTGGTGCTCAGGGTGAGGGTCTGGCTCCCGGTCACGGGAATGTTCACCACCAAGTCTTCGCCCTCTGCGTCGGGGTTCTCGAGCGCGGGCTGTCCCAGGGTGGGTTTTTCTGCCGGGGGAGGGGTGGGGTTTCCGCCACCACAGCTCGAGAGAGCCAGGGCCAGCAGCAGCGGTGAACAGGCGTACAACATCGTGCGGATGTGCATATAAAAGCTCCTTTGAGGCCAGTGTCAAGGCGAGGCGACGGAACGCGGGGCGGCTACCCGTTGAGATTTCTCTGTCCAAACTCGAGGTGAGTTCAGAGTAGAAAAGGGGGTCTTAAAAAGGTCTTAAGGGGTGAGTTGGAGGCGGACAGGCCCGGTAGGTGCCGTTCCACCCAAGACGTGCCGCTTTGTCCAAGACGCGGACAGGCCCGGTAGGTGCCGCTTTGTCCAAGACAGGTTGAGCGCGGGAGAGTGAGAGCACTTCCTCGAGATTTGCGGATGCCTTCTCGAGCTGAGCTTGTTGTGGACGGCTAAAAGCGGAAGCGCTCGAGGATGTGACCAAAGGGGTTGCTCGGCTCGAGACAAGTTGTGGAGGTTAAGCCTGTAGTCTACGCCACACCTTTTGTGTTTGTTCATGAGAAGCAGTAACACCTCCACCGCGAAATCGAGCAGGCTGAGCCAGCGGTTCAGTCCTCCAGTGCGCCAGCCGTCCTCGAGCTTTTGCAGGCGGTGCAGCCAACCCAGAACAGGGGTGCGGTACAGCAGGGCGCTCCACTGGAGGGTCAGAAATTTGACCTCGAGCGCGTCTTTAAGCCACACCGGACCCGCTGTATTTATTGATGGCTCGAGCGCGGCCACACCGTCGGTGCTCAGGTCAAAAGCCCGCGCCGCGAACTGACTGGGGCTGCCGCTTGAGGCCACACTGAAAAGCTTGCTGAGGTGACGGGTGTTCGCACCCTGACCCAGCAGCGAGCACAGCAGCGAGCAGGCCAGCATGATGAGCACATGGCGCAGGATGGGAACTTTCAGGATGTGGACGGCGCGGGTCATGGGTTTTTCTCCTCTCGAGCACCACACTAGAGAGGAGGGTCTTAAAGCGGACTTAAGGGGTCGCTCGAGCGCGCCGCCTGGCTACACGACCCTGGCTTGGCCGGGTCGCTCGAGCAGGTATACTCGCAGGGAAGAGGGTTCACGCCCCATCCAAGTTCCCGGAGGTTTTTTATGTTAGTGACTGGTTCAGAAATTTTGGTTCCCGCCCGTCGTGGCAAATATGGCGTGCCATCGTTCAACACCAACGACCTCGAGATTACTCAGGCCATCATCCACACCGCCGAGAAGCTGCGTAGCCCGGTGATGGTGCAAATTTCCGAGGGCGCGCGCAAGTACGCCGGAACCGAGGACCTCACCAATCTGGTGGCCGATTTGGCCCGAAGAGCCAGCGTGCCCGTCGCCATCCACCTGGACCACGGCTCGAGCTACGAAAGCTGCCTGAGCGCCATCAAAGCCGGATTTACCAGCATCATGATTGACGCCTCGCACCACCAGTTTGCCGAAAACGTGCTCGAGACCAAGCGTGTGGTCGAGGCCGCGCACGCCATGGGCATCACCGTGGAAGCCGAGATTGGGCGTCTGGGCGGGGTCGAGGAGCACATTGAGGTGGACGCCAAAGACGCTTTTCTCACCGACCCCGACGAGGCGCTGCGCTTTGTGGAGCAAACCGGGGTGGATTACCTGGCCATCGCCATCGGGACGAGCCACGGCGCGTACAAGGGCAAGGGACGCCCCTTTATTGACCAGGTCAGAATCGCCAAAATCGGCTCCATGCTCAGCATTCCCCTGGTCGCGCACGGCTCGAGCGGCGTTCCCCAGGAAATCGTGCAGCGCTTCCGCGACTCGGGCGGCGACATCGGCGAGGCGTTCGGCATCGCCGATGAGGACTTGGCCCAGGCGTGTCAGAACGGTATCTCGAAGGTCAACGTGGACACCGACTTACGCTTGGCCTTCACCGTGGGCGTGCGCGAGGTGCTACAAAAGAGTCCCAAAGAATTTGACCCGCGCAAGATTTTAGGTCCGGCTCGAGACTTGATGGGCCAGATTGTGGAGCACAAAATCAAGGTTTTGGGCAGCGCTGGCAAAGCCTGAATTCTCGAGCGGAGCGTCCCTCACCCCAATCCCTCTCCCGGCCTCGGGAGAGGGGCTTTCATTTCACAAGATTATTTCCCACTCGAGGCCCCGTTCCCACCCGATGTGGAAATTTACCTTGCATCCCGCTCGAGGATGAAGGACAATTCATCATGCTTTCAGGGAAAAACGCGCACCCGTAAAGGGGGTCAGGACGAGCCGCTCGAGATTACGGAGTACGATGGACGCACGACCTCATTTGCAGTAAAGCGGAGTAGACATGACCATTACAGACCTGCTCAAGCAGATGGTAGCCAAACGCGCCTCGGACGTGCATCTTCAGGTGGGTTCGCCGCCCACCGGACGCATCGACGGGCGATTGGTGCGCTTTGGCGATAAAAATCTAGCTCCCTCGGACGCCGAAGCGCTGGCTCGAGTGCTGCTCACCCCCGAGCAGTGGGAGGAGTTCGAGTACAAAAACGAACTTGATTTCGCCTACACCCTCCCCGGCGTGGCCCGCTTTCGCTGCAACGTGTTCCGGCAGCGCTCGAGCGTGGGCATTGTCATGCGAATCATTGGCGAGGTGATTCCCAGTTTCGAGGCCCTGGGACTGCCGCCGCAGAACATGGTCGAGTTCGCTGGGTACGAGCGCGGCCTGTTTCTGGTCACGGGTCAAACCGGCTCGGGCAAATCCATGACCCTGGCCAGCCTGGTGGACCACATCAACCGCACCTACACCTACAACGTGATTACGGTGGAAGACCCCATCGAGATGCTGCACAAAAACAAGCAAAGCATCGTGGTGCAGCGCGAGGTGGGCGCGGACACCAAAGACTTCAGGACCGCGCTCAAGTACTCCATGCGCCAGGACCCCGACGTCATCATGATTGGCGAGATGCGGGATAGGGAGACGGTGGAAGCGGCGCTCAGCGCGGCCCAGACCGGACATTTGGTGCTCAGCACCCTGCACACCAACGACTCGGTTCGCACGGTCAACCGCATCATAGATTTCTTCCCCCCGCACGAGCGCGACCAGATTCGCATCATGCTGGCCGACTCGCTCATAGGCATCCTCAGCCAGCGCCTGCTTCCTCGAGCGGACAACACCGGGCGGGTGCTGGCCTACGAGTTGCTCATCAACACGCCCTTAATCAAGGATTACGTCAAAGACGAGGACAAAACCCCACTGATTAAGGAGGCGCTCATCGAGGACAACGTGCGCGGAATGCACACCTTCGACCAACATTTGGTGGTGCTCTACACCAGCGGCATGATTACGCTCGAGGAAGCCTTATCCAGCGCCACCAGTCCACACGAGCTGAGGCTGATGGTGACGCGCATGGGCACGGCTGGGGTGATGTAGTTCGGTTCTCAACTTTCAATAAAAGTCAAAAGCGACCTCGAGTGGGTCGCTTTTGACTTTCTGAACTGGAATGGGTAAAAGGCTTCAAGACAGCGTAGCGACTGCGAGCACCTTGCCTTCTTTGACCTCGAGCTGAATTCCGGGGAGGTCCCTTCTGGCCGGACCTCCAGTCACTTTGCCGTCGGCAGCATAGCGTGAACCGTGGCAGGGACACACTAAAGTGCCTTCTTTGTTGGGCGCATTCACGGTGCAGCCGTTGTGGGTGCAGACCAGGGTGTAAGCAGCCAGGTAGAGTTTGGTCACTTTATCGGCTTTGTCTTTCTGGCTGACCTCGAGCATTCGCCCACTCTCGAGCGCAGCCTTGAGGGCGTCCTTGTCCTCGAGCGCTGGAACGCGCACCAACAAGGCTTTGACCTTGCCTTCCAACTCGAAGGGCACCGTGTCGAGGTCTTTAGCCAGCTTCTCGAGGTCCGCGATTTCGATGGCTTTGGCCAGCTTGACCGACTTGACCGGGGTCGTGGCAGCGGGGGCACTTGCAGCAGTGGCCACACTGCCACTCATAGCCAGCGCGGCTCCCGTGACCAGCAAACCCTCGAGCATCTTGCGTCGGTTGAGGGTTGTTTGGTCTTGGGTTTTCTCGTCGGTGGGGTTCTCGTTCATGTGCCAACTCCTTATCCGTGGACCTGTGAAAGGGCTTAACCCGAGAAGAGCGACCTGTTCGGGACTGCACCGCTCGAAAGGGTACGCCGAGGTTAAAAGAAGCTTGCCTACCCGCATGGTATCACGTCCGTGGAGCAGCGAACGCCAGTTTTAGTGCTAAAGAATTTAAACCAATTCACGCTCGAGCCGACAGACCCCTCTCGAGCGCCCCGTTTCGCACGGTGTGATGTGGGGGGCGACGCGATTCAGGGATGAGTAGTGAGCCGAACAAAGCACAACCTCGAGTGGGTCGCTTTTAGTGAAATGATAGAATCACGTTATGAACACGCTCGAGCCGCCGCCCACCGATGAAACCGAGTTGCGCCGCATCGCCGAAAAGGTGGCGCTGGCCAGTGGGGCCGTGATGGTGCTGGTTTTCGGCAGCGTGGCGCGGGGTGAATCGGGGCCGGACAGCGACCTGGATTTACTTTTGGTGCTCGAGGACGACGCCAATCTGCTCGAGGCGGGGGTAGAAGGTCGTATGGCGCTGGGTCCTCAGCCGTTTGCCCTGGATGTTGTCCCCATACTCAGGCGTGATTTTATGAATGCCCGCAATCCATTGATGGTAGATATAAAAGAGGACATGAGGTCTCTTTATGGCGGATAGCAGCAATCTGCAAGACTGGGTGCGTTATGCCGAAGACAATTACCGGGCGGCGCTCAGTATTCTCGAGGAACACCCTAGCTCCGCTAGCTACTTGCTTTGTCAGGCTGTCGAAAAATATATACAAGGCCGTGTTGTTGTTTCACAACGTGGTTAAACGAGATAGCCACGACCTGACCCTTTTGCTTCAAGCGCTTCCTGAAGTTCCGTCCTTTGAGAGTTCAGAGTGGAAGGCCGCAGTTCTACTCACTCAAGTCACTACACCCAGTCGGTATTCAGGAAGTTTATCCGAGCCAAGCTTGAAAGAAGCCACGATTATTCAGAGCGCCGCTCGAGTGTTGCGCGACTTCTCGAGGCGGCAACTTTCGCTCGAGCCGTGACCCTTATTCTATTTAAAAAGAGGGTTTGCCCAATTTCGGCAAACCCTCTTCTTTGCTTTGACGTCTGAAGTCTGCTGTCTTTCCTCAAGCTTTCCCTACAAATCGTCGCTCGAGAGCACCGCTAAAAACGCTTCCTGCGGCACCTCCACGGTCCCGATGTTCTTCATGCGGGCCTTGCCCTTCTTTTGCTTGTTGAGCAGTTTCTTTTTCCTCGAGATGTCGCCGCCGTAGCACTTGGCCAGCACGTCCTTGCGGAACGCCTGAACTGTGGCCCTTGCGATAATTTTACCGCCAATGGCCGCTTGCACCGCCACCGCGAACATCTGGCGCGGAATCACCTCGGCCATCTTGTCCACAATTTTGCGCCCCAGGCTGTACGCCTTGTCGCGGTGAACGATGACCGCCAGCGCGTCCACCAAATCGCCGTTGACCAGAATATCCACCTTGACCAAATCTCCCTCGCGGTAGCCCAACTGCTCGTAATCCATGCTGGCGTAGCCCCTCGAGATGGATTTGAGGCGGTCATGGAAGTCGTATAGGATTTCGGCGAACGGCACTTCGTACAGAAGCTCAACGCGCTTGCCGATGTAGTTGAGCGTAATCATGCTGCCGCGCCGCTCTTGCAGCAGTTGCATCACGGGTCCAACGTGCTCCTCGGGCATCATGATGCTGAGCTTGATGTAGGGTTCCTCGTACAAATCCACCTTGTCCGGGGTAGGAAACTGGGCCGGGTTCTGGGTCTCGAAAACTTCGCCGTTGGTGAGAGAAATCTTGTAAATGACGGCGGGCGCGGTGGCGATGAGGTCGAGGTCGTACTCGCGCTCGAGCCGCTCCTGGATGATTTCGGCGTGCAGCAGACCTAGAAAGCCGCAGCGGAACCCAAATCCCAGCGCCTCCGAAGTTTCCGGCTCGAAGGAAAATGCAGCGTCGTTGAGCTTGAGCTTCTCGAGCGCCTCGCGCATCTTGCGGTAGTCCTCGGTGTCGGTGGGGTACAGGCCCGAGAACACGACGGGTTGGGCTAATTTAAAGCCCGGAAAAGGGGTTTCGGTTTGGCGGTCCACCCCGGTCACGGTGTCGCCCACCTGCGCGTCGCCGATGTCCTTGATGCCCGCCGCAATCCAGCCCACGTCTCCGGCCTCGAGCTTATCGCCTACCACCAGCGCGGGGGTGAAGGTGCCCACGTTGTCCACGTCGAAGGCTTTCTCGGACACAAACATGCGGACTTTGTCCTTCTTGGCAATTCTGCCCTCGAGCACGCGCACGAACAGAATCACGCCCTGGTAAGCGTCGTAGAAGGAATCGAAAATCAGGGCCTTGAGGGGGGCTTCGGGGTCGCCCTCGGGCGGCGGAATGCGCTCGACCACCGCTTCCAAAATCTCGTCAATGCCGATGCCCGACTTGCCCGAGGCAAAGATGGCGCTCGAGGCCGAAATGCCCAGCACCTCCTCGAGTTCCTGCGCCGCGCCCTCGGGGTCGGCAGCGGGCAAATCAATTTTGTTGACCACCGGCACGATTTCGAGGTTGTTGTCAATGGCCAGATATGCGTTGACGATGGTCTGGGCCTCGACGCCCTGCGAGGCGTCCACGAGAAGCAGCACGCCTTCACAGGCGGCTAAAGACCTCGAGACCTCGTAGTTGAAATCGACGTGGCCGGGGGTATCAATCAGGTTGAGGGTGTACTTTTCGCCGTTCGGGCGGGTGTACTCGAGCCGAATCGGGGTAGATTTGATGGTGATGCCGCGCTCTCGCTCGAGTTCCAGGGTGTCTAGGGTCTGGTCGCGCTTATCGCGCTCGGACATCGCACCGAGCTTCTCGAGAATGCGGTCCGCGAGGGTGGACTTGCCGTGGTCCACATGGGCGATGATGGAGAAATTCCTTACGTTCACGCAAGCAGTGTACTCGAGCAGTTCGGGACGCGCCGTAAGCGGGGCTAAGCTCGAGGTGGGAACTGGGTTTCGCTACGGGCGTAGCGGATAAGCCGTTTGAAGGTATTCGGAACACTTGCGATACAACCAGGTCGAGCGCAAGATTTAACTATGACGCTGAGCGAACTCAAAAGCCAAGCCGCGAATCTCGAGCCACAGGAGCAGCGGGAGTTGAAAGCCTTTCTCGAGGAACTCGAGGCCGACGCCTGGGACGCGCAAATCGAGGCTGACGTCAAGGCGGGAAGGCTGGACCATCTTATCGAGCGTGTTCGTGCCAATGCCCGAGCGGTTAAAAGCATTCCCATCGGTGCAAGCCTGGAAGAATCCAGACCCAAATCGGTCGCGTCTAAATGATTGTCCACCTCAACGGAGTCCCCTTCCCCCTCGAGCTTGACCCCCAGGATGCCGAGAACCTTTCCCGGCACAACTATCGAGTCACACCCAGGGGTGGTTCAATCCAGGCTTCGATTTATAGCCCAGAAAAGAAAGCTGGCGTGACCCGGACTCTCGAGCAACTCGTCTTCGGGCTTGCTCCGTCCGGCCATGTCATCACACACAAAAACGGAGACCGCCGCGACTTTCGGCGCAAGAATCTGGTTGTTGTTCCCAAAGGCCAGGAAACCCGCATTGTCACTGAGGAGGCCAGAGAAAAACACCGCGCCAATGTGCTCGAGCGCAGCAGGGTCAAAGCTGCCGGGGGCAAGTTGGTCGGGGTGTACGCTCAGGACACCAAGTGGCGGGCCGCACTCAGGATGCTGGATGGGAAACTCATTCACCTGGGCAGGTTTGCCACCCCCGAGGAAGCGGGCAGAGCTTACGACGCCGCTCGAGTTGCTCAGGGGTATGACGCCATCAACTTTCCCGAGCAGAGCATTTGACATGCGTGTCGAGTCAAAACCCCATTTGCTTACTCTCTGTTCCTTGCAAGCCATAATCCTTCATACACTTGGAGGGCCACAGAGTTGCTTCCACTCGAGCACTCTTCACCCCTTCCCTGAGCTGCTAAACTCGAGCGCGTGCGCCTTTTTGCTCCCGCCAAAATCAACCTCGGCCTCTCCGTCACTGGAAGGCTCGAGAACGGGTACCACACCCTCGAGAGCCTGTTTGTACCGCTAAGTGTTGGCGATGAACTCGAGGTTTCACCCTCGGATAAGCTGAGCCTGAAGGTGGTGGGCGCGGATTTGCCGACGGACCGCCGCAATCTGGTGTACCGCGCCGCCGAAGCCTTTTTCGAGGAAAGTGGAGTGAAGGGGCGGGTCAAGATTCGGCTTTATAAAAACTTACCGCTGGCTTCCGGTCTGGGCGGTGGCTCGAGCGACGCGGCGACCATCCTGCTCACCTTAGAACGCATGTACGGCCCCACAGGTCTAAATTTACCCCGTTTGGCGCTCGAGTTGGGCGCGGATGTTCCCTTTTTTCTGCTCGAGGGGTCAGCTTACGTAACGGGCGTAGGCGAGGTCCTGACCCTGGTCAAACTACCTCGAGTGCATCTGGTGCTGGCCAACTGTGGTCTCGAGGTCAGCGCAAAGGACGCTTATTCCTGGCTCGACAAAGAAGGAGATTTCACCGGACCTTTGCCGCTCGAGGACATTATGGGAGCGCTCGAGGCGGGAAATCCAGTTCCCTACTCCAATACCTTGCAAAGTCCTGTATTGAGGCATCACCCTGAGCTTAATGAAGTGCTCGAGGCGCTCGAACTCGAGGGACTGCACAGCCCACTGATGAGCGGTTCGGGCAGCACCTGTTTTGCGTTAGCAACGGGTGAACTCGAGGCTCGAGAAGCAGCGGAGCGACTGAGCGAGAAGCGGCCCGATTGGTGGGTGAGGGCCGCGCACACCCTCCAGGGATGGACGCCCCATCTCGCTCGAGGCCAAGCTCTTTGAAAATAGAAAGCTCGAAGGTTCAGGGTTGATGGCCTGAACGACGAAACTTACGCTTCTTGCGTCCTTGCTTGGTGCGTCGCCCAACCTGTCCCGTCTGAAACGGTCCGTCGGCAAGCTCAGCGTTGGTTTGAAGCCATGTGTCTCGAGAATATGCTGCACGACCTCAGAATCCTGGGGTGAGGGCAAGCAGGGGTGAAGACGTCGGGGCCTTCACCCCTGCTGAGACGCCGTAAAGCAGTTGTGAACACCCACGAAAGGGACGCTCGAAAAACAGGGATTAAGGACAGCGTGCAGCCTCGAGCAAACCCCTGGACCTCATTTCCACCTCGAAGCCCTCGAGCGAAGTGTAGAGTTCTGCGTTCCAGCGTGCCGCTCGAGCCGCCTCCACGTTCCTCAAAGTGTCGTCCCAGAAGAGAATTTGCGAACCGCTACATTCGAGTCGAGTTTGAATGGCGTGGTAGTACTCGGGGTCAGGTTTTCGGAAACCCAATCTGCTTGAGGAGAAAATACCGTCTAAAACCGCACCCAGACCCATTTCGCGCTCGAGGTAGGCGGTTCTGTAACGCTCCTGGTTGGTGGCCAGGCAGCACGGAACTCCCGCAGCCCGAATCTGGGCGATGCGCTCGAGCAAAACAGCGTCCACGGCGTGTTCACACTCGAGCCATTCCCGAATGAAAACCTCGACGCCTCGAGTCCAATTTAAGCGCTCGAGCACGGGTAGCAGCATTTCTTTCAAATCAGCCTGCCCAATCAGGCACTTCTGAAAATCACCGTGAAAGATGAACTCGACAAACGCTCGAGGGTCCAGGGAGTAGTGATGCTCGAGTTGCTGGGACCAGATTCGCTGAGGGCGCACCACCACGCCGTCGGCATCAAAAATGACCACTTTTACCACGCCTCAATCTTCCCTAGACTCGGGCGACTCCTCAGATTTATACTTCCCGCTCGAGCGCTCGAGAATGCCGCCGTACACCGCCAGCGACAGGATGATGAGCGCGGTGGCTCCGCCCAGAATCAGGATATCCAGGCCCCCTTTCCACTCGGAAGCGAAGCTGAAAAACTTGACCGCCAGCGCCACCACAATCACGCTGAGCAGTTTGCTTTTGAGGTCGTCCAGGGTGCGGATGGTGAGCCAGTTGGGCAGTCCGTCAATGCGCCCGATGAACAGGCTTTGCAGGCCCAGGCTGATGATGAGCAGCGCGGTGGCAATCAGCAAATTGTCGGCCTGTTCCACGGCCAGCACCAGAAGTTTGCGGCCAGACTCCTCATCGCCCAGACGACCCACCGCGTCTCGCAGGCTGACAAAGGTTTGCACCACACCGGAGATGAACAGCATCAGCGCAAAGGCAAAGCTCGAGAGCACGCCCAGTTCCACCACGAAGAGTCCGAAGCGAAAGGCTCGAGTCATGGGGGTGTAGCGCTTGGGAACCTCTGGAAGACTCACCCCTCGAGCATAGCGCAAGTGTGTCCCAGTTAGAGCACTTGACAAACTTAACGGTGTTATGTAAATTGATAGCGTGACTTCGGGAGCACAAACGCGCAAGCAAAAGCTCAGTCAAAACAGTCTCGAGCGCCGCGAAAAAGGCAAGCTCGAGTTGCGCCAGACCATTCTCGAGGCGGCGGTGAAGCTCTTCGAGGAACAGGGCGGTTTCGAGAATTTCTCGCTGCGGCAAGTGGCCGAGGCGGTGGGTTATTCGCCCACCACCATCTACCTGTACTTCCGCGACAAGGACGAGCTGCTTTTTTACGTGGCGATGGAGGGCTTTCGGGAATTCTCAGAGCGGCTCGAGGCGGGCTATCAAAGCACGTCTGACCCACTCGAGCGCATCCGCACCACGGGCCGAGCGTACTTAAGTTTCGCGCTGGCGTTTCCGGTTCACTACCGCTTGATGTTCATGCAGCGCGGCGATTTTCTCGAGCGCACCCCCCCCGAGGGGTACGGTGTGGTGATAGACGGCTTCGAAGTGCTGAACCGAGCGGTGAGTGAAGCCATGCAAGCAGGGGCTATTGCGGTCGGGGACGTACAGGCCATTTCGAGCTACCTGTGGTCAGGCGTTCACGGGATAGCTTCGCTACATATCGCCACACCCTATTTTTCCCCGGAGGTCGCTCGAGGTATGTTCGAGATGGGCATGAGTGTGGCAGCGCGTGGGCTGGGCGCTCGAGAAATTTTGGTCGGTACTTGAACTTTTGACCTTCAATTTGACAGTGTAAAGCTAAATATAGCTGCTCTGGAGGTAGATATGCTCACCCTGGTTGCCCGAGTTTCCAGCCTTCGCCGCGTCCATCCCCCTTTTTACGTTCTCGCGCTGCTCTGTCTGTTGCTGACGGCATTTTTTGTGGTGGGTATCGTGCTCGACCCTCGCTACCTCACCGGCGCTCCGCTGTGGCTCAAACCGGCCAAATTTGCTTTCTCCATCGCGGTCTACAGCCTGTCCATGCTCTGGATGCTGAGTTTTCTCGAGGGAAGGCACGGGTTTGTACGGTTCGCAGGCTGGTGGATGCTCGGGGTGGTGGTGCTCGAGCTGGGCGTTATCGCTTTTCAGGCCGCCCGTGGCTTGACCTCGCATTTCAACTTCAGTGACACCACCAACGCCTTGCTCTTTGCCAGCATGGGGATGGCCATCTCGAGCCTGTGGCTGCTGCACCTGGTGGTTACGGTGCTGGTCTTGCGACAGAAGCTCGAGAACCCTGTTTTAGCCCTCTCGCTGCGCCTGGGCATGGTCCTCACCTTGCTGGGTCTGGCTGAGGCATTTTTGATGGTGCTTCCCACGGCGGGCCAGATGGCGGACCTGCACGCTGGGGGAGCGTTGAGAGTCATCGGGGCGCACAGCGTGGGCGTGCCGGACGGCGGCGCGGGGCTGCCGGTGGTCGGCTGGAGCACCCAGGGCGGCGACCTTCGCATCGGGCATTTTATCGGAATTCACGCGCTTCAGGTGTTGCCGCTGCTGGGCTGGCTGCTGGCCTTCCTGCCCGCGTTCGGAAATCTGCTCGAGCGGCAAAAAGTGCGGCTGCTGTGGCTGGTCGCGCTGGGCTACCTGGGAGTGATGCTGTTGGTCACGCTTCAAGCGTTGCGCGGTCAATCCATCGTCGCGCCTGACACCCTGACCCTGGCGCTCGGTGGGAGCTTGGTTATTTTGATGGTGGGTGCGGCACTGTGGGTATTGCGAGGCGCTCGAGAAAGCCTGACCAGAACTGTTTGAAGACTCACCCTCGAGCGTACTGACGAAGGTGTGGGAGTTGCTGTGGACCTTGCGCTATGCCTCCCTCGAGCGCGGTACAGAGGCTTGACCCTGCCTTGAACAGACGACTCGGGCGCTCGAGCGGGTCAAGCATCCCCCGCTCGAGCGCCCTGTCCAGGTACAATGTTTCCTATGGATTACGACTTATTGGTGATTGGAGCAGGACCCGGCGGCTATCACGCCGCCATTCGCGCGGCGCAACTGGGCCTAAAGGTGGCCTGCGCCGATATGGGCGACCTGGGGGGCGTGTGCCTCAACATCGGCTGCATTCCCACCAAAGCGCTGCTACACGCGGGCGAGGAGATGGCGGCCAGCAAGCACGCCTCGGAGTTTGGCCTGACTTTTTCGGAAACCAAGCTCGACATCGCCAAGCTCAACGGCTGGAAGCAGAGCGTGGTCAAGCGCATGAGTGGCGGCGTCTCGAGCCTGTTCAAAGCCAACAAGGTGACGCACCTCATCGGAAAGGCCGAGTTCATCGACCCCCACACCGTTTTGGTGGGAGACCGCAAGGTGACAGCCTCGAGCATCATCATCGCCACGGGTTCAGAACCCTCGAGCCTGCCCGCCTTTCCGGTGGACCAGAAGCGCATCGTGGACTCAACCGGCGCGCTCAACATCCCCGACCCGCTTCCCGCGCGGATGCTGGCGATTGGTGCGGGGGCCATCGGCATCGAGTTTTCGCAGATTTACAACAACCTGGGCGTGAAGACCAAAATCATCGAGTTCGTGCCGCAGATTGTGGCCGCCGCCGACGCACAGGCCGCTGCGGAGTTCCACAAGATTCTGACCAAGCAGGGCATCGAAATTCAGACCTCCACCAAAGCCAACTCGTTCGAGGAAAAACTCGACGGGCTGCACGTCGAACTCGAGGATGTCAAGACCGGAGAAAAGCGGGTGGAAGTGTTCGACCTGATTCTGAGCGCGGTTGGGCGGCGTCCGCGCTCGAGCGGATTGGGACTCGAGGCGGCGGGCGTGTTTGTCAACGAGCGCGGCTTCATTCCGGTCAATAAAAAGCTGCAAACCAACGTGGCGCACATCTACGCCCTGGGCGACGTGATTGGCAACCCCATGCTGGCCCACAAGGCCATGAAAGAGGGCGTAGTCGCTGCCGAGGTCATCGCGGGTCACAAGTCCGAGATGGACCCGGTGGCCATTCCCAGCGTGGTCTACACCGCGCCCGAGCTGGCCTGGGTGGGCCTCACCGAGCAGGAAGCGCGGGACAAGGGCTACAACGTCAAGACCGGGCTGTTTCCCTTGAGCGCGTCAGGCCGCGCCGTGACCCTGCAAAGCACCGAGGGCTTCGTCAAGATGGTGAGTGATGGCGACACCGACTTGCTGCTGGGCGTTCACATCGTGGGGCCGCACGCTTCCGACCTGCTGGGCGAGGCGGGGCTGGCGCTCGAGATGGCCGCTACCGTATCCGATGTCTCGCTGACCATCCACGCGCACCCTACATTGGGCGAAAGCGTGATGGAAGCCGCCGAGAACGTGCATAAGCAGGCCATTCATATCATGAACAGGTGATGGGCAGGTGACAGGTTACAGGTTACGGGGAATAGGGAATTTGGGGGGTTTCTCGAGCGTGAGCTGATTTCCAATTTGCCCAGTCTCCGAATTTATTCGAGAAAAAGAGCGAACACAATTGTGTTCGCTCTTTTTCTGCGCTCGAGTTGTCTTTCCTGTTCGCTCGAGACCTTATTCTCGAAGCTTGGCTTTAGGACTCGAGGGTGGCGTGAACGGTGATGGTTAGGTTGCCGCGCAGCGCGTTGGACACCGGGCAGCCCTGCTCAGCTTGGCGGGCCATCGCCTCGAACTGGGCCTGGTCGATACCGTCCACACTGCCGCGCACATTGAGGTGCATGGTGGCAATTTTGAAGCCGCCCGGCACCGAATCCATGCCCAGCGTGGCCTCGGTGGCCAGGTTGCGCGGCGCGTGGCCGGCCTGGGTGAGCACGCCCGAGAAAGCCATCGTGAAACAGCCCGCGTGCGCCGCCGCAATCAGCTCTTCGGGGTTGGTGCCGGGCGCACCCTCAAAGCGGGCGCGAAAGCTGTACGGCGTTTCCTTGAGTATTCCGCTGGGGCTGGTGAGGGTTCCATTTCCGTTGCGGATGTCGCCAGACCACTGGGCGTCTGCTTTGCGTTCAATCGTTGCCATGTTTTGCTCCTCGAGTCGTGAAATTAGCGCGGTCAAAACGCGCTCACCTACTCTGCCACGCCGCAAAGCTCACAATTGTGCTCGAGTGCGGAGGACACGCCTCCATCACACGCCCGAGCGGATGTTTGAGAGCGTGCTCCAGCTCAGCTCGAGTTCGCTAAATTGCGCGCTGCACCCCTCCCCGCGAGGAGCCTGAACCAGAAATCCTGCTCGAGTGGGCAGGTTTGGCTCGAGCGCAAAGTGCCGCACCATATGCCAGAATTGCCCATCTCGAGAGTAGTGAAAAGCGAAAGCGCGGCCCATGCGGGATATTCGCAGATAAGTTTCGGGTTCGCTCAGCACGCTCGAGTTGCAGTCGTCGGACACGCCTTTCGTGACCACCGAAACCACCATCGGCTCACCCAACGGCGAATACTCCAGGTACAGCTTGGCCCAGCTCGAGGAGTCCTGATACACCATGAGCACGCCCGCATCGAACGTGCCCTGAAAATGGACTTTGACTCGAGCAGAAAGCGTGAAATCGCCTTCGGTGTCGAAAGTCAGGTGGGGAGCGTTAGCGAAAACCGCGCCGCTCGAGGGGTCGGTGAACAAATCGGTCCGGGCCGGGGCAGACAGCTCGAGGGTTTGTCCATCCCAATGTGGGTGGATGTTGCCCTCAAGCGGGGGAAATCCGGGTATCTCGAGCATGAGCTATTGTAATCACTTTGACTTCCCTCTCACAATCGGTTATGATGTGAACATAATTACTCGAGAAGGCTGTTCTCGAGCACTTTTTCGCCCCTATATTCGACCCACTCGAGGAGAAAATCATGCTGCACATCGAATTCACCACCGACCTGGGGGCTAAAGTCACGGTAGACGCCTCGAGCGTGGAAGAAATCATCGAGCTTCAGCGCCGCTACGGGCGCATGGGCTGGTACTCCGGCGAGGTTCCGTCGGGCGGCTTCATCTTTCCGCTCGAGAACGAGAGTGACTTCGACTGGGCACTGCTCGGGGGCCGCAAAATCAACACCAAAGAAGGTGACGAGGTGGTGATTTGTCGCGGCTACAGCTACAAACGCCGCGAACTCGAGGCCGTCGAGACCAAAAAACTGACCATGCCCAAAGCGGTGAAATACTCGAGAGGAGCGCGGCCCACCGACCCGGACCACCTGCGCGAGAAGGCGGACGGAGACATCGAATACGTGACCCTGGCCATTTTTCGCGGTGGGCGCAGGCAGGAGCGGTATGCGGCCAAGACGGTGGGCGCAAGGGAATAGTAATTTGTCAGCTTGAGAATCCCGGCAACTCAAGCGTGTACACCCACTCGTCGCTCGAGTGTCCCTTGAAATGGTCAGCGGCAGGAAAAAACTCGCCACGCACAAAGCCCAGCCGCTCGAGCAGTTTCATGGAGGCCGCGTTTCGGGTGTCCACCCAGGCGCTCACTTCAACAACACCTTGTCGCTCGAGGTGATTCAGCAGCGCTTTCACGCTCTCGAGCGCGAATCCCTGGCCCCAGTAAGCGGGCGAGAGCAGGTAGGCGATGCTGGCGGTCCCGAATTCCAGTTGCACCGACGCTTCGATTCGCCCCAGGTAAGCCGATGGGTATTGGATGGCCCAGTTGAGCCACGCCTCCGCGCCGTCTTCGCTCGAGCGGGTCTCGAGCCTCGCGTAACGCTCACTCAGCCGCTCGAGGCTTACAGAGGGTTCCTGGGGAATGAATTGGTAAATGCGCGGGTCGGACAACGCAGCTTGCAAAACCTTCGCGTGCTCTTTTGTGAGGGGTTCCAGGGTGAGTCGCGGGGTCTCGAGACGAGGATTCCAGGCATGAGGGTCAAAGCGAGATTCCCCAACAAGCGGCATTTCAGCGCCGCCCTTTCACCTTCCAGCGCTCTTCACCGCCTCCGGCCTGAAGATTGACCGCTCGAGCCAGGGTGAACAGCAGGTCGGACAAGCGGTTGAGGTAGATTTGCACCTGCCCGTTCACACTTTCTTCAAGGGAGAGCCGAATGACCTCGCGCTCGGCGCGGCGGCACACCGCCCTGGCGACATGCAAGTGTGCGCTGGCCGGGGTTCCCGCCGGGTGAATAAAGTGTTTGAGTTCGGGTAAATTCTCGCTGTAGCGGTCAATCAGGCGCTCGAGTGCGTTCACGTCGGCTGCATCTATCCG
>Ga0123339_10000622_pt1 | contig 26799 bp, 43 predicted proteins | sample lystaG_FD_89956 | JGI IMG/M metagenome (GOLD analysis project Ga0123339, IMG submission 89956) | Glacier valley bacterial and archeal communities from Borup Fiord, Nunavut, Canada, to study Microbial Dark Matter (Phase II) -... | ecosystem: Environmental > Aquatic > Freshwater > Ice > Glacier ...
AATGAAGAAGATAAATTAGTGATAGATTCAAGAATGGCTTGGTACTTCATAGATAAGTCAGTAAAAATATATTTATTTACGGATGTACAGACAGCAGTAGAAAGAATATCAAATTCAAACAGAATAACAGAAGGAAATCTATTTGATAGAGAAGAACTTAAATTAAAGGTACAAGACAGAAGAAAATCAGAAGTAAAAAGATTTAGGAAAATTTACGGGATTGACATAGAAAACAAAGAAAACTATGACTTATTAATGAGTACAGGAAATTTAGAACCTTTAGAAATTGTTGATAAAATACTTGAATATTTGAAGGACAAATAAAGATAAGTAAATTAAGGTATATAATTATGAGGGTATAATGGAAAACAAATTTAAGATGAGTTTAAAAGATTCAGTAAGATATGTTAGTGATGAATTGGTAGGGTTAATAGAAAGCATTTCAAAATTGGAGGGTATTGATGCAGATATACCTACAATATCTTCAATATGTTATGGACATACTGGTAGTTATACAGATGTTCATGGAATAATAGTTATAAATAATATAAAAACAGCATGGAGATTTATAACAAACAGTTTGAGTAATGAACATAAAGCTGATTTGAACATAACATATTTAAAAAAGATAGATGATATAATAGGTGCAGGGATAATAGACGATTGCGGAGAACTTAGAGATTTTCCAGTACGAATAACAGGGACAGATTGGATGCCTGAAATGGTAATAACAGAAGAATATGTAAAAGAAGAATTGTCTAAATTAACTAGAGAAAATAAGAGTGAAACAGAATATTGTATAGAAGTGCTGATAAGAATAATGAAACTGCAATTATTTCCAGACGGAAATAAAAGAGTAGCACAGTTAATGGCAAATGCATTAATGTTGAAATATGGAGTAGGAATTATAAGTATACCTGTAAAATATCAAGATGATTTCAGAAAGATATTAAGAGAATTTTATGAAACAGACAACATGGAAGAAATAAAAGAATTTCTATATGAATATTGTATAGAAGGAAAAGAAAATAGAAGAATAGGTTCAGAATATTATCAAGAACATAAATAATTAATAAAGCGAAATTTAAGTAATGAAAATAAAAACAAATAATAAGGAGATATGATATGAAAATAGAATTAACAGTAAGCATAGAAATAGAAGAAGGATACGAAGACGTACATATAACAGATAATTGCTCAAATTCATGTAACTACGGAGATGGTAATTACGATAACGGATTGACAGCAGACGGAGTTGCAGATTGTGTTAAAGACTTTATTAAAGATTACCACAATATAAAATAACGTGAAGGGAGATAAGATAATATGAAATTCAAATTTTTTAGCGTTGTAGTAGGAACAGAGGCATGTGTAAGTGCTTGTCCATTCTGTGTATCTAGAGAGAAAATATGCAAGGAAAACTCACAAGAACCTGAAGTAAACTGGAGGAATTTTAGAATAGCAGCTAACTTAGCTACTAAAAGTAATATAGATACAGTTGAATTAACAAGTAGAGGGGAAACATTATTATTTCCGGAATTAATAACAAAGTATTTATGTGAATTGAAAGCGTTCAATTTTCCTTTCATAGAACTACAGACTAATGGAATATTAATAGGGTTAAATAATGCAAAGGATGAATACTTAAAAGAGTGGTATGATTTAGGACTAACTACAATAGCTATATCAGTAGTAGGATATGATAGAACTAAGAACGGTAAGAATTACATAAAAAACGGTAGAGAATATATGGACCTTCCAAAAGTAATAGAGAGACTACATTCAATAGGTTTTTCAGTTAGGTTAGCTTGCATATGTTACAAAGGCGGAATAGACAGTCAAAAAGAAGTAAATAAAATGATAGAGTTTGCTAAAGAAAATAAAGTAGAACAACTAACATTAAGACCAGTAAACGATGAGTATAGAAAAGAATCAGCAAAGATATGGGTGGAAGAACATAAATTAAAAGCTGAAGATAAATGTAGTATAAGAGAGTTTTTAAATTCAGAGGGAACAAAATTACTTGAGTTAGACAGAATAGGGGAAATATTTGATGTCTACGGACAAAATGTAATGTTCTCAGTACCATTGAACAAATATACAATAGATTATTCACCTGAAAATGGTAGGCAGTTAATATTTTTTCAAGATGGACATTTAAGATATGAGTGGGAACATACAGGGGGAATATTACTATGAAAGTATATAATAAAAAATCAGATTTAAAGTTAAACGATGATTTACGTAAATGGTTACAAGATATAAGAGATACAAAGGGATTTGAAGCTAAAGAATATATAGAGAGAAAAGCAAAGTTATTAAATGAATACATGAGAAAATGTAACTTAAAAGCGTGTGTAGTGGCTGTAAGTGGTGGAATAGATTCTGCAATAGTATTAGGGTTAGTTAACAAAGCAAGTAAAATGGATAATTCACCAATAAGAAAAGTAGTTCCTGTATCATTGCCGTTGATGAAGTCAACAGGTGTAACAAATCAAAGAGAAGCAACAGGACGTGGAGAAGAATTATGTTCAAGAATTGATTTAGATTGTAACGTAATTGATTTAACAGAAATAAATAATTTAATAAGAGAAAAAGTAGAAAATGTTATAGGAATAACAGGAGATGATTGGGCAATAGGCCAATTAGGACCTTATAGCAGAACACCAATATTATATTACATAACAAGCTTATTAACACAAGATGGGTTAGGGGCAATAATATGTGGTACAACTAACAGAGACGAAGGAACATATCTAGGATATATAGGAAAGGCATCTGATGGTATGGTAGACTTACAGATTATATCTGATTTACATAAATCAGAAGTGTATAAAGTAGCACGTGAACTTAATGTACCTGATAGTATATTAAACGTAACTCCAAGTGGTGATATGTATGATAATAGAACAGATGAAATGGTATTTGGAGCATCGTATGATTTCGTAGAATTATATTTAAATTATCTTAATATGTCAAAAGAAAACAGAGATTTAAAGGTGTCAGAATTAAGTGATAGTTCAAAGGAACAATTTAAGTTTTACGGAGATAACCTTGAAAACTTACATAGGTATAATTCACATAAATATTTATCTAAATCACCAGCAGTACATTTAGATTTATGGAATAGTTCAACACCTGGTGGTTGGGATAATTACTATGAAGTAGCTAGAAGATTTATGGAGAAATAACATGGCTAAAAATTGTAGATTAAAATTTTTAACAACACCTGTGAGTAAAATAAAAAGAGTTGATAAAGAGAGTATAATACTATTTTCTGAGGTTAGTTACAGCATAGATATTGATAAACATATTAGACATATGGAAAAATCAAAGGAAATGTTACAAAAAAACGGACATACTGTTATAGGTGGGTATATATCACCGAAGAGAGAAGAAAAAGGTATAGACAACGTATATAAAATAAGAGAAAAGCTAGAAAACAGTGATTGGTTAATGGTAGACCCTTATGAAGCTATGTACAATGGAAAAATGAGTAAAACAAGATTGGAAAATTACTTAAAATCAAATATAAACAGCAATTTACGTATAATAGAAATAGATGTAAAAGATACAAAATTAAATAGTATTAAACAGGGCATAAACATGGATGAAAAGTCTATACTAGTAACTATAGAGAATGAAAAAGGAAAGTATTTAATAAGAAATGAAGGGACAATACCATTTAAACAATATGGTTCACATGTAGATAATAATATACAGAAAGAATTTATAGAAGAATTTAAACAAACAATAAAAAGTTATTTGAACATAGATATAGAAGTAGATGAGGTAAAAGTTTCAGAACAGCTAGAAACGGCAAAAGAATTTATACAGAACAACAAAACTATAAGTTTAGACAGTTATTATAAAGGAACATACAATATAGAAGTAAGCAGAATGTTTTGTGTAAGTGACTATCAAAAAAGATATATAAGTATGATAAATAGGTACGGACATGAAAACCTTGAAGAACAAATAAATAAAATCAAAAGTGGTAAATATATCTTAGTTGAAGATGATAGTGTTTACGGAAATACAATAAGAAACGTAAAAAGCATGTTACCTAAAGGTATAGAAATAGAAGATGTGTTTTTATTATCAAGTTTATACAAAGGCAAAATTTATGACACAGTAGATTTCAGAGACTTTGTAATAGGTTCTGGAAACAGTGGGTTAAACGTTGAATTACCAAATGGAGAACGTGCATTAGCACCTTATTTATTACCCTATACATGTACAGAAGTTAAAGCTAACATAAATAGATACAAAGAGGTTGAATTCTCAGCAAAGATGTGGAAGATGAACAAGAAATACTTAAGGTTGATAGATAAGAATTTAAAACTACAGGATTGTAATGGTGGATTCATAAATTTAATGGAATACATAGGGTTTGATAAAGAGTCACTATTATCAGAGATATGTGATTGGCACATAGAGCAATTGGAGAAATAAACATATGAGAGTAGCATTTACGGGGCATAGACCAGATAAATTAGGCGGATACGATTTAAATTCACCTTATAATTTAAAACTAAAGGGAAGAATAAAAGACTTAGTAAAAAAAGTTATAGGGTTGTCCAAACATGACTCATATGAGTTTTATGTCGGAGGGGCTTTAGGGGTAGATACAATAGCATTTGATATATGTCGAGAACTAAAAGAAGAACTGGAAGAAGAAGTCAAAATAAGGGCTGTCCTTTGTATACCTTTTGAGGGATTTGAGGGATTTTGGAGACAGGAAAGCAAAGATAAGTTAAAGGAGTGCATAGATGTAGCAGACGATTTTGTAATAGTAAACTTATTAGAAGATTATTATACATCAAATATAAAATACACATATCAGAAGAGAAATGAATTTATGGTAGACCATTGTGATTTGTTGATAGCAGTTTACGACGGGCACAGTAGTGGTGGAACAAAGAACTGTGTAGATTATGCAAAAAGAATAGAAAGAAGGATTTTGACGATAGGTATATAATTAACGGAGGAAAATAATGAAAACAATTTGGGAAGACATATCAGATGAAGTAAATAATTTATGTGCAGAATCTACATATAAAATTATGTCTAAAGAAGAGATTGAACATTCCAGAATTAATTTAATAAATTCTATAGAAAATAAACAAGAAATAATAGAGAATAATCTTAATTATTATTTAGATGAACTTGAAAACACTGGGGTTAAGGGTCTTAATTACAGGGATGAAACAAATCTTAGAAATGAAATACATGATAAAATAGATGAACATAGAAATATGATAAAAACTGCAGATAAGCTAATAGTAGAATTAAATCATGATGGGTTAAAAGAAACATTAAAATATTATAAAGAAGAATTAGAAGAACTAGGAAGATTTGATGTATAATAAGACAGAAAAAGAGGTGGTAAATAATACCACCTCTTTTTGTATCATTTTTGTATTTATTATTAAATTAAGTTTTACTGGAGGTAAATTTTGGGGTATAATGCAGATAATTTAATAATGATACCTATTGAAAGATTAAATTTAACAGTTAGGATTTATAACTGTTTAAAGAGAGGTAGAATTAAAACTGTAGGGGAACTATTAAAAGCAGAAGATGAAGAATTGATGAAAATAAGAGGTTTAGGTATATGGACTTTAGAAGAAATCGAGAAGTTAAAGAAACAAATTATTCAAGGGAAAGTAGAATTTAAAGAAGAACTAATTAATAATTTAGAGACAGATTTAAAAGTAATAAACAAAGTATTAGATACAGAATTAACGGTAAACATGGAAGAAGTCAAATTTTATGACAGAGTAATAGTAGATGACATTGATATTCGCAATCTAGGCTTGTCCATTAAATCTACTAATTGTTTGTTAAATGAAAGAATATATAAAGTATCTGAATTAGTTAGTTACGATTACATAGAATTTATGAAGATAAGAAATTTAGGGGCATTGTCAGAGAAAGAAATAGTAGGCAAATTAAAAGCAGTATGTATATTTGAAAAGGTAATGGACAAAAAAGAATTTATAAAAGAGAATATATTTAAATATCTTAAAAGTATAGACGAATCTGTAGATATATCAGAAGTAATAGAGAGGTTGCCTGAAGGATTTAGAGATGAAAAGATAACAGAAGAAATGTTAGATTGTGGGGCAATAGACAAAGACGGTGAAAAAATAAAAGTACACATTACAACTATATTTGAATTTATAGATAGAATAAAAAGTAAGAAAAACAGTGAAATAATTAAAGAGAGATTAAAAGGATTGAAATTCGAAGAAGTAGGAGATAAGTTCGGATTAACAAGAGAAAGAATAAGACAGGTTTGTAAAGAATATTTAAGAAATAGACCTAAATTAAGAGAAGATGATTTAAAAGAATACTTTAAAGAATACAACTTAACGTTAGAACAATTTACGAAGGCTTTTGGAGTGAAAGATTACGTTTATAATTATCTAAACTTAGTGTATGAAGCAGGAAACAAAACATTCGAAGAGTTCATAACTAATAAGGAAATAGAAGAAGAAATAAGATTTAATGGTGCTAAAACTAAATACTTAATAATAGATAAACAACATATAAGTCGCAACAAAAAAAGTTTAGAGAATTACATAATAAAAACTTACTTAAAAGAAGAACATAATGCAGATGATTTTTTAATGTATTATGAAAAATTATTAAAAGACAATAATTTAGAAAATGATGAAAGATTTAAATTAAGTGAAAGATATACAAATACAACATTATTAATGAAAAAAAACTTAATACACAAACAAAAGAAAATGGTAAGATTTTACGACATAGATAAATATGACATAGGAAAATTAATATCAAAACTAAAATTACAAAAATACAAAAATGTTGAAATATCATCTATAAAAATATTTAAAGATAATGAAAAGTTAATGGAAGAATATGATATAAGAGACGAATATGAATTACATAACATATTAAAAAAATCACCTGAAAAAACAATAAATATAAATATGGAATTAAAACGTATGCCAATAATACAATTTGGAAAAGTAGACAGAACGAAACAAGTGAAGGATATAATAAAAAGAGATAAGAACATAAAATTATCTGAATTATCTAGAGAATATGAAAGACTATACGGATTTAAGAACATATTATCTAGTAAAGGCACTCAAAAGGCACTTTATGAATTTAAAAAAAATCGGGACGCTTTTTAATGTTAAGAAAAACTTAAGAAACTTGACAAAATGCAAGTTTAACGATATAATAAAACACTACTAAAAATGGTGTTTTATTTTTATGTTAGTTTAAAAAAGTTTAATTTATAGATTATAAAAAAGATTGTTTAAAGTTAAAATATTTAGGTATATATTATATGAAAATGGATACAATATAATTAAGTAGATTAAAGGGTATGAAATTATAAATTGAAATATTAAAACTGATAGGAGATGGGGAACTTGGATAACATTGATATACTTATAAATGGATATAAGAACTTAAGAATTATGACTAAAGCTATGAATAACAGAAAAATAGATACAAACAAAATAAACGAAGTTTATGAATTATGTAACAAATTAAAAATAACAGATGAAAGATTAGATTTTAGATATGAAGAAGATAAATTCTACGCATTATATAAAAATATTCTATTGGAAGTAACGGAAGAACTTGGAATGGTTTATACTTATTTCTTTAGTATACTGGATAAAGAATATAAACTTAAAGATTTAGAAGATTCTGAAATTATAGAGATGCTTGACGGAAAAAGAACTATACTTGCAGATTTAAGTAATATATCTATTGATAATTTAATGAAAACTTTGAAGAACAGGGTAAAAACCGGAAAAAACATATGTGATGAATTTACATTGATGAATAGAGCATTAAATGAGTATCAGACAGTTTGGGATATATGTACTAAGGGTAAAGAACTTAACTTTGAACACATAAAAATATATTTTAGAGAAATGTCAGAAGAATTATCGGATACAAAGATAAGGGTAATTTATGGAAGTACGGGTATAGATATAATAAATAAACGCTCAGCAGGAAAAGCAGCTATAGAAGCATATATAAGTATTTACGAAGATAAAAAGGAAATATACAAAGACTTATATTTGAGAGATATAATAGACATAGTTGATTTATTAGATGAAAAAAGAAAAAGAAACTTTAATTTAAAATACTCATAAAATAGGTATTTAAACAAATATTTAACCTAATTTAAAAGAGTATACTAGTAACTATAGAGAATTGAATTTGAAGATAAAATTTAAAAAAATAAGTACAATATTATTGTACTTATTTTTATTTTATAGTGAGTTAGGGAATATAGTACGTTTATATAAAGGATATTGAAATGAAGTATAAAGTAGATTTTAAGTTAATGAACGAAGAAAAATTAATAATATATAAGATTTATGCAGGAGCATATGTATTTTATATATAACCAAAGTTAATGGAAATAGCGTTAAAATAAGAAATAGTAAAAGAATTTGATTACAATACTATAGACAAACTAGAATGGTGCAGTATGGCTTGTGAACGTGATAAAACAGCGGAATATAGAATGAACTACACATTAGAGCACAGTACACTAGAATATTTAAAAACAGAATTAGAAGTTGTAAATAACATTGATGATAAGTCTTATGAATTATCCAAATACGATGTTAATAAATTACATAAAGCTGTTAGTAACTTTGAAAGGATTGAAGAAGAAATAAAACAGTTTAAAGATTATGAAGAATGTTTAGATTATTAATTTGAATTAAATAAGAACAATAATAATATATGTGTATTCGATGTAAACGATGACCATGAAGATATATTTATAGAGTTGTACATAGATGGTAACTGTTAATTTATATTAAAAGAAGACAAAATTAAATTACATAATACTTTTGAAATAATAGATTACAAAGAAGATGAAGAAAAAAACGAGAGTTACGAACATATGGAGTTAAATATAGAAGTAGCTAGAAGTATAAAAGAAATGTTAAACTATAATAACTAATAAATAAAAAGACAGTAGTTTAAAACTACCATCTTTTTTATTGTTAGAAAACAAATTAAATAACTTTCTTATTGGGTAATATGTTATATAAAGGAATTACAGGATTCATAAGTTTTAAGTCTCTTTCTAATTGAATATAATAACCTGAAACATTTGCATATAACGCTTGTTCATTATTAGATAGAAATTCTAAATTAAGACTTTTGTATTTATTTAAATTACCTGATTGATTGAATATAGAGTAGATTAAAGAAACTCCTCCACCTATAAAGTAAATATTGCGTGTTTTAATGTCTGGAAAATAGTCAGTCTCTAAAGTATTAAACATATCATTTACGACATAAGAACCATATTTTAACCATTCTTTAGGGTTGATTTTTGTACTAACATTTTGAGTAGGTATTCTCAATAGACGATTACCAATAATAGAGTCTTCTATTATATTGGAAGGGCAGTTATATTTAGTATCATCATATAGTTTATTCTTAATATAATTGAATATTTCTAACGTACCTGTATTTATACTACAATATTTATCAATAGTAAGTTTGTTAGAAGATGTTCTTAATGATAGACCTATTACATCAGTTGTTTTATATCCTACATCTATAACTAAGAACGGTTCAGTTTTGTTAAATATATTAAATAAGGATATAAAACCGCTATAACCCTCAGCATATATAATTATGAAATTTACGTTGATAATTATTTCTTTACCATTGACAATACCTTTAATTTTATTGTTTAAAAATTTATTTTTTAGAGATATTTCATAATCATCCTTAGATGAAGATTTGTATTGTTCTAAAGGAAGACCTATAGCTAAAGATACATCAAAGTAATCATCAATGTCACCATATATTTCATTAGTAGCCAAGAGAATACTTTCAACTATGTAGTCACGTTCAATTTTATTAACTTTAACTAATGGGGAACCAACACCAAAGTGAATTTCATTATTATTGTAATTAACTACATAATTTTCGTCTAAACTGTTGATACAGGATAAAGACCTTATAGTAGACTTTCTTTCAATACCATTAATATAACCTAATATTTTCATATTAGCAGAACCAAAGTCTATTGCTAATTTAACACTTGTCATATTATACCTCCTATTTGGTTAAATTGACGGAATATCATCAAAACTTAGAAACGTTGGTTCAGGTTGAGATAATGAACTTATATTAGATTCTTCTAAAGATTCATTAGAACAAACTTTAAAATGATTCATTATTATATATTCAACTAATTGTTTACGAGTTCTTCTAGAGTTTTTAGCTTCAATATCTAATTGTAATGATATATCATAATCTAAATCAATACTAATTCTTTTAACAGACAATTTATTCACCACCTTTGTGTTATAAAATATTATAATTTGTAACTGACATATTATAATTTGTAACTAACGTAATAAATTGTAATACGATTTGTAGTTAATATAATATGATATGCAACGATTATAATATATTATATGAGTTAAGGGATAAATTAGAACTTGTCCACTTAAAAAATTATTAAGAGAGTATTATAAATGTATTAAGAAAGTATTGAAAATGTATTAGTTAGTGAGACAAGGAATTGTACTAAATATATATTATCAATAAAGTATTAAAAACGTATGAACAAAGTATTAATATTGTATTAGATATAAACAAAATAAAAATAAACAGTAAAAAGGTTATATTTTAAAATAGGGTAAATATTAAAAAGTTGAAGATATATAATAGATGTAGATTTGATGTGTGGCAAGTATTTATGGGTATTTTGATAAGAAATATTAAGTTGTTATTATAGGTGTGATATTGAGATAAAAATTGATTGAAATTGATTTTAAGGGTTTTAAGATGGGGTTGAAAAGGTGTACAAGATGTGGAAGTTTATCATGTGAATAAAAATATAATTGAGGTTGAGCAAGCTCTTACTCAATTATATTTTTATTTACGTGAGAATATGCACGATTAAGTTTGTACAATAAAAATATTTTTTAAGAATTTGAATTACAGTATTCAATAAATTGGGACTTTTTGTATATCTGAAATATTTTTAAGATTATTAAAAATAAAAGTAATATTTTAGTATTAAGTTAATATAATTAAGTAAGGGGAAAATTAAAATAACGAAAGGAGAAAAAGATGGAGACCAAAAGAGTGCCTGTATCGTTCTCAGAAGAATATGAAAACGAATACAAATTTTTACAAAATGTACGGAATAGAAGTAAATTTATATGCAAAGCACTTAGAAAATATCTGGAAGATGATAATAACTTAAACGAGATGGAAAGATTTAATAAGAAACAAGTTTATGAGAAAAATAGGGTGTAACAGGAGATGAATTACGCCCTATAGATAAACTATAATATTATAAATAAATAACTAATTCGTAAATACTTTCTAATAAACCTACAACACAGTAACCAATTGTACCTACATAAAATAAAGCTGGCATTTAATCACCTACTTTCATATTTTGATTATAATGATAGCTTCGACGAATTTTTAAAAATTATACAGAAAGGAGATTGTTAATTTATGGAAATTGTAAAATTAGCTAAAATAATGAACGTATTAGAGTGGATAGTATTCTCATCTGTTGTGACATACGGATTGTATGTGTTGTATGGAATAAGTAAGGATAGATAGACAATAATAATAGGGGGTTAGTTAATGGAGTTCAATATAATATCAAGGGCATTTGAACAAGGGGTATTACCAATAATACAGGACGGAATGTGTATGATAGCAGAAATATCAACAGCTCAGGGAATCTACGCAATAGCTAGAGGGGACAGAAAAACTGGAGTAGATAAAATAAAATACGCTATTAGTGGGTATGTTATGATTAAATTTGTAGCTCAATTATTTGATTTTGTGGACAAAGTAGTGCAAAATGCTACAAAAGCTATGTGATAAGTAAAGGAGACTAAAATATGGAAGATTGGAAAATAGTTAGAGCGATTTCAGATGGAATAGAGAGAGGTTTATCTAACGTAACTGAATCAATAAATGATAATATAGGGGAATTATTTAAAAACTTGGTTCTTGACTGTGTGGATATAGTGATGGACATAGGAGTTACAGCTTCTATGATATTATTAGTATACTGTATGGCTAAATTCATAGTAATAACAGATAAAAAGAAACGTGAAGATAATGAAAACATTATGGTTTGTGCAGGAGGAATGTTATTCATATTTAAAATGTTAGCTAGACTAGCAAGTTAGGGGTGAGGTAGTTGGGAAAAGTAACAAATTTACGAATATTAAAGAATGAATCAGAGTTAAATAAAAAGAAAGAGAAATCTAAAAATAGACCTGTTGAAAAAGAACAGATAGATACAAAAAATATAACTGGAAATTTCATAACAAAATTAAAAAACAATAAGCTATTCAGACTAGAAGAATATCCTTATAGAGTAATAGAAGTTCAAGTAGATAGTAGAATGAGGGATAAGGATAAAGGTTATACAGAGATATCTAATTTAATATATTCTTTAATGAAGGACATAAGAAAGAGAGTAGTATGTAATAAAAATGGTGTTGTTTACAAAGCTTGTCAACCAGTATCATTTGAGATATTATATAACTCAAATAAAGAGATAACATTTAATTTCGCAGTAAACGAGTTAGATAGTTTATATTTCAAAAGTAGATTAGAAACAATACTTCCTAATTCTACAGTTGTTTTCAGAGATGATTACTTAAATGAATTTATAGGGAGTCCAGTTTATAACTTTCATTACAAGAAACATTTTATGTTGAGTTTAAATTCTAAGATAAGTCCCATACAGTCTTTATTGGCAATAAAGAAAGATTTAAAAGGTGAGGAAAAGTTATTAATACAGACATTAATAATGCCAGTAGGAGAAGCATGGAAAGACGAATGCAGAGAAAATTGGAAGAAAGTTAGAGAGGGTCAGGACGTAACAAATGGAACTGGATTTGTAGGAAGTGTATTAAACCAATTAGATGATATGGCAAATTGGTTCTGTGAACTAGTAGATGAAATACTTGAAGCAAAAATTAAATCAGAAGTAGCTGTGACAGGTGTAAAGAATAGAATTTATGATGAAACTCGAACAGAGAGCAGAACAAAACATAATAGTGACGGATTCAAGGTAGACATCAGAAGTTTTATAAAAACGAATGATATACCACAAGATAATAGTATAGCATCTAGTATAGAAACTTGCTATAAGGAAATGTCTTACGATAATGAGTTAATAAAAGGGAAAAGAAAATTAGCTCATAAAATAGGGAGAAAAATGCCTATTAGATTTAATCCAACATTAATGAATACATTGGAAATAGCTAGTTTAATGAAGTTACCTGATGTATCATTACAAAAGAGGTTTGGTGTTAAGAATATTAAAATTAATCAAATTAATCCTCCAAAATCATGTTTAGAAGGAGATGTAAAATTGGGAGAGCTTAAATTATTTGGAAAGGATACAAATATATATTTACCAAGACATAGAGATGTAGGATGTTTACCATTCATAATATTAACAAAGATGGGTGGAGGAAAGACAACATTATTGTTGAATATAGCTAGAGATACAATAAAAGCAGGGGATGGTTTAATAGTATTTGACTACATAAGAGATTGTCAATTATCAAAAGCACTAATAAAAATGTGCCCTGATATTAACATAATAAGGTTTGATGATGTTGAACACTTAGATAATTTCAGCTTTCCTGAGATAGAAATTGATGAGAGTTGGAGTAATTATAAACGTATGGAATCAGCTAATATAATATTTGGTGAGATTAAGCTACTGATAAATGCAATGGCAACTGATATAGATGATATGAGTAGGCCTATGAGTAAGTATTTAGGGGCAGCATGTGATATAGTATTCATACATAAGGATAAAACACTATTAGATTTGTTAGATGTTTTAGAAGACAAAGAAGTAAGAAATTTATATATACAATTAGCTTTAGCTCAAGGATTTTATACTGAAGGAGACAGAGCCATAAGAGCACTTAGAGAATTAGATGTTAATCCTCAAAGTTTAGTTAGACTACTGGACAGATTTAGTATTATAACAGAAGATTTTACGTTATGTAAAATGTTAGATAATCCTAAAAGCAGAGTTAATTTTGTAGACATAATGGATAATAAAAAACCTATACTATTGATGATGCCTCAGAACATATTTACGAGTAAGACAAAAAAAGATGTGATATGTACATATTACATGAGAAGGATAAACTTAGCTATGAATAGAAGAATGAAATATGGAAATACTTGTAGAGTAATGATAGACGAAGGTCATCAAATACCTAACACTATGAAATTGCTAGGGAATTTTATATCTGAACCTAGGAAATTCTCATTAAACTTTATAATAACAATGCATTCATTTAGTCAGTTAGGAAACAATGACTTGAAAGATATGATAATAGGGGCAGGTTGTCAGTTCATGTTATTAAAAGGAGTAACAGAAACAGCATTTAATGAACTGAAGTCTTATGTAGGAGAAGATTTCGATTATAGTGATATGAAAGAAATGGAGTGGGATTTTGGTAGTCTGAACTTGATTTACGAAGGCAATGTACACAAGACGTTTATGTCAAAATTACCTGACGCTCCTATAGATGAAAACAATAAGTTGTATATTGGAGACTAAAAATTGATTAAAATATCGGGGGATGGTTTTAATCTAAGGATTAAAATATATGTATAATCAAGATAAGGTATTAGAAATAATAATCTAATACCTTGATAATCAAAAGGAGAATTTAAGATATGACAGACTTAATAAATAAAATGTTTGAAAGTGAGATAAGACAGTTGATTTATGTATCGTTAGCAATAACATGCTACATAGATTGTGTTGCAGATTTAATAAAAGATAACAAGAAATTTAAGATGTGCAGTGAGAAAATTAAAAACCTAAAATTACAAGAACGAGGGACAAAATATGTTTTTCACAGGGGATAATTTAATAGACTTTATGTACATAGCTTTTAAATGTTGTTTAAAAATAATGACCTTGAGGTAGAAGGAATAACATGTTCACAATAAATTTAATTATAACAATTGAATATTATGATTACAAGTATTTAGTAGCTACAAACTAGAGAGGGAGATTAAGTATATGAAAGCAAGAGTTACAAAGGTATTAGAGGACAACTGGGTAAAAGGTAAAGTAGGGGATTATTCATTTGAGGTAAAGATATTCGATGAATGTTCAAAATATGGTATAAACAGAGGACGTATTAGTAAACTAACATTAAGAGATGAAACAGGAGAACATTGTTTAATAAATTATGATAGAGGTTGGGATATTGAGCCTGACGATGAATATTTAGAGCACTATGAGGCAATAATAAATTTATTGAAAGGTGAAGAATGCAATAACACCTAAATTTAAAAGGGAAAGACATAGTAAAATACTGAATAAAAGGGGTAGAGGGAAACGATATGATTATACAAAACTTAGTTATAGGAAAAGATGCTGAGGGTAATGACTTGAAATGCGGAGACATATGCAACTATGAAATTTATGGAATAAGACGAACAGGGATGATTGTGTACTCAGAAACAATATTTACATTTATGTTTCAGCAAATGAGTGAAACATTTCCAGCAATACCAATGAACTGTGTAAATATGGAAACAATAGAAAAAGTAATAAGTTTTACGGGGAGTAGATTGAATAAACGGATGCCTTTGAGAAAACAGTGGAAAGCAATTTACAACGGTAACTTATATTCATTAAAATAATAAGAAGGTGGATATAGTGGGAAATGAAACAATAATACATGAATGGATGAATGAACATGTGGGTATGGGATGGCAGAAAATAAAAGCAGTTCGAATAATTGATGAAAACAGAATAGTGGTCGGTGGGTGGAATGAAATAACTGATACAAGGAGTGATAAATAATGGAAGGACATGAAGATAAAGAAAGTGACAGAACATTAGTACTTTTAGTAGGATTAATACCTTACATAGTGTATAAGATAAACGAATCTAATATAACGTTAGAAGAAGTACAGAAGTTCATGGGATTCAGTTCTGAGGTAGTATACAAAACACTGTGTAACATGAATACAGTATTGAGGGTAATATTTAGGTGATAAATATATTAAAGGGGAGATAAACTTGTACAGAATAATAGTGATGGAAGATAATAATAAAACTAAAATAGATTATATAGAGAATAGTAAAATACCGTCTAACATCAAATTTAAGATTAAAAATAATTTAAAGAAATACAGACAGGAGTTAAATTTAACTCAGACAGAATTAGCAAAAATAATTGGTATAACACGACAGACATTAGCAGTAATAGAGAGAGGGGAACAAATACCTAATATAATGACTTGTTACTTATTATCAAGAGCAATGAATATAAGAGAGGAGTATCTATTTTATATTGAAGAAAGGCATGAGGTAGGATAAATGGACATTGTAGTAGGGGAAACAACATATAAAATATATAAAAGAGACATAAAAATATTTATGAAAGCAGTAGAAAACTATAACGCAGTAAGTAAGATATTAAAATTATACAAAAACTTTAGGGACATAGAAAATAATTATAAAGACTTTTCAAAATGGGCAGAAGAAGTGAAATTTTTAGAAGACAAAAATATAGAAATAAAGACAGAAGATTACAGTTACAAGATAATGAATAAAAATGGAGAATACGAACTGGGAAAACTAATAAACATTTACGACAAAGATAAAATAATTTATGAAAATATAAGCATAGAAACAATAAAAGAAATAATAGACAGATATATTTAATAAAAACATTTATAACTCAGTTAACAGCTGAGTTATTTTTATACCTAAAATTATTTCTATTGTTGATTTTAATTTGAATTTGAAATTACTTTTAAAAATAAAATTTTGGAGGAAATTGAAATGGGTAACGAAATAAAGAAAGCGTATGAAGAATACATGGAAATTAACAGAACACTTAATAATATACCTGATATAGACTATGTGTTCGACAACGTAATAGATATACTTAGATAAAAAGACTTTATAACCGAAGATGGTTGGTATAAAGACAGTTACGACGAAAGATATTGTGTTATAAGCATGAAAAATCTAGAAATTAGAATAATTGAAAATGGGGACAAAGTAGTTTGTTTAGGTGGAACTGTGGATATATTCAGCGATGGGAACGAATTGATATACGGCGACTTAGGTATAAAAGAATTTGAAAATATGACGAAATAGTAAGAAGATAAAATAACCTTATATTAATTTATACAGGATTATTTTATTGCATAACTTAAAATTACATTAATGTTGTAAATATATATGTAATTTTTAAATTTTTATTTTAAGGTAAGTTACGCAATAATTAAAAAATAAACTCATAGGAGAAATCAGATGACAGAAAAAGAATTATTTAAACTGTGTGTTAAAGAATTCAGTGAAGTAGAAAGAGCTGAAATAACACTAGATGGAACGTTTGAAGATTGTTTTGATTATTACAAGGGAATAACTAAGACAGACGAAGATTTATTAGAAGATGATTACTTCATAATACAGACACCTCATTTAGACTGTACTATGTGGAGAGATGGTGACATGGCTACGTTAGCATTAACTATAATAGTTTATAGAAATAGAGAAACAGGGGTAAAGGAATATTCAGACGTACTAATAACAGATATTGAAGGAGCATTAGAACGAGGGGAAGTATAAAATTTACGGAGGTAAATAGGTATGGGAAGTATAGAATACAAATTAGTAGCAGAAGCACTAGCAAATTACAAGGAATTAAACTTATTTGTAAATGAAACTAAAACATTGGAAGAAGCTAAATCAATTTTAAATTTACAAGGTTACTACACTGGAAAAATAGAGGACGGTCAAATAGGATATGGTTTCTCAGTAAGATATAGGAATATAGAAACGTTTATTTACGAATATAATGGATTGATAGTAGCAGACCCATATATAGACATTTACTATAATAAAGGTGAAAGTGTTATGGAGGCTATGTTCATAGATGATTTAGAAGAAGGAATATACAGATAACAATATTAATTAAAATATTAGGAGGAAATAAATATGACTGAAAAAGAAACTATAAGACAGGCATGGGAAAACTTTAAGATAATAAGAAATGAAGCTATGGGGTCAACATTTAAAGGATTGAGGAGAGAATTAGAAATAAAACAATATTGTGTATCACCAGTATTTGCAAACGAGAACAATAAAAATTATTTTAAAGTAACTATTGACGGATTATACTTAGATATAATTGAAGATGAAGCAGGAGATTGCAATATAAGTCAAGACATATACTTAGAAATTGATGATAAGGAAGTATTTAAGTGGTTAAACGAGGAACAATTTAAAAGACTAGCAAAATAAGATAACTTGATATATAGATTAACTTTAAATAGTGTGGAATAACCAGAGAAAAATAAAACAAACTCGGTGTATTTGATATGCCGAGTTTTGGTTTACAGGTGATGAGGAATAAAAGTATAACATGAAGATTATTAGAAACTTAATTATAGTAATATTGGTAATAGGTTTGATATTATTCGGAATTAGTAAATTTACTAAAAATAAAGCAGATAAACTAAGAGAAAAAAACGAGCAACTGATAAAAGAGCAAGCACTAGTAGATACAGGTGTGGGATTGGCTAATAGAGATACAATAACAGAAGAGATGTTAAGCAAAGATTTTGATAATGACGGAATAAATAATAAAGAAGAATTTGAATTAGGCTTAAGTATATATGAAGATGATACAGATGTAGACGGGATAACAGATGCAGATGAAATAAATATTTACGGAACAGACACTACAAAATATTCAACATCAGAAGAAAATTCTGAGAAGTTTGAAGGAACAAGAGCAGCATTCAATAGAATGGAAGATAAAGCTAATAGAATGTTAGATGAAGCAAATGCAGCAGCTGAATTAAACGAAGAACCTATTGATAGTGCTAAAGCATTGGAAGAAAAATACGCTAAAGGTAATAGTACATCAGTAGATGATGAATTAGCTAAATTAAAGGCTGAGATGGGTTTATAAAACATTATAATAGGATAAGGAGGAGCTAAAATGGGTAAAAAAACAATAGGATTAAGCGAAATTAAAAAAATTATTGAAAATAAAGAGATTATAACACCAGTTGAAATTAAATATACTGCAAAATGTAAAAAATTTGACCGTATAACTACATCACAAGAGAAATCAAAAAAAATATTTGGTAATTAAAAATAAAATATAATTAGATAAAATGGGTATGTTGTATATGCCCATTTTTTTTCATAATATTTAGACTAAAAAGTATTATTGAATATATTTAATTTATTTAAATATAAAATAAATTCGAAGAGGTATAGTATGAAAACAAACATTTATGGAAAGAACATCAAATTGACGGACGGACTTAAAAATTCAGTAAATGAGAAGTTAGGTAGACTGGATAAATTCTTTACGAATGAACTAGAAGCTAAGGTTGTATTGAGCGTAGAGAAAAGTACTCGAAAAGTTGAAGTTACAATACCTTTTAATAATAAGATAGTAAGAGTAGAAGAATTAGATAAAGATATGTACAATGCAATAGATGAAGCAGTAGAATCATTAGAAAGACAGCTTAAAAAATATAAAGGTAAATTACAAGATAGAGCACATTCAAACGAATCAATAAGATTTGAAAATATAGATGTAGAAGAATCAGAAGAAGAGCCAGAATTTAAAATAGTTAAAATTAAGAAAATATCAATTAAACCTATGACAGTTGAAGAAGCTATTTTACAAATGAATCTATTAGGACATGATTTCTTTATATTCTTAAATGGAGATACAGAAGAAACAAGTCTAGTTTACAAAAGAAAGAATGAAAACTACGGTTTGATTGATATAGAATAAAATAGGAAGGCATAGGTATAAAAATGGGTAATAGATGCAAGAGGGGATATAATGTAGAAGTGTTAAGAAGTAACGCAGGATATTACATAGGAACACTTGATGAAGAAGGTTTTCCTAATTGTAGATTATCAGAAGAATATTACAAAACATCAGAAAAAGCAGAGAAGGCATTAGAAAATAGAATGTTTACAGAAAGGGAATCTGAAGAAATTATGTTTTGCAATGGGACAACAAGATATTGTGTAATATAGTTTACGGAGGGCAAAGCTATGTTGAGTAATTACGAAGTAGAAGTATTAGATAACATATTAAATGAGACCAGAGAGCCATTATAAAACATATTAAAATGGGATCAAAAAGGACTTCAAGAAGCTCAGAATACTGATAAAGATGCACATAATAACGAGAACAAGTTAAAAAATAACCAAAAAATTATTAATGCATTGGATAGAGTTATCAGACAGTTATAATATTTATACAGTAATTACTCAGTATTTAAAAGAGCATACTAGTAACTATAAGTAATGAGATTTGAATAAGATATATAATAAATTAAATGAAATTAGTAAAGTAAATCTATGTGAAATCACACATAGATAAGAAAGCAGATAAGGAAGTAGATAATAACCTTGTATGAAAAAGTACAAGGTTGTTTTTATAAAGTGGTCTTTGAATTGCAACCATTTTGTATTTTATGTTATAAGATTTTAATGAATTTATTGAAAAATAATGTTTTGACTATGTTTAATTGTTTAAACTAAACACTCATACTTTTTGGTATATTTAAAAGTAGTTATTAAAGAATTAAATAAAATAGTTACAAGATATTTAGATAAATACAGATTAAATCTCGACAAACAGTTATTATATAGGATATAAAGAAAAACATGATATAAGATAGTTAAAAACTATTTATATAATAAGTTATATGAGGTAAGTATTTTACATATATAAAACTAAATTAAAAACTAAATTAAAAATTTAAAGGAGAAGTAAAAAATTATGACTAAATTATATTTGGGAACTGATGTTGGCGGCAGCTTAAGTAAGGTATTCTCAATAACCAACGGAACAGAGAAATTTGGGGATTTAAACAATTATGTATGGGAGCACGATGGTTATACAGACACACACGACCATATGGCAGAAGAAGACGGTTTTAAAGCATGGTTAGATTTATCAATAAAAATTGATAATAGTCCTCAAGGAGATTATAAAACAGATTGTGTAAAAATCACAAGCAAAATTAATAACACAAGATGGTTATTGGGAACATTAGCAACAAGCGTTTCAGCTAATGCAAGTAAATTACCAATTGGTGTTAAAGTAAAACAATACCATTTCTACTTGAATATTATTTCAGCAATAGTTGTTAATATGGAAGAAAGAAACATTTTTGAAACAGACTTAGACTTAGGAGTATTATTACCAGCAAGACAATATTTCCAAAGAGATAAGATAATGATTCAAGAAGTGTTGGGTGGAAAAATTACAGTTAAGAACAACTTAACATGTGAAGTATTTACGATTAGATTGAATAAAGAAGAAGATATAATGATTAAACCTGAGGCAGTCGTTGCAATCAATTCATGCTTTATTGAAAACGGTAAATTAACTGAATTTGGAAAAGAGTTTGCTACTAAGTTTAATTTAGTAATAGACATTGGAGAAAATACAACTGATATTGCAGGGGTTAAGGGAAGTAAACCAGAGTCATTATCGTTCCATTCATTTGAATATGCAGGTGGACTGCTAATTCAGTACATTGAACAAGAGTTACAAAGAAAATTAGGATATTATCCATCAAGAGAAGAAGTGTTACAAGCTATAACAGAGGGATACGTAACACAAGGAGCAGGAAAAGAGTGGGTTGGAGAAGAAGTATCAGAAGCAAATAGACAGTTAGCAGAGAAATTATTTACGGACTTCACTCAAATTTACTTATTGACTAAAAACTACAGAATTCAACAAATTGCGTCGTTCATATTTGTTGGTGGTGGTTCAATAAAGATAGATAAGATTAAGAGTGTTGGAGAACACTTCATTGACTTAGTAAAAGAACAAAGTAAGAATGCAGTATTGTTCTCGCCAAAGAATATCAGACAAGCAAACATTAAAGGTTTGGCTGACTTAATGAGAAAGAAATACAAAGATGATACAGATTCAGCTTTAAGAGCATAAAACATAGGGGTTAGGGTAAACTTAATAAAAGGGGTTTATCCTAACTTATTGATGTATTTACAGAGGAAATAAGAATGGGACTATTTAATAGATATGTTAGATAATTTGTGTGAATCAATGAAAGATGAAGAAATAGAAATAAGATTACTTAGTAAAGGTATTAAAGAAATATAAGGTATACCAATAACCTGGGGAATAGAAGAAAAAGAAGTATCAATAAGAGTGTACAAATATGTTATAGAAACAATAGAAAATATGGTAAAAAAATATGGGTATACATTAAAGGCAGCAGATAAATCAATGGATTGTATAAATAAGAAAATAGATAATTTAATTGAGATAATGAAAGTAAAAGAGAGTAAGAACGAAAATACATACCTATTAGGTTATGAAACAAGCTCGTTACAAGGAATAAACGATATGTTGCATATGGATATAGAAGAAATCGAGAACACCAACAACAACGAGGATGCGAAGGAATAGCAGATAATAGATTTAAGAGACATAGTAGAAGAGTTGTTAGAATTAAAAGCAAAAAGTCATAAGGAATATTCAGAAGCAATGAAAAATGGTGATGAAGACGATGCATCATATTGTAAAGAAATGGCATTTTACGAAGAAATAGAAGTAGTGAAAAAAATAACAAATAAAGACAAAGATTAGAGAAAAGGGAACGAATATGTGGGAACAAGAATTTATAGAGTTTATGACAACTGGAAGTATATTAATAAGTATTTTAATTTGGATAGCATTCATAATTTGGGGTATATCAATCAGAATAGTATAGAGATTAGAAAACAATTTATAGCACTAAAATTAAGAAGCAGAATAAATTTTGTAAGGAATTTAAGTACAGGAGAACAAAATCAATTAAGATAGTCAGTATTAGAAACATTGGGAGAGTTGGAAGAGCAGGCAATTGCATGGATGGAAGAATACGGAAGTTAGTCTGATATTATCAATAGAGTTACATACGAAAATATAGCAGATGCAATGTACAAAGAAGAAAATTTGGTAGATGGTTTAGAAGAAGTGTATTGTAATATACAAGATTTAAAAAAAGAATAACTATCTATATCAATACGACATATGAGAAATAATTCAAATGTTGATGAAGTTGAGTTAATGAAACTATCACGTAAAATTGGAGTATATAAAAAATTTATAAACTTAGTAAATTGGTAGTTAATGGGGGGAGTATTGATTAAGTGAACATTAGAGAGAAAATAACTGTAGTAGAAATACTCAGTCAATTAGATATAGATTTAGCAGAAGAACTTGAGGTAATGGATAAAAACGCATTTACGGCATACTTGGTGTATTTAATCAAAAAGTATGATGGTAAAAGGGGTAAAAGGGAAACTGATATAAGATATGAAAGAGGCAATACAATAAGGTCAGAAAAACCTGGAAATAGAGTAGAGAAAGAAGTACGGACAAGTGTTGAGGAAGTAAAACAGAAATTAAAAGAAATCAATAAAGTAGAAGAAGTAAATAAAGTAGAAGAAGTAACAGAAGAAGATAAGGTAGGAACTGAGCAACAGATTACATCAAAAGATGAAGATTTAGACACAGGATTTAATAACGTGCAGGAAATGGACGCAGATGTATCTTCATTCTTAGAAAGTTTTATGGATTTATAAAATTTAATTGGAGGTAACAAAACATGAGTATGCCAGTAGAAATAAGAGATAAGACAATATGTGATTTATACAAAAGAGGAGTAAAGATAAATGAGATAATAAAACTAACAGAAGTTTCTCAGAATACTATTTATAACGTATTGCATAAGAATAAAATAAGATTAAGAACACTAGAAAACGCAGATAAACTTAAAAAACAAATAGAAGTAATTTGTTCTATGTTTGATAGGAATACTTCAGTTAAAGAAATATGTAGCGTAACTAATTTAAATCGTGAAGTTGTTGTAGGAATACTTAAACAATTTAGACCAGAAGAATATAGGGCATATTTACGAAAGATAGCAATACTAAGAAAAACAAAAGATGCTAAGGAAAATACAATGGCTATAAAAAGGGCATTAACAGGAAAGAAAGTTAATCCTTACAAAACATTGGAATCAGATGGTTCTATAAAAGGTGAGAAATTAAATGAAGAAAAAATTTCAACTCCTGATTTACAAGAGAGTTTAGCTGAAAGATTAAAGAAAGAATTAGCTGATATAGATGCAACGATAAGGAAAGAAAAGGTAGAAGAACCTATAGTAAAGATAGAAATAGAGGTAAAGGAAACACAGGACGAAAGATACGAAAGAGAAAAAAATGAGTATGCTAACGCAATAATAGTTTCAAACGAATTAGCTAGAGGAAAAACATTGATGCAGATAGTAGACGAATACGGATTTAAACCTGGAGATTATATAGTAGATAAAGATGAAAATAGAGATAGACCTAAATTCTTTAGAGATGCCGAACCTATGATATTTCAGCATTAATGGAAGACATACAAAGGCGAAAGACGGTGATAGATAAATGACTAGTATTGTATTAGTAGTATTGATAGGGATTTTAGCATATTACGCAGGAAATAATATAAAAGACGGGGTAATGCTAGGAGCATTCTTCTCTATAGCAGTATTAGGGGTATATTTAGTATTAGTTTACGTATTGTACTTTGACTTTACTAATGTTAGTTTACCTGAATCATTCATTGCAGCAGACGAAGCAATAAGGGCAACATTTTACGATAAGGACTACGTATATAAACCTATAGATGAAAATTTGTTAAATGAATCTAATTATGAGAATTATTCATATATTGATGATAAATTGTACTTAGAAATAGATTTAGATATAGAAAGCAAAGAAGACTTAGATAATAAAATAGATGGTGTTTACGATAAAGTATTGGTTGAAGTTGATACATTACAAAATTCAACAGTAGGGGAAAATGTTAGTAGCTTAGAGAAATTGTTTAATTCAGCTAAAAATATGGTTGGAGGAGTTAAAATAGATTTAATCATAGGAAAAGAAACAGAAGAAGTTACAAACGGAAACGGAGAAACGGTTGAGGGTGTCAAATATACAATAAAAGCAAGTAACGTGTCTGGAAACATAAAGATAATATATCAATCAGAAACAATGATGGGTGTATGGGAAGAGTTTGAAAGTAAGGGAGATTTCGAATTCACAAAGACATTTGATTCAGACATAAAAGTAAAGATATATCAAAATAATAAATTAATTTACGAAAAATATGGGGGTAAATAAATGACAGTATTGAGACTATATTTAGTAGCTGTAGTAATAGTTGGATTTTTAAATTTAATTGGAATAAAAACAGGTGGGTCAGAGGTATTCAGTGTAACTAATATACTGTTGGCAATTATAGGAAGAGAAGTTTTAGAGTATCTAAACAATATAGATAAAAATATCTCAAAGTCAACTGAGAGACAAGATACAGAAAATACAGAAGATACAGAAATATAGGCATAGGCAGAAGGGGTATTGCAGATAAAATGTGATACTCCTTTTATTAAAGATTATAGATAAGGAGAGGCTTTCATATGGAAAATTGCGAAACAAAAAAATGTTATGGAACATGTAGATTTTGGGGAACCAATAGATAAGAGATATAGTTACGGAAAAAAATGTATGTGGATAAGAGATAAAATAGACATATAAGTTTATTACGGTTGAGATGATGGGTACATAGAATATATAGAAACTGAAGAAGATTTTGGACGCAATTTATGGGAAAACAAATAAAAATAGGGTGATAAAAACATGGATATAAGTAGTAATGGCAGCTATCCTGCAAATAAACTAAGCAATTTTGCAGGACATAGATTTATGATAGATGGAATAGAATGTTATAGCATGGAAGGATTTATACAAGGGCTTAAATTTAGGTCAGCAGATATGCAGGTAGAAATATGTAAGTTAGTAGGGATTGGGGCAAAAAGGGCAGGAGCAAATAAAGACTGGAAGAGATTACAAACACTTTACTGGAGAGGACATGAAATAAAAAGAAATAGTTTAGAATACCAAGAACTATTAGATAAGGCATATACAGCTATGTTTGAACAGAGTGAATCATTTAGAAACGACTTAAAAGCAAGTAAAGGTTCAACATTAACACATAGACTAGGTAAAAGAAAACAAAGTGATACAGTATTAACAACGAATGAATTTATAAGTAGATTAAATAAACTAAGAGATAAAATAATATAAAATTAATGGGAGAATAAGAAATGGCTAAAGTAGGAATATACTGTTATAGTTGTGATGATGTGGAAGACGACTATATTATAGACGGTGATGAATATAAAGAAACAATAGACTATTTGAGTTATATAGAGTGTGTACATACAGGGGAAGAAATTAGATTATATAAAAATCCTGATGAATTGGAAAGATTAATAAAATTGACTGGTGGAGAAACTTGCGGAATAGAATAAATATTTCACAGAAAATGTATGAAAACTAATTAGTCATACAATTTGATATATTTAATAAAGGTTAAAGTACAGTACATTAGGAGATACATATAATGTTAATAAATAAAGAAGATATAATAAAGGACTTAAAATTGTTATCAAAAGAAAATCAAGAGTTAGTACATGAATTTATAAAAAGTATAATCAATAAAGCAGAGATAGAAAAGCGAACAAAGCAAGCAGAACGAAAAAGTAAACAATTAACATACAATGATTTACGAATATCAATTAGAAAATGGATTGATAAAATAGCACAAGAAGAATGTGTACAGATGTATAATTCAATAGGAACATACATAACAAATCATAGAG